>SXGQ01120190.1_pt1 | contig 27245 bp, 24 predicted proteins | sample 3178371 | NCBI WGS metagenome assembly SXGQ01 (sample SAMN11356859, study PRJNA531348) | freshwater metagenome | isolation source: freshwater sample F1-20 | place: China: Fuxian Lake, Yuxi | collected 2017-12-25 | reverse complement strand
CTACTCTTTCCTTGGCCTCCGCCGCCTGCCGCTGGATCAGACTTAGGCGTTGGATTTCCGCCTTTTCCTCCGGTGTTAGTGGCGCTCCGACCATCCACTCCGCCAATTCCACCCCGATTGCTGGTTTGCTGACTCTTCGCGACATGCTGAGACAGATACGGATCACTCGCCTCGGCGTCATCCGATATCTTCTGAATCGGGTGCAATCGAAGCCGGTTATTGTATTCGAACGCAAAGTTACGGTGACGGGACCGGGGTAGTCCCGTATGGTGTCATACTGTGATGAATGCTTCATTTCCAATTCCTGACAAGTTCCCGGACGACGCCATCTTCATGGAGGATGAAGGTGATCCCATTGTGGGGTTCGGCGATTCGATGTATTGCGTGGATGGTGATGGGCTCTTGCTCAAGATCGAGCCGGAAGCATTCGGTCGCGGGCGGGTTCCGGAACGCATCAGCGAGGCTAATTGGCGTGCGCGGGCCGAGCGGGTAAAGGCCTTCTGCGCCAAGTGCGAAGCGAGCGCGGAACGATAAAGCTCGTCATTGAGGCAGGGGTTGCGCTTCGGCGGTCGCTCTATTGCAGCGGGAGTGACGCCCGCCCCTGCCTGCCCCAAATCGCCTCGAACGCCGCCTTCATCATTCCCCGTTCCTCCTTGTTGAGTTCCCCCCAAAGCTCCGCCGCCTTTTCCTCCTGCTCCACCGCCAGCATCGATAGCTCCGCTACCCGCGGGTCGTCCGGGTGCATTTCCCGTTCCTCGGGGTCCGGTTGAAGTTTCTCCAAAATCCAACTCTGGAGTTTCTCCGGGCTGTACAGGATCGGTTTGAAGTCCGGCCAGGAATAGGTCTGAATAATTGTCGCCAATAACCGGTTTGTTTCGTCGTGGTTTGGTGGGTTTGGTGTTTTCATTGTTCTGCTCCTTACGGGTCGGTGCCGCGTTCGTCACCGGGTTATTTCCGAAAATGTCGAGTTGGTTCGGATCCGCGACTACGCGCTTTGCCTGCGGAGCGTCGGAGATTGATGGTGCGACGATTACCGGGACGCTCTTCCAACCGGCCAGCATGAGAACTTGCGCGGTGGCGTTGCCGTCCTGAATCTCGAATGTGCCGTCGGGGTTCTGCGTCACGTTCAATGGAGCCCTCGCTTTCGCGCCTTCCTTGCCCTGCTTGGCAAGCAGCATGAACTTGTATGCCGTGGCGATCGGATAAGGCTTTGTGCCCGCCTTGAACTTCGGATCGTTTCGCTCGTCCTTCCGGCTGATCAACCTGTCGAGCGGGACAAGCTGCGCGTTCGGATCTGCGTCAAACTTTGCCCGGTCAAACACGCTCCAAAGCGAACTTTCCGGCAAAGCCTCAGATTTTACGGTGACGGGACCGGGGTAGTCCCGTATAGTATCAACTGTGATGAATGCACTACTTGATCCAGATCGCTCATTGTTCGACAAGGTAATGGCCGCATTCCCGTCGGCTGTTGGGTTTTTTGAGGTTCCAGACTCGGAGCTTGCTGCGGTCAACCTCGGGGAGTCCGGAGTTTGGTTGTTCGATCCATCGGACGAAGTATTTCCACGCCCCATTTCGGACGAAGAGCTCAAGGCGAGAGGCGCTTTTTCCTGCAAGCCGGAAGACTTCGCCGAACTGTTGCCGGACAATGCCTGGCCGTAAACGCGCCGCATAATAGCGTTGAGTCGCGCAATAAGTGCGCTCTCTTTCTCTGTCAGTTCGCGCCCTTCTGTTTTCGCCTGCCGCTTGATCGTTTCTCGTTTCTCGTAAAGTCCATGAACGTGCGTCTTGGCGAATAATATCGCCGGAACATGAACCTGGATCTCCACCATAGATCCGCCAACAAAGACATGAAACAGCGCGTCGCGATATCCGTCCTCGGGATCTCCGTCTATCGTATTGCGCTTTGGATTCCCGAATCGCGCGGACAATTCAGCGATAGCCGCCCTTGCGTCTTCAAGGGTGCGAACCTCTACGGTTGAGCGCGCAACGTCCTTGAGCTTTGATGCGTCGCCGTTGTAATCAGCGCGGAGTTTTGCGAGCGTTCTTGCGCGCCCCTTGAGCGGCACGATTACGGCAATCCCGTTGAACTGCCGCGCAATCTCATTGGTGATCCGATCCAGTTCCGGTTTTGCCCTTTCTGCTTTTGCAAAAACCTCATCGAGCGCCGTTTTTTCGGCTGCGGTTTCTGGTTCGCTCACCGCGCGCTTTGCCTGCGGGGACTCGCTGCGCGGCGCGTATTCTTTTTGTCTCTCTTGCGAACTCTTCGATCTCTGCGTCAGTAATGAAGTCTGGCGCGTAAGAGGCGTGAGCAATTTCCCCGATTTGCTCTCTGTATATATCTCGTTGCGCGTCGCTTGTGCTTGGGTCTGCGATTGCCTGTTCGAGTTTTGTGACGATTGGGTGCTTTTCCATAAAACCGGTACGCCAAACATACGCTTTACGTGCGGCTTCGTCAGCGAGTTTTCACGATGAGCACCTTGCATAGGCGAAGTTTCGCGTTCGAAACGTCGAGCAACAGTTTTAATCCTCGGTTCGCGGCCGATAATGCCAACGTTGAGTCTACGCAGGATGGCCCGCCTTCGCGCGCTTTGCCACCGCCCTCGCGTTTTTCTTCGCTTTTCGACCCAATACCGCGGACATGGGTTTTTTGGCGGGTTTTGGCGCTGGCGTAGGCGCAATGAACGTTTTTCGGCCACGGGCTCCTGTAGGCTGCCTCGTCTCGGTTTCTTGGCAAAAATTTGTCGGCTTTGCATGTCGTGCGTTGTATGAGCATATGCGCAAATCCCTATCCGATAGATATTTATTAACCCACTCATTCATGAGAGTCGGGCATGGATCGTTTTCCGGCTTATTGAGATTAGCAAGATGCTATTGTTGTGGCACTAATGACTTTCTCAGTTCGGAGAACGCAGATTTGTTCCACAGCATCTTTTTCGTGTTTTTTCAGCGCTTACGATCCGCGATGCATTGACCGCTGCGCCCCCATATCCTCCAGTTGCCTCAGCCGCGTTTTCGAAAACCCAGCTCCATGCGCCGTCAGTCGTGCCGTGTTGCGGGCTTGAGCGAATCGAGGTGAAATTGCACTGGCAACCAGTCCCTGACGGAAAAAAGCGGTTGTGTGCGCGCGTGCGCCCTCGCGCGCGAGGTTTTCGAGCCCATATTCTCTACCCGCAGTGAGATTCTGTCCTGTAGGCGCGCACCGACCGCCACCTCCGGATGCATCGCCCGCCCCCCGGGAGAGTCTCACCGACCGAGAGACACACACTTTCCCATCCCTATAGATAGGGCGTGGGAAAGTCTGTCTCTCTCTCCTGCAATTGAGACTTTCCCAACGCTTGGGAGAGTCGGGAAAGTCTCTGGGAAAGTCTCAATCGCCGAAGGTTGACGTGCGCTCATACAAGGGTTTGCTCGTGATGCGAGATTCGCCTCTCCGGGTTCGTGCGAGGGCGTGGAATCATCCATTCGTGGACAAGTCCGTCCGCGATGATTTCCTTCAACATCTCGTCCGCTCCGTGTTTCGTGAATCCTGCTGCCCGTGCGAGTCGCTTCAATTTCTCCTTCAGAATTGAGCCGGTTAAAGGAACGAGCGCGATCATCTCTTCGGGTGTCTTCCTTGGTTTCGCGTTGCCGTATTTCCCCTTTGCAGGCTGCGCTGATTCGACGGCTTGGAGGTCTGCCTCATCTGCGGGTCGCCAATAGATGCCATTTGATGCGTGGCAGAAATGGCGAAAGACTTCCCGTTCGCCGCTTGCATTTGTCCATCCGATCCTCGCGCCCCTCTTCGCAGCAATGAACTTGAAGGTGGATTGGTCGTAAGTCGGGTCGATAACGAGGATCGCTCGTGCCCAATTAGTGATGTCTGCCGAGCCTCCGCCCGCATATGCCCAATCTGAAGCACGCCAAGCGGAAGTGTCACGGTTGGCCACTTTAGGCGTGTGATGGTTCACGATGCAGCCGACTCTAAACTCGTTCAGGATAGGATTTAATCCGTTCCGAAGAAACGCGGCGGTCGCTTCAGTGTCGATTGGATCGTCGCCGAGATACGCAAGAAACGGGTCAATGCGAAGCAGATCGAACGACTTGCCCTGCAAACGTGCTTTCTCCAAATGCGTTCTGACGGCTAGGAGGAAATTAGTCCCCGTGCGGCGGATCTCATTCGCGTAAAACAGATTCTCCCGGCATTGCTCTATCTCTTCATCCGTGAGTTCTAATCCCCGGAGAACTCCGTCGCGCATCTCTGCAATGTCTTCGTCGTCGTTCTCTGCCTGAATGGTGAGGATGCGGAGCGGTCGCTGCGGTCGTATCCCGAATGCTTCGCGCCCAATACTCCAGAGGATGTCTTGCTGCGCGCTGGCTGAGCTTTTCCCGATACCGGAAGGACCGACGAACAGCATACCGCCGCCGACACACAAAAAGCGGTTCCCCAATAGTGTTTTTCGCGGGTCAGGGTCGCCGGGTGAAATGTCCATCAACGAAATTATCGGTGCCGGTTCATTCGCTGTCGGCTGTGCTGGCGTGACGATTCCATGGTCTTCCGCGAACCTTATCAATGGCCCTGTGTTCATTGTCCTGCCTCCTCCCATTGGCCGGCGAAAGGGGCGTTCACCGTCAATTCGCAGATCGGGGTTTCGTCGGGGTTGCCGTTCAGATAGAGCAACGTCTGAACCTTTCCTTTCTCCACTCGCTCGCATCCCGGCAATCGGGTGAGCCGCACGGCGCTAATCGCTTTCCGGTCTGCTCCAAGCGTGATCAAAGCGGGCTTTAACTGCTCTGCTTGTTCGTTCCAGTGCTCTTTGCTCTCTGCGTCGATTCGTACGAGTGCGTGGATGCTTTTGCCGCCGCTTGTGTAGATCGCCGCTATGGGAATCGGGAGTTGAGCCAACGCTGCCAGCCAGTGCGCCGGGTTCGCACTATCGCTTTCAATGACGAGGTAACGCCAGCAAGTGACGTTTTGCCATGAACGCCGCGAGGAATGCCCGTTGTCATTCGGTAGGTATTGCCCCGTGACGGGATTGGCGAGAAACCATACACCGTGAGTCTTGCCGGTGGTGAAGCAGTCGAGTTCCCGAGCGTCGAATGGAACGCCGCGATGCGTCCACAACGCTTGCCCTTGTGACTCGAAAACATCGAACACCACAACGTTTTCACCCGGCTGATAAAGGTTATGCAAAAAGCTCGCCGGCGTCCGGTTGTCGGGCTGTTTCGGTGAGCGTGCTGCAAACCATGTCGCATCGATGCCGGGGAGCTTTGCGGCTATCTGTGCGAGCTTGGCGGGGTTGAATTTCGGCGCTTTCGCACGAATGACGACGGGAGTATTCCCGCGGAGTTGGGGTTTCGATGATGAGCGTTTGCCTAGTGCGCTCCGTAGGGCGCGACTCGCTGCCGCAACTTCCGTTTCACAAGAGCCGTGGAAGCAGTATATCCCCGGCGCGAGATTGCCAATTCGTTCGCAGACGACTTTGCAATCCGTGCCGGAGTTGGCGTTCGTGTGATGCTTGATGCCGGGGCATTGAATATACGCCTCCGCACCTCGCCATGAGCAGCGGCCGATTATGCTTTCAGCGACGGACTGTGCTTCGGTGAGCGTGAGTTCGGGTAATGCGCTCATTGGAAGTCACCTCCCGTAAATACGGCATTCACCATTTCATTAATCACCGGAAACTTTCTCAACAGACCGCCGATGAATCCGACGATTTCGGCAGGCGTGAGTCGCAGCGCCAGCATCGAGAATCTAAGATACAACTCATGCCGCCGTCCTGCCACCGAACGCGGAAATGCCGATCGCTGCACTTCCGTGTCTGCCGTCCCCGACTCAACCGCTGTGCCCATTGAACCAGCGATGGTCTCCCATAAGTCGGGGAAGCGTCGCAGCAAGTCCTTAATCACCTCTCTGCACTCGGCTTTCGTTATTCCGATGCACAGCTTCGTTACCGCCAGGTGCGGCGTCTGCACTTGCAAGGCATCCGTGTTGGCCGTAAAAGAGAGACGCTTATCAGAGCAGCCTGTCTTGGTTTCGGCTGGGACGGGCCCTTTTTTTGCCGCAATCATTAGTTGACTCCTTTCGTGGTCATAGATTGCCGCTCGATCCGCTCAATATCGGCGAGCGAGAAACGCACGCCGCGTGCGCCAATTTTGTAAGCGTTGAGTGTCCCCTTGTTCCGCATCCGCCAGAGGAACATGCCGGAAACCCGCCAGCGTGCGCGAAGGTCTGCGGCGGTGAGGAAGCGATCGGGCAGAGTAGTGCCACGGGGAAGCCGTGCCTTGGCAAGCGGGGCCGGGCTTGTCGCCGGGGAAGCATTGCTTCCGTTGTCAGTTGGTTGGTTTTGAGACATCATGGCTCGTTCTGTGAGATGCCATGGTGGCAAAAACCCCGGAGGGCCTCTAAGTGCGCAATAGTGCCATTATTTACGGGGGTTTCGCGCAATGGGCTGTTCCAGCATGAAGCGGTTGAAATTGTGCTTCCGAAGCTGCCGTGAGAGCTCCGACCGAGAAATTGAAGAAAATGCAGGGACCTCGCGCGCCAATGCTTCAATAATCTCCGCGCGCGTGATTTTTTTCATCGTTAATCGCGACGACATTACTTTCCACTGGTTTGATTTCGCTCGCGCTTTGCTCCCAGGCTTCTGTCGCTTTTCAATTAACGCGGCCAGCATCATCGGAAAAGTCGTGGCTAAGGTCGCCGCACTCTTCGGGCGTCCATTATTCTTCACCCCGATGTCTTTTACTGAGCACATGTCCCGACGACGCAGAACGATCGAAATAGAATGAAAGAAGTCAGGCGGACCGGGAATCTCAATGTGGTCACCCATATCAGGACCAAGAATCTTATGGTCGTCACCCTCGGCAACGGCAACCATCGGTTTACGATGTGGCGAATATTCAAGATATTCCGACATAACCAGGCCCCCAAGATGTAATAATTTTTCTCTGAGCTTTCGGTGATTAGCCACTTTGCCCAAAAAGACCATCCCCCTGATCTCATCGCAAAGCTTTACAAAGTTACCCGCTGGGGTGCCGACTGCCGCCCCGCAGGAAAAAGCGTCCCTGGCTTCCTCTAAAAAGGGTATCTTGAAGGCTTTGAGTTCCTCGAGCTCCGCGTCAGTGTAGTTCTCACCGGCTTTTTCGCTGGGTTTCACACTATTTTTCTTCGGCGTCTTCATATTGCATTGGTTTCCTATTTCTTGGTCGATTTGCTGGCAGCGACGAACGGAATTACGGTTGCACCGTTTGATGGGGCGAGCAAAGCGCCGAGTCCCGCAGTGATGCGACGCTTTTTGTCCGTGTAGTAAGCGGCGGTCGTGGAAATCTGCGCGTGCCGCAATACTGATTGCGCGGCGAATATCCCCTGCGAACTGGCGAGCAATGCGCCAAGCTCTTTGCGTAGCTCGTGGAGCGGCTTCCTTGCTGTGATGCCTTGCTTTTTGAGCCACGCATAGAGCGTCTCGAAGTGCGGCGTGCAACGGTAGTTTACACGGCTGGATTCATGGCGGGGCGGGCGTGAGGACTCGATGACAAACGGGCCGCTTGCCGCTAATTTCCAGCCCCGCAGAAGCGCCAGCGTCTCCGCATCCAAGTCCACTTCCCCGGCGCTGTCTTCGGATTTTGGCTGAAAGTATTCGGTACGCTCGATGCGAACGACGCCCTTTTCAAAGTCGACTTGCCCCCAAGTGAGAAGATCAATCTCCCGCTTTCGCAGTCCGCAAAGAAGCCCAAGCGTGAAGACCTTGAACGGCTCACCTGTGAGTTCGCGCCGTGCGGCCTCAATGAGCTTCGGCGCGTCAATCTTGCTTTGGTAAGCCGTGTTCCCCTTCTTCGGCAAATCCACGCCAGCAAAGGGCAGCGGTTCGGGGAGGATAAACTCCGCGCCTGCATACTTGCGGCATTTCGCGGAGAACAAAGCGCGGGCGCAACGAATGAGGGACGCGGCGCTATTCTCTGCGCGTCTGCGAGCATCCGGCGCATTTCCGGCGCGTGCGATGTATTCCAGCTTCCAACGCTGGACAGCGGCGGCGGTGAGCACGGAGAGCGGCAGCGCGTCCACCTTGGCAACCCAAGCGTCGCGCCCGCCTGCGCGGTAGTCGAAGCGGGAAAGGAGAACGACGCGCCGCTTGCGGTCGCGCTTCGGCGTTCCGTCCTCATTCAAAGCTGGTTGGTCGCCCACGTCCTCAATCTCAGCGGCGATCTGGCGAAGACACTGCGAATAGTTCGTGAACGTCGCCGGTCGTAGCTCAGCGGTTTCCCTCACCGCGGCCATCCACTCGCCGAGTGTAGCAGGCTTTGGCTGCTTCGGCGCGGCTTCGGGTTTGTGCTCGGAGATGCAGGCGCCCCAGCCCGCGCCCTGAACCGTGCGGTAGATACGCAACGCGATGACTGCCGCCGCTTCTGCGTTCGGCGTGCCAAGGTTAAACGTCTCGCGTCGCCCTTGATGTTTTATCTTTACGCACCAATCCGCCGTTTCCTGTCTCACGCCGTTCCGCGTGAATGAGTTTTTGAAAAGCCGCCCCTGCCAATGCCGCGCGTCAGTCTTCGGCCACTTCGCTTTCTTCGCAGCATTCGCTGACTGCTTGGACACTTCTTGGACACTTTTACGGTTCCGCTTTGGTGTCGCGTGTGATGTCGTGTTATCGTCGTGTGCCGTTGCGATTGGCTCTGACGCTTGATTCCGTGTGCTCATGCCGTAACATTGCGTAACGCAACGAAACCCACAAGAATAGAACTACGGATCAGAAGGTTTTAGGTTCGACTCCTAATGGCTGCACCACTCTCCACTTTCGCGGAGCGAGTCACAGGTTGAACCATTCAGACTGGAAGAAGCACTTCCTTACTTCACTTTCAACACGCCGCGCATGACGATGTGATGGCCCGGAAATGAGCAAATGTACGGATAATCACCGGGCGTCGAGGGAGCGTTGAACTCGATCACGTCCTCCTTGCCATGGTCGAGAAGTTTGCTTGCCCAGATGATGTCCGGACTCTCCGGCACAAAGGCGAGTTCGAAACCTCTCGCGCCAAGTTGCGCTGCCTTGTTCCCGATTTCGTCAGCTTTGCCGGGCTTCACCAGCAGGATGTTGTGCGGCATGAAATCCGCATTTGAGAACGTGAGCTTAATCTTCTTGCCGGCTTTGACCGAGATTTCCTTCACATCGTAGCTCATGCGCTCGGGAATCGTGGCGATTCGGATCTCCGTAAGCTCCGGCTTGTCGGAAACAATGCCCGATTTCGCACCGACACCTGACCCCTCCTCCATCGCGATGGATTGGAGATTTGCGCCAGGTTCCGCGGAGAACCACAATTGCTGGACGACGCGCGCTGCGTTGCGTGCATGGAGTTCGGGCGATTTGAGAAGCTGACCGAGCAGAGCGGTATCACGCACATTGTGCTGCTGGTGCACCCAAAGCGCCTCGAGCAAATGATGGGCATCCTCCTTCTTCGCGGGGTCAAATTGCTTCATCCACGTTTTGGTCGCGGCGATGACTTCCTTGCTGTCGCGCCCGCTCAGTTCCACACGCGTGCGGTGGCGAACTCCATCGACCGGGTGTTTCAAGTTTTCGAGCAGCGTTGGAATGGGCTGACCGGCAATGGCCACTGGCTTTTGCAGCGGACGTCCCGTCGCGGTAACACGGTAGATTCGCCCATGCTTTTTGTCGCGATTTGGATCGCGGACGTTGTGCTGCATGTGGCCGATGATGACGTTATGCCAGTCGGCAAGATAGAGTGCGCCATCGGCACCAAAGACAACGTCGGATGGGCGGAAATTCTTATCGCCGCTCATGAGCAGACCGCGCGATTTATCCTGCGATTTCGAGCCGTCCGCGTTGGTCACGTTTACGGTCAACTCAGCACCCGCCGGCTCGCCCCAAACCACACCCGTCTCGGCATTCCTCGCGAGATCGTAGTGTTTCACCCCGAGAAATCCGATCACGTTGCAGATGAGAAAATCGCCCTGCATGTCCTCGGGAAAATGGGCGCTGGATACGACCTCGCACGCGGGAACGGGACGCACTTCCTTCTTAAGCAACGGGAACATTTTGAAGCCCGTTCCCTCCGGCCGCACCTGGAAGGCATTCCCGCCGGTTCCATCGGTCGCGTAGTGATATCCCCAGTAGTCAAACGCGATGCCGTGAGGGTTCGGCGAGTTGCCAGCGTGTACCGCGATACTTGAGCGTCGCGGATCGAAACGGAACATGGCCGATGTCTTCGCGTTCAATGAAGGCCCCCACGGATGCTCGAAATTGTGAACAAGGAAAACACCACTCTGCCAGTAGATGGCTCCATCAGGACCCATGATGAGATTGTTCGCACCGTGATGCGTATCCGCAAAATCGACTCCCTGCAAAATCACCTGCCTGACATCGGCCACGTCGTCACCGTCGGTATCCTTGAGGAAAAGGATGTCAGGCGCGCAGGTCACAATCACACCGCCGTTCCAAAATTCGAATCCAAGCGGGTTCTGCACCTTCGCAAACTCAGTCACGCGATCGGCGCGACCATCATTGTTATCGTCGTGCAGAATAACCAGCGCATCGTTCATCGGCTTGAGAGGCTCCCACATTGGATAGCTGGGCCATACCGCCGCCCAGATGCGCCCCTTCGCGTCCACCTGCATCTGCACCGGATTGATAAGCTGAGGAAAGCGCTTCTCGTCCGCGAATAGGTTCACTTCAAACCCCTTCGGGACGGCCATATCGGCAATCGCCTCCTCGCCTCCGGCGTAGCGCAAAACGCCCTCCTTCTGCGCGCTGGAGCTCTTGCTCTTTCCACCAACATTCGAAACCACCGGAATCGGCGCGGGAACGTTACTGTCGTCCACCTTTTTGTCCTTGCCTGCCGCCCTTGCCCAGACCCGCTCGTCCCGATTGCCAGTCATGACATCGAGCATCGTCAGTTCGTGCTGCAGAACGACTGCATTCGTCTGGCCGTCCACGAAGCTCAACGTCGAGCGCCCGCCCCAAACGTCGTTGCCATCGCGTGCACGATACCGGGCGTTCCAGTGCATGTCCTTGTCGAGCACGGCCTGCCGCAGCGGCTCCAGCGACGGCGACGATGGCACCGCTTTTCCAGACAACGCCTTCGCAATCACCTCGCCAAGCAGGCGGTTTCCTTCCGCAGTGAGATGCACGCCATTGATCGTAAGCGGCGCGCGGGCGGCTTTGAACATTTCCTGAGAGGGATGGAATAAATCAACATACGCGACGCCCGCCTCCTTCGCCGCGGCCTCAGTCGCTTTTGCGTAGGCCTCCAGTCGCTTGTTGTGCTCGCGACCATCGGGAAGATTCGGGCTCTTCAAATCTTCGAACGCAATCGGGCTGAAGAGCACGATTCTCGGGAACGTCTTGCCATTCGGCTTTACGGCGCGGGTATTGCGCACGAAGTCCACGAGTCGCTTGCGGTGGTCGTCAGCTTTCGCCACGCCGTCGAACGATTCGTTGTATCCGAAAAACGCGAAGATCACGTCCGCCTTCACGTGCCGCAGGTAGGCAGGCATGCTCATGTGCCCGCCGCTGCGCGGATAGGAATCCGGACGATCGCCGCTCGCGCTCATGTTCCGGAAGCGCACCTGCAACTGGGGCATCTGACTCTGCAGCAGTGTCTCCATCCAGCCATCATGCTGCATCCGGTCGGGAAGTCCGTTGCCGAGGATCGCAACAACCTCGTTCTTCTGAAATGAGAACGGCATTGGGTCGCGGTAATCTGCAGGAACTTCGACCAGCGCCTCATCCTTCGATTCGCCGCCCTTCTTGGGCTTGTCGCCTTTGGCTGCAATGGTGCTTTTCGCCGCCGGCTGCCCGGGCTTGCCGTCGTATGTGAAATAAGCAGCAGCTCCTTTGTTCTTCACATCGATCTCCATCGATTCCGGAGCCCGCAGTCCCGCAGCCGCGAAAATCTCCTTCCGGTTCGCATCGAGCAACTTCACGGTAAACCCGTCGAGCCGGTCCTCAAAACCCCGGCGGTTCCACACCTTGATCTTTTCAACAATTACGTTCTCACCGAGGTCGGCTTCCCACCATGGGTTTTTCTCCCCTTCGTTCGTGGTATGCGTCTGTCCGCCCTTCGCCCATTCGGGATCTTTGTTTCCATCCACCGCCTTCTCAGCGCCTCCGCCGGCATTCGTGCTGGATTGGGTCGCCTTTTTGCGAGCCGCAACGTTCTTCCCGCCGCTCAGGACCTCCACCTCGGCCAGCGTCAGGATTCGTTTGTCTCCCGGCAATTCCACCCGGATATATCGCGCACCGCCGGCGGCCGATGTCTGTGCGGAAGTTGGATGCGGCAGCGAAATTGAGAGCACCGCAAACGTCGAAAGGACGGAGAGAATGGATTTCATGGTTCAATAAAAACCCCGCCACTGTTCATGCTTTGGAACAAAGTTAATAGAGAAATCGTTCCCGTTTTCCGGTGACACAGAACGAATCCGCAGAGAGATTCGCTGCCAATCTCTACGCTGAAAACTCCGCACGCCATGCGAATCGCAGTCATTTCCGACACCCACAACCGGCTTCCCGACACCGTCATCGAGCGCATCCGCGACGCCGATGAAATCTGGCATCTCGGCGACGTATGCGACGAGCGAATCATCGTGTCGCTCGGGAAACTTGCGCCGCTTCGCCACGTTCGCGGGAATTGCGACCCCGAACCGGACTGGCCGCTGACACTGAGTTTCGAGTTGCAGGGAATTCGTTTCCACCTTGAACACATCCCCACATCGTACCCGCCGGATTGCGACGTATTTCTGCACGGCCATACTCACGTCGCCCGCGACGAAACGATCAAAGGCGTGCGTTTTTTGAATCCCGGCTGCATCAGCCGCCCGAAATCGCAGCCGCCGTCATTTGCCTGGCTGATTTTGGAAAACGGAACGCTGTCTTGGAAGGTGATGCCGCTTCAGTAAATTGCCGCTCACTTTCCCCCGCCCCGCTCCATCCATGCGAGGAGGTCGAGCCACTCGTCGGCAGTCATTGTATCGATAAGCCCGGGCGGCATCATCGAAGTCACCTTCGAATCCTTTGGAACCACACGTGTCACACCGGGCTCGATCGGATTCGGCTCCACGTGCAATCCCTTTTCGCTCTCGGCGAGGACGCGACCTGCGATAATTTCGCCACTGGGCAGAGTGGCAGATGCGAATCGATACGGATCGGCAACGACACGCCACGGCTCGATGATGCTTTCCAAAATCGTCCGCCTGTCAAAGCGGCCCGAGATGCCTGTAAGGTCCGGCCCGACCGCGCCGCCCTCGGCACCAAATCGGTGGCAGACCGCGCAACTCGTTTGAAACAGTGATTTGCCCCTCGCAACATCGCGCTTCGCATCTCCAATGCCGGCGAGCAACGGCACAGCGGAATCCATCGTCCATTCGCGCACAAACGGACGCGCAACCGGAGTGGCAACTCCAGGTGCCGCAGCGGCAGCGGGATTGAGGGCGGCCAGCGCAGAATCGAGTGCGGTGCGTTCGTCAGGCGTCAAACTATTTGAGAAGTCGGCAACCGCGTAGCGGAATGAAACCGCCAGATGATGCGCACCAGTCGCGCGGCGCATTTCCAGGCCGGTAAGTTCAATCCATTCCCGACGCTGCGCCAAAGTCCATCCGCCCTGAACGTGACGTAGCGTGAATAAATAATGAAGGCGCGACTCCTGAGTCGCCGCCGTTCTAGAAAGCGCGAGCCCCTTCTCGATCGCGTGCGGAGACTTCAGAGTAACGAGAAGTTCGATTCCAAGATGATCCGCGTCACGCTCCCCCGTCGGGATGAGCGCCTCAACAGAGTCACGAATCTCAGCCCCGCCGCCGTGGCGGATAATGCTCACTTGTGCAGCGCGAAGCGCGGTCGCGCGCTGCTCGGACGTGAGTTCCTTCCATTTGAGTGCGGCGACAGTCTTTAAAAGAGAGCTTTGATCAGAGGCTGTCCCAGCCCGGGCAATCGCGAGCATCGCTTCGGCTCCGGCATTTCCTCCGCGGCCCGCCGTTTGCAGCGCTCGGGAAATCCACTGTGCACACGGTTGATTCTCGATAGCAACCCGCGCGGCCCTGCGGATCAACGGATCGTCGGAAGCCAGATGCGGCCATGCCTTTTCAATCGCGCCCTCCGCGGGACGGTGGAATGCCTCGATCTCCCGGCGCAGGCGGCGCGCGGCCGCTGCCGATGGATCAGCGGAAAACGGTTTTTCCTCGGGCAGAGGTCCCGCCCAGGCCACGCGATACAGGCCGGATGTCGTCCGCCGCCCGCCGGTCGTGAAATACATCGCACCATCCCGGCCAATCGCGACACCCGTAACATTCAGCGGTCGCCCTTGCAGAAAGACCTCCGGTTCGCCAGTCCAGCCAGCGCCTTTGGGCGTCAAATGCACCGCGTAGATAATCCCGTATGCCCAATCGAGCGCATACAGCGCCCGCTGGTATCGCCCCGGAAAATTCGCCCCACGGCCAAACACGACCGCGGTCGGCGAACCTTTTCCGATATCGCAGACCGACTGCCACGTATCCGGCAGCCAGGTCGGCATCGCGCGCGACGCTCCGCGCCATCCAAAATCCGCACCGCTCACGAGATGGAGAATTCGCGTCGGACGGTACCACGGAAGACCGACGTCCCATTCCATGTCCGCATCGTAAGTGAACATCTCGCCCTCATCGTCGATCGCGAGCCCAAACGGATTGCGAAGACCGCCGCACCAAACGTCCCACGAACGCCCGGCGGCATCGCTGCGAACAAGATGACCGGCCGGCGCAGCCACGCTGTTGCTCCAGTGAAATTTGTCCCATGCCGAGGAAAACGGCCGGTCTTCGTTCCACGTCGAGTGCGCCGTCCATCCCTCAGGAAGCTTCACGTCATCGCCGTGAATCGACCAAAGCGCGTTGTCGCTGCCGAACACAATTTGATTCCGCCCATGACCGACTCCGCCAGCAGTCGCACGCAACGTCTCCCGCGACTCAAATTTTCCATCGCCATCCACGTCCCGCAAACGGACCAGCGCACGCCCATTGTTTGCGTTTGCGAAAATCACACCGTCGCGGAATACGAGACCTCGCGCTTCTTCTACGGTCGATTCGATCGCCTCCGCCGCGCCACCGTCGGCCGGCAGTCGCAACAAACCGCGGTCTTCACGCGCGACGATCACGCGGCCTTGGTCATCAAAAGCCAGCGCAACCCAGGAACCTTCGTCCGGGCGCGCCGCTCGAACCAGTTCGACCTTGAACCCAGGCAGCGCGCGAATCTCCGTCTCACCGGTTACGGTTGTCGCCCGGAGCGCCTGCTTCCATTGATTATACGAGCCCGGATCAAGAACCGGGCGTTCCTGCGCGCAGCAAATCAACGGCAGCGCGACGAGTATCCGAATGGCGGGATGCATCCGCCAACGCTGCGTCCACAGGAAGAGCCGGTCAAGCCCGCTGCCGCAGGACGCCGTGCGCTATTTCACAGCGGCCCAGACGCGGTGTACGTCGTCGTGATCCTCGAACGACTGGAGAAACTCGCCGACTTCAGCCATTTGCTCCTCCGACAATTCCGGATAGTTCTTCGCAAGGTAGCCAAATTCACTGGTCACGACCGTCCAGCCGTTTGAGCTGAGCCATTTCGAAACCGCTGCGACATCGGAGCGTTCAGTAATGAACTTCGCACCATGCGCACCGGCCGGAATGTCTTCGTTTTGCTCGTGAGTGAGCGGCTCCACATTCTGCGCACCGGCCTCAATCGCCGCCTCCTCAATGTCGCGCGTCGCATCCGCATGGTGCGCTTCCACGAGACCCACGTGGTCAAACAGGAACTTGTTGCTTCCAGGCGCACCGAGCTGCCCCTTTTTAAAGAGGACCCGCAGTTCCGGCGCGGTGCGGTTGTTGTTGTCCGTGAGCACCTCGACCACAACCGGCACCTTATGCGGAGCGTAACCCTCAAAAACGACATGCTCCATCACCATCTTCTCGTCGCCCAGACCGGCACCCTTCTTGATAGCGCGCTCGATGGCATCGCGGGTGACCGAGTTCTTCCGCGCCTTTTCCATCGCGGCAAAGAGCCGGGCATTAAGTGCCGGATCGGGGCCGCCGAGTTTCGCGGCAACTGCGATTTCCTTGGTAAGTTTCCCCACGACCGCGCCTTTGCGCAGATTCGCGACTTCACGTTTTGCTTGGAGCCATTGACGTCCCATATTTTCGGGATTTGTAGCAGGGTGCGAAAACTCGGCAAGAGGGCTTTGGTAGAAAAGCAGTGTTGCGTGGCTTCGCTCCATCCGGCATCCGCATGGGCGCACATCCATTGAGCGAAAGCCCACCAATCCTATATGCCACCAGCGCACGCATCGGAGGCCCCGGCCTTGATGCCGTCGCGCTCGAATCACTCCGCGCACTGGAAACTGCCGGGCGGCCATGGCATGCGCTAGCTTACGATAACCGGAGCGACCTTCCCGATTCCAAAATCTCCGTTCTCCGCTGGCACCCGGTCCGCCTTCTGAGCGCGCTCGGAAGCGAACACTACTATGGTGCCAAAAAGCACGCCCTGGATCGCGCCGCGGCTCGCCGCGTTTCCCGCGGGCCGTGGGCGCTGTTTCACGGCTGGACGGGTGAAAGCGTGCGCACTCTGCGAATCGCGAAAACCCGCGGCATTCCGTCGATTCTGGAGATTCCCACGTGGCACCGCCACAAAGGCCGCGACCTTCCGCTTCGGCTCACAAAAACAGAACGCGAGAACGCCGCTCTGCGCGGGTGGGCCGGCTGGAAGCAGGGCCTTTTGATTTCGCGCCAGCAGACGCTTGAGGAATACGGGCTCGCCGACCTCATTCTCGTGCTGAGTGAAAAGTCTGAGGAGACTTTCCTCGCCGCAGGAGTGCCGAAGGAAAAACTCTTTCGCCATCAGCGCGGGGTCGACGTGGAACGATTCACGCCCGCTCCGGCGCCGCCGCAGAAATTCGTAGCAGTCTTCGTCGGCGCGCTAATCAAACGCAAAGGCGTCCACCATTTGCTCGACGTGTGGAAACGCCTCGCGCTCCCGGATTCCGAACTTCGATTGATCGGGGCCGTACACGACGAAATCGCGCCGCTTCTCCGCGATGCTCCGTCGAACGTCGTCGCGCCGGGCTTTGTCGGCGACGTCGCCGCAGAGTATCGAGGAGCCTCGGTGCATGTATTTCCGAGCGAGTGCGAAGGCAGCGCGAAATGCACGTATGAAGCCGCCGCATGCGGGCTGCCGCAAATCACCACACGTGAAGCCGGAGACGTGGTGCTCGACGGCGTGAACGGTCTGATTATTCCACCCAACGATCCCGACGCGCTGGCCGCCGCGATTCAGCGATTGCACGCAGACCGAGAGCTGTGCGTGCGCCTCGGCGCCGCGGGACGGGAACGTGTTTGCGCGCAATTCACATGGCGGCATTTTGGAACGCGGATGCTTGAGGCTTACGCGCGGCTGAAGCGATGAACGTTCTCGTTTTGCAACTGAAACGGATCGGCGATCTCGTCCTCACGACACCCATGCTTGCCGCGCTGGAGCGCGCCGGGGCCAATATTACACTCGTGGCCGACGCACCTTGCGCATCGTTGCTTCCCGCTATTTCCGGGCTCACGGAGAGTCTCGCATTTTCCAGAAAAGGCGGGAACTCGGCGGTCTGGAAACGCATTCGGAAAGGAGGATGGGACGTCTGCCTCGACCTCACCGGCAGCGACCGTTCGGCGCTTATGGCCTGGCTTTCGCGTGCACCGCGGCGCATCACCTTTCAATGGGTGCGCAAACGAATGCTGCGGCGACTGGCGTATCACGAGTTTGTGGATTCGCCGGTCCGCCTTGCCCACACGTGCGACCATTATCTCGATTTGCTCCGTCCGCTCGGGCTCGGAAATTCCGGCGATGAACCCTCGCCGCGGCTTTCGGTTCCGAACACAGCAAGCGACGGTGCAAGGGCAATTCTAACCAGCAACGGTGTCGCAGGCGATTTCGTGCTCATCCATCCGGGCACCGCACGCCCGGAAAAATACTGGCTGCCGGAGCGGTGGAGTGAAGTGGTTGCCGCCATCCGCCCTCGCGCAGACGTATTGATCACGAGCGGGCCCGACGCGTTTGAGACCGCTCACGTCTCACAGATCAAAGGCGCTGCAGTTGTTCATCCGCCCGACCTGCTCACCCTTGCGGCGCTCGTCGAACAAGCCTCCGTCGTGGCGAGCTGCGACACAGCGGTTGTGCACCTTGCTGCCGCATTTCAGAAACCGCAGGTCGCTCTGTTTGGTCCCACCAACCCGTTCCACTGGCGACCGCGGCACGAGCGGGCAGTCGTCATCAGCGCGGCAGACCCGCAGCAGCCGTTGACGCAGTTTCTGCCGAAGATGAAAGGGGCGCCGACGGAACGGATCCCGGCGCAATCGGTGATTGCTTCGATTGAGCGCCTGCTTCCACGCCGGCCGCCGGCTTCCGTTTCGGGAGATAACTCTTAAACTTCGCCAGCCACCGCCGCGCCCACGCGAACTCAATCCCCAAAATCGCCAGCCCAAGCGGAATCACCAGAATCGAAGGCCCGGGAGTGACCACCATCACGACCCCGATGAGCAAGACCGTGAGCCCGATCACGAGGATGAAGAGCCTCCGCATCGTCCGCCATGTTGCGAGAAGGGCAGCCGTGGTAACCGAGAGCTGTGCTCCGGTCTTGGGCTGTTCCTGATCGTGGGACGGTTCGTTCATTCCGCCCCAACATAGCATCAAATCCGCCGCGTCACGCCGAAAAATGAAGATTTCTTCACGTCGCCGCACCACCGCCGCGAATCTGCCGGACGGCTTCGTAGACGACGATGCCCGCTGCGGTGGATAAATTCAATGAGCGCACGCTGCACGGCTGCATCGGAATGGTGAGCGTGGAATCGGGATTCGCCGCAAGCAGCGACTCCGGCAATCCTTTGCTCTCCCGACCAAAAACCAGAACGTCTTCATCGCGAAAACGAACATCCCAGTAGGCGCGTTTCGATTTCGTCGTGAGATAAAAAAAACGGGTTCCAGCCGGACGCGAAGCCTGCATTTCCGCGAAGTTATTCCACACCGAAAGCGCCACGTCTTTCCAGTAATCAAGACCGGCACGCTTCAGTTCGCGATCGTCAAGCGAGTACCCGAGCGGCTTCACGAGGTGAAGATGCGCGCCCACCGCGAGGCACATACGACCAATGTTGCCGGTGTTTGGCGGAATTTCTGGTTCGACTAGAACAACGTGCAACATGGTTTTGAATGGGTCTACGGAGAGTTGATGTAATAGAACACTCCCTCACGAAGCTTTGAATATCGAATCGTACGAGTGTCCGGCGGAGCTTTCTCAAATCCCTGCGGAACAACGAACACGCCCCACTCGTCGCTGCCAGCGTCGCCACCAAGTGCGACCGCCGCGCCGTCCCGATACAGGGTCACCCGAAGCGGCTTCAATTGTGCAAATGTTTTCGGCCAGAGCGACTGCTTCAAGCCTATGAACTCGAATCCGGGCGCCGCAAAGTAATCGCGATTCAATCGCCCCGACTCCTTTCGTAGAGAATCGACATCCACCGCCGACAACCGGTTTGAGGCCGTCTGGCGGGAATCGCCGCAGCCGCAAACCGCCGCCGCAACCATGCACGCAAAAATCTTTGGATGCACTCCTTGCAAAACACCGCTCATCGGTTTGCCGCGGGTTTCACGCGTTCGAGTGCCGATGATTTCAGCCATCCGGACTGCCCACCCGGAAGGCGGACAAATGTCCACGCACCATGCTCGGAAACGACGGTCACTTTGCTTCCCGCTGGAAGTACCTCCGTGAGCGGCGCGCGATCCGCCGGCTCGCGCCGGGCGTCACCTGCCTCGATCACGATCGCGTCCAGAGCACGCTGTTCCGCCTGCCACAAAAGAACGCCTCCGTAGCTTGCGGCGAAAATCACAAGCAGTGACCCGCCGATTACTCCGCCTGCGCCACTCCGCCGAAGCAGCGAAGCACCCGCCCATAGCCATCCCATCCACGCAACACCGATTGCGAGCCACGGAGCCACAGCGCTCGGAACCGCATTAAGCGCTACTTCATACCACGCCGGAGCAGGAGTTTTCGCACCTGACTTCCCGCGCACATACTGAAGATTCGCCTGCGCATCCGGATGAGACGGAGACAAGGCAAGAGCGCGCTCAAAGTTCAGAACCGCACGACCCGGATTCTCCAGCCGGAAATAGGTATTTCCCAGATTGAAGAGTGCGCCGACCCGCCAGCCATCTCCCATCACCCGCTCATAAGCGCGTCGGGCATCTTCGAATTTTCCCGCAGCGAAAGCGGTGTTTCCGTCCTCAAAATCCGACGCCATCGCCGCACCTCCCGCCAATCCGAGAGCGACAATGCACGGGACCATCGCGGCCATCGCCGGACGGCGGACGATCGGCCTGCCTCGGTCCCAGCCAGCGAGGGCATCGAGCGCACGGTCCCGCTCGCCTTGTTTCAGCTTCTCATCGGCACTACCACCGGCAAACAGCAACTCCGCCCGAGTCGCAAAGAACGCCTCCAGCGCCGCACGATCGGCTTCACTCAGTTCCCGGGAATCGAGGATCGTCGCGTCATCGAAACTCAACGCCGGCTCGCGGCGCACAATGGCGGTATCGAGTTGAAGCACGCGCCCCACCGCCGAGAAGAACTCATCACGATTGTCGATTCGCCGCAGCCGCGACGTCAGTTCCGCACGCTCCCGTTTCAGCGCAACGAGAGGTCCAGCAAGCGGATCGGCCCGCCGCGAGCGCCACGCCATTATCCCCAACAAAACCGGCAACGGTGCGAGGATCATGCCGAAAAGAAGCGCCGGCGTGGGGCCTTTGGAAAAGCGCAGGATGGTGCCCGGAGCCGGAAGATTCGGAAGCAATTCGGGTTTCGCTTCAGCAACAGGCGCGGACTGAGGTCCGGCATCCAGAGCCGGCGAAGGCGCGGCAAGCGGCACACCCTCGACCATCAGCGGGGCAGGGTCGGTTCTGAGCGTTACGTATTTCCCGGTCTCGGGATTGAAAAATGAAAACTCAAAGACCGGCATTCCCGTCTTGTTCACGAGCGGCGCCACAGGCAGCCGGAAGGATTTGGTTCCGGTGACTCTCAAATCGTCCTTCGGTGTGAACTGCTCTTCACTGTCATACGCATTCCATCCATCCGTCGAAGCGAGCGGTGGCGTGGTGATTCGATCAAAATTTCCCCGTCCCGCGATCGTCAGTGTCATTGTGATCGGCTCACCAACCTTCACCTTCGCCGGCGTTCCGGAGCCCGTGAATGTCTCAAACTGCCCAATCGCTCCCGCAAACGTCGCCGGACGTCCGTCGACTGGCAGAGGCTTCACGTCGATCTCAAGCGCGGGAGCGGTAAGCTCCATTTCCTCGACCCGGCCGAATCCTCCGAACGGGTCGTACGGATTACGGCGCTCGCGCGAGTACTGCGCGCGCAGCTTCGCCTCGCCGAGTTTGAGTTTCCCAGCCTTGGTGGGCGTCACGACAGTCCGGAAAATCATTGTACCGTATCGCTTCCCGTTGAGTTCCTGCTCGCCCTGATTCCCGGGGAGGATGTCGCGTGTGTTGAATCCGTCGGCGACCAATTGCGGTTTGTTTCCAAGATTCCATCGCGTCGAAAGGTCGAAGTAGCCACGGATATAAACTCCGATGTCCTGCCCGACGTAGGCCGTCGTCTCAAGCGGCTCGATCACCATGAATGCCACATCGCCCGCCGCTTTCGCAGGCGTTCCGGGTTTCACGATCAGCGCGATTGGCTCCGTCTTCACCTGTTGACTGCCTACGCTCACGTCCAGCGCGGGGAACGTGAATTTCCCCTCTTTTCTCGCAGTGTAGCGCATCGTGTAAGTGACCCGCTGGGTCACCTCCGAGCCAATAATGCTCATCTGGCTGGACTGGCTCGTTCCACGAAATTCGAGCCCGTCGATTTGCGGCGGCGCTGGTTCCTCCGCACGGACCGAACCCTCGACAGCAATCTCGAAATCCACCGATTCCCCGACAGCAATCGTCGCCGACGATATGGTCGCGCGAACCTTCGGTGCCGCCGGCGCAGGCAATGTGAACGACAGCAACAACAGAACAACTACTCGAACAAAGCCGATTCGATTCATGGCTACCAATTCTTCTCCGGGCGGGGCTTTGCTTGATTCTGAAGCTCCTGTCGAAGATCCAGCAGACGCACCCGCCGTTCCGTGTTTCGCATGGAATCCAGCAACTGCTTCGCATCCTTGGCAGTCATCCGCCCCTCGGCAGCCGCAGCCATTTCCTCCGCTGCATCCGCAGCCTGCTGATCCTTATTCTCATCGGAACCACCCTGAGGATTGGCTGGTTTCAATTCCCCCTGCTTCTTTTCCCCATCCTTTTGCGGCTCGGCTTGAGCAGGCTTCTCACCCGGCTTGTCTGACTTCTCCTTGTTTTCGCCGTCTTTCTGTTCGTCTGCCTTCTGTTCTCCGTTCTTCTTCTCGCCATCCTTCCCCTCTTTTTTCTCTCCGTCCTTCTGCCCCCCGGATTTCTGCTCACCATCCTTCTTTTCGCCATTCTCCTGCTGCTGCTCATCCTTCTTCTCGCCGTCTTTCTTCCCTTCCTCCTTCTTTTCCTGCTCCTTCTGTTCGTCGCCCTTTCCGTCGCCGGACTTTGACTGATCGTCCTTCTTTTCCTGATCCTTCTTTTCCTCGTCTTTTTTATCCTCCTTCTTCTCGTCCTCTTTCTTGTCCTGCTCGGACTTATCCTGCTTATCAAGCTCATCGAGCAGTTTCTTCAAAAGGTCGCGATTGTGCGCGGCATCACCGTGTCCCGGTTCGAGCGCGAGCGTGTGCTCATAGTGCTGAATCGCATTCTTCCAGTCCGCGATTTTGTCCTCCTTCTTTTCCTGCTTCACTCCGCGGCGCGCCAGCACATTGGCGAGTCCGAACGCCGCTTTGGGCTGCAGGTCCCCGTTTCCATTTCCCAAGGCACCACTCAAAGCTTCCGCTGCCTTGTCGAGTTCGCCCGCTTTGTAGGCGCTGATGCCGAGATTGTAGTCGAGTTCCGGCGCCCGGCGCTTCGCTCTCTGATCCTCGAATGCCTTCGCCGCTCCGGCATAATCGGCCTTCGCAAACAGTGCCTGCGGTTTCTCATCCTCCGCAGCACCCGCTTGAAACACTCCGCAAAAGAGCAACAACGCCATGGAAGCAGCGCGTGTCGCCGCCACGGGGCGTTTCCGCTCGCCGATCAACATCGCGGCAATCCAGCAAGCAACCGCAGCCGCCAGTGGCCATTGGTAACGCTCGGTGGGCTTTTTCGAAAACCGGGATTCGCTCGTCGTTGTTTCCTTCATTTTTCCGAGACCCTCCGTCGCGATTCGCCGCATTTCGGCCGGGCCGTTCTCAAGATGAATATAGAAGCCTCCTCCGGCATCCGCAACTTCCCGCAACCGTTTCTCATCGAGCTTTGATTTCACGTATTCTCCTTTCTCATCCCTGACAAATTGCGTCCCTCCGCGTTCATTCGGAACCGGAATTAACGCGCCATCCGGCGACCCGAGACCGACGGTGAAGATTCGGAACTTCGATTTATGCTCGGCCGCCGCCTTCGCTGCATCGTCCTCAAGTTCCTCGCCGTCTGTAAAAATAATGAGCGCACGGTTGTCGCTCTCTCCTTTTCCGAAGGCGTCGTCGGCCGCCTTGATGGCTTCGGTAAGATTGGTTCCGCCGCGGGGGATAATCTCCGTATCGAGTTCGGCTATCGTGTCGCGTGTTGCGTTGAAATCCGCCGTGAGCGGTGCCTGCAAAAACGAGGAACCGGCAAACGCAATTACGCCCACACGGTCCCCTTGGATCTGCGCGAGCAAATCCTCGGCGGCAAGCTTCGCCCGTTTCAAACGACTCGGCTGCAGGTCAGCGGCCAGCATCGAGCGCGATGTATCGATTGCAATCATCACGTCGCGCCCCATCTCACGCCGCTCCTCCCACGAAAAACCCCACTGCGGTCTGGCGAGCGCAAGGATCGAAAATGCAAATGCCATCATCGTGAGCAAGAATGCCACGCGGCGTTTGGCAACACTCGTCGTGCCCGCGAGCCTCGGCTGAAGCCGCGCCGCTACGAGACGCGCAAGCGCAAGCCGCCGTTTTCGCTCGCCGTGAAAATACAGCGCAGCGAGGAACGGAAACGAGAGGAACGCCCAGAACCAGATGGGTGCGGCGAATTGAATCATGGGACCGTCCTCCAAATGGTCTGACACAGCAGCCAGTGCAAAAGTGCGATCGCGAGTCCGACTCCAATGAAAACGGGATAAACGTCCCGCCAGTCCACCTTGCGGTTCAGCTTCACCTCGGTCTTCTCCAGCTTGTCGATTTGCTTGAATATCTCGTCCAGCGAGGCCGTGTCCGTCGCACGGAAAAACTGTCCTCCGCCAATCTCGGCAATTTTCTTCAACGCCTCCTCGTCCACCGTCACCTGCACCTGCCGGTAGGCCTTGTTTCCAAAAATATCCCGGGCCGGATATGGCGCGAGTCCGCGTGTGCCGGCGGCGATCGTGTAAATCTTGATGCCCACAGCCTTCGCCGCCTCCGCGGCGGTATTTGGTGGCACGGTCTTCACGGTCTCATCACCGTCGGTAAGCAGCACGAGAATTTTGCTCTTCGATGGCTTGTCTTTGAGTCGGTTCGCCGCGCTGGACAGCGCTGCTCCGATTGCCGTGCCGTCCTCCACCAATCCGATGCGGAGTCTTTCGAGATTCCGCTCAAGCCACGAGTGGTCCAGCGTGAGCGGACTCACGAGATAAGGACGTCCGGCAAACGCGACGATTCCGATGCGATCATTTGGCCGGCCTGCGATGAACTTCCGCGTCACGTCCTTCACGGCATCAAGCCGGTTCACTCGCTCGCCCCCAATCGTAAAATCCTCGGCAAGCATGGAGCCCGAGACGTCGAGCGCGAGCACGATATCCACGCCGGAGGACTCAATCGATTCATTGGCGCTTCCGAGCTGTGGCCTTGCTAGCGCTGTAAAGAGCGACGCAAGCGCGAGAAGAATCAAGGGCCATCCAAAACCACGCCAGCCCGCGGGCTTCACGCGTCCGACGCCACGAAGCATCGCCAGCGTCGAGAATCGAATCGCAGGTGCCGGACCGCGTCCGCCAACCAGCCACGAAATGATCAGCAATCCCGGAATCCCGAGCAGCCACCAAGGCGACGCAAAATTGACGATATCGCCAAATCTCATTTCGCCGCTCCTTCCACAAATGCCACCGCTTCGCCCAGCAGCTTTACGTTTTCATTTCCGTCGGCTTCGACCCGCGCGAACTTAATCAAATCGCAACGCTCCAGGAACTTTGCGAGCAACTCGCGGTCGCCCGCGGAGAACCGCGGCGAGTCGGAAATGCTCGCGAGAAACTCCGGCGAAGTCTGCTGCGTGGCGTGGAGCGAGTAGTGGCCGCTGATGTACTTTCTGAGCACGTCCGAAACCTCCACGCTGAAAGGATACGACTCTGCAGACAGCATCCGGCCTCGAAGCGTGTTGAGTTCCCGGATGGCAATCTCCCGCGCAGTCGGCGGCAGAGCCTTCGGGCGGCTTTTCACGATCCGAACAATCAGCCAGACCAATAGGGCGAGCACCAAGGCCGAACCGACTCCAATAGCCCACCAGACCCACTCTGGCCACGGAACCTCCACCAATCGCGCTGGGTCGCGCAACTCCGCCAGCGGATCAGGCTCGGGCGGATTTGGTGCGGCGTTCGGGTCGGGTTTGATTGCTGCGAATACCCGCGATGCGAGCAATCCACAGAAAAGCACCGCGGACCGGCAGCAGCTTCGCACACACGAGAATGGAAGAGCGGCGCGTTTCATCCGTGCAAAAGTCTGCTCGTCCGCTGCTGGAAGAACCGCCGCAGCGCGGGAACGTAGTCTGCGTCAGTACGCAGCGTGATCGAATCGACCCCATAGCGACGGAAAAACGTCGGCAGGTCGCCAAGGAGCCCGCCAATCGCCTCGGCGAAACGAATCCGGCTTCGGCGGTCTGATGTATTGATCACGAGCCGCTCACCGGTTTCCGCATCCTCGAAAACCACGCGCCCAACATCCGGCACTTCGAGTTCGCCGGGATCGACGACCGGAATCGCCACGAGATCATGCCGCCGGGCCGCCACATTCAGCGGCTTCGAAAAATCCGGCGCCTGAAAGTCACTGACGAGAAACACCACAGCCCGGCGCGAAAGCACACGGTTCATGGCTTCCAGCGCACACCCGATATTCGTGCCCCGCCCTTTCGGTTCGAAGAACAGGATTTCGCGGATGATTCGCAAAGCATGCCCGCGCCCTTTCGCCGGCGGGATGAAAAGCTCGACGTGGTCCGAGAACAAAATGCAGCCCACCTTGTCGTTGTTGCGGATCGCGCTGAACGCAAACAAACACGCCACTTCCGCCGCCAGCTCCCGCTTGCTGAGATTCACACTCCCGAATTCGCCCGAAGCGGATACATCGATCACGAGCATCACCGTCAATTCACGCTCCTCGGTGAATTTCTTGATGTAGGCATCGCCGGTCCGCGCGGTGACATTCCAGTCAATCGCGCGCACTTCATCCCCCGGCTGATACTCGCGCACTTCCTCGAAGTTCATACCGCGCCCTTTAAAGACAGAGCGGTACTGACCGGAGAAAGCCGTATCAATCATCCCGCGCGTCTTTAGTTCGAGACGGCGGATCTTTTTGAGGATGTCTCTCGCGTTCTCCATCGGGAGCTACGGCACCGGGAGTGTGGCAAAAATCTTCTCCACGATCTTCTCGCTCGTGAGGTCTTCGGCTTCCGCTTCGTAGGTCACGGCGACGCGATGACGGAGCACGTCGAGGCCGATACTCTTCACATCCTGCGGAGTGACGTAGCCGCGTCCGCTCAGAAATGCCCGCGCTCTCGCAGCAAGCGTGAGTGCGATGGTCGCGCGCGGACTCGCGCCGTAGCGAATGAGTCCGCTCATCTGCAGCTTGTAGCTCGCGGGTTCCCGCGTCGCGAAAACGATGTCCACGATGTAGTCCTTCACGCGGTCGTCGATGTAGATCGTGTTCACCAGTTCCCGGGCGCGCAGAATTTGCTCCGGCTCCACGACAGGCAGCACATCGAGCTTTGGCGCGCTGGTTCCCATCAGATCAAGAATCTGGCGCTCCTCGGCCTTCGATGGATAGCCGATTTTCAGCTTCAGCAAAAAGCGATCGAGTTGCGCTTCGGGGAGCTGGTAAGTGCCCTCCTGTTCCAGCGGATTCTGCGTCGCGAGTACGAGAAACGGATCAGGAAGTTTGTGCGTCGTATCGCCGAGCGTCACCTGCCGTTCCT
>SXGQ01031838.1_pt1 | contig 27252 bp, 29 predicted proteins | sample 3178371 | NCBI WGS metagenome assembly SXGQ01 (sample SAMN11356859, study PRJNA531348) | freshwater metagenome | isolation source: freshwater sample F1-20 | place: China: Fuxian Lake, Yuxi | collected 2017-12-25 | reverse complement strand
GGTGCGCCGCATCTACTGCGACGGCCGCAACTATGCCGATCATGCCCGCGAGATGGGCTCCGACCCCACGCGCGAGCCGCCCTTCTACTTCACCAAGCCAGCCACGGCGCTGACGCCCTCCGGCGCCACGGTGCCTTACCCCACCGAGACCAAGAACTACCACTACGAGATGGAGCTGGTGATCGCCATCGGCGCGCCGGTGTTCAAGGTGACGCCCGAGGCCGCCGTGGCCGCCAGCTGGGGCTACGCCACGGGCCTGGACATGACCCGCCGCGACCTGCAGGCCGCCGCCAAGGCCGCCGGCAAGCCGTGGGACACGGCCAAGGGCTTCGACCAGTCCGCCATCCTCGGCGAGGTGGTGCGCAAGAGCGAGGTCGGCGCGCTGGAGAAGGGCGCCATCACGCTCAGCGTGAACGGTGTGGAGAAGCAGCGTGGCGACCTGGCCGACATGATCTGGAATCAGGCCGAGATCGTCTCCAACCTGTCGCACCTGTACCACCTGCACCCCGGCGACCTGATCTACACCGGCACGCCGGCCGGCGTGGGCGCCGTGGTGGCGGGCGACGTCATCACGGGCCACATCGAAGGCCTGGGCGACATCACGCTGACCGTGGGGCCCGCTAAGTGATGTTCGACGAAGAGACGCTGGACAGCGCTCGCGAGCGCAACATCCGCGACGCGCTGGCCGAAGACATCGGCCGCTGCGACTGGACCGCGCAACTCGTGCCCGCCGGCCGCCGCGTGGCGGCGCAGGTGCGCGTGCGCGAGGCCGCGGTGCTGTGCGGCCGCGACTGGTTCGACGGCGTGTTCGCCGCGCTGGACGCAACGGCGCGCATCGAGTGGCTGTACGACGAAGGCGCCGCGATGGCGGCGGACACGCTGGTCTGCCGCATCGAGGCCGATGGCCGCCAGCTGCTGAGCGCCGAGCGCCCGGCGCTGAACTTCCTGCAACTGCTGTCGTCCACGGCCACCGTCACGCGGGCGCATGTGGACGCGGTGGCCGGTGCGAGCCCGAACGCCAACGGCTGCGCCATCCTCGACACCCGCAAGACCGTGCCGGGTCTGCGCCTGGCGCAGAAGTACGCGGTGCGCGTGGGCGGCGGGCAGAACCAGCGGCTGGCGCTGTACGCCGGCATCCTCATCAAGGAGATCCCCATCGCCGCGGCCGGTGGCGGGGCGCCCGCGCTGCGCAACGCGCAGGCGCTGAACGCGGGCGTGGACATCCAGATCGAGGTTGAAACCATCGCGCAGCTGCGCGAGGCACTGGACGCTGGCGCGGTCAGCGTGCTGCTGGACAACTTCACCGAGCCGCTGATGCGCGAGGCCGTGGCGGTCAACGCAGGCCGTGCGCTGCTGGAGGTGTCCGGCGGCGTGGCGCTGGACCAGCTCCGCTGGATTGCGGCCACCGGCGTGGATCGCATCTCCATCGGCCGGCTGACCAAGGACGTGCGCGCGGTGGACTACTCCATGCGTGTGCTGGGGCCGCTAGCCCAATAGGTGCTCACGCACCCGTGCCGCAGTGTCGGCCGGGTGCTGTTGCATGAAGCAATGGCCGCCCTCGATGGCCTGCGCGCTGAACGCGGCATTCGATGACGCCGCCCGCTGCGCGCCGGCCTTCACGAAGGGCATGGTGTCGCGGCCGTAGACGATCAGCGTCGGCGCGGTCACGCGCTTCACCGCCGGCCACAGCCTGCGCGGGCCGGAGCCGAAGATGGTGGCTTCCAGCTCGGGCGCACATTTCAGCGACACGGTGCCGTCTGCCTCGTCGCGCAGTGCGTGCGTGACGAAGGCTTGCAGCGCGGCTTCCGTCCAGCCCTTGTAGGTGCCGCGGCCGTGCAGCGCCTTGGCGGCGGCCTCGCGGCTGGGCCATTGGCGGCGGCGCTTGAGCGAGGCCTTGGCCAGCGGGTTGAAGCGCGCCATGCCCAGCCGCATGCCCAGCAGCATGGGCGTGGAGAACAGCACCGGGTCCAGCAACGCGGCGCGCTGGAAGGGCTGCTGCGGTTCGGCCAGCATCAGCGTCGTCAGCACGCCGCCCAGGCTGTGGCCCAGCGCCAGGCGCGGCACGTCGCCGTAGCGCGTGGTGGCGTGGCGGGCGCATTCCAGCGCGGCCTGCATGAACACGTTCCAGCCGGGGAAGCGCGGCATCGCGTCGCTGTCGCCATGGCCGGGCAGGTCGCACAGCCACAGGTCGAAACCATCGGCCAGCGCCTGCAGCATCGGCTCGTACACGCGGCCGCAGAAGCCGTTGCCATGCAGCACGTGCAACAGCGGCTTGCCGGTGGGCGGCGTGCACCAGCCGCGCAACGTGACACCGACGACGGGCGAGGCATGTGCCCAAGGTTCCAAGATCATTTCAGTGGCGTGGCGGTGCTAGGTATTTCGGGCCGAGCGCCGGGCCGCTCCCAAGCCGGCCCGTCTGGCGATGTGCGAGCAGCTCAATGCTGCGAGCATCGCCGTCCCCTCGGGGGACCGGCTGGGTAAGCCCGCGTTCAGCGGGGCGCGACCAGACGAGGGGTCCTCACTCGTCAAACCAGGGCTCGTTCGGCAGATCGTCGAACACCTTGCGCAGCCCCGCGCTCCAGCCATCGCGCAGCGACAGGAAGTACGGGTCGTCGCGGCCGATGCGGTGCGGCGGCTTCATGGCCATGTCGAACTGGTTGGCGCGCAGCATCAGCATGTCGATGGGCAGGCCCACCGACAGGTTGGACTGGATGGTGGAGTCGAAGCTCACCAGCGTGCACTTGGCCGCTTCGTCCAGCGCCGTGCTTTCGTAGCGCACCACGCGGTCGATGATGGGCGTGCCGTACTTGCTCTCGCCGATCTGGAAGTAGGGTGTGTCTTCCGTCGCCTCGATGAAGTTGCCCTGCGGGTAGACGTGGAACAGCCGCGGGCCCTCGCCCTTGATCTGGCCGCCGATGAGCATGTTGGCGCCGAAGTCCACGCCGTGGTCGTCGCTGTCGCGGGCGATCACCTCCTTCAGCGTGCGGCCCAGCAGCACCGCGGCGTCGTAGAGCGTGGGCACGTTGAGCAGGTGCTCGCCGTCGCCCTGCAGGCGCTGGTTCAGCAGCGAGATGACGGACTGCGTGGTGGCCAGGTTGCCCGCGGTCAGGATGACGATCTCGCGCTGGTGCGGGATCTGGAACTGGTACATCTTGCGGAAGCTGGCGATGTGGTCCACGCCCGCGTTGGTGCGGGTGTCGGAAGCGAACAGCAGGCCGGCGCGCAGGCGCATCGCGACGCAGTAGGTCATGGGGAAGTCCCGGCGAAATGAGCTGCCCGGGATTATCGCGGCGGGCCTGGCCCCGGCGCGGGCTGTAGGACCGCTCTCCGACAGGCACCCGTCCTGCAGGCCGACACCCCGCATGGCGCGGGCTGCCTAGGCTCGGTGCTGTGTATTGAATTGCCTGGAGCCGACATGAAAGACGACATCCGCGACGTGAGCACCGAAGAAGACCTGAGCGGCCCGGCGGCCGCGCAGAAGATTGCCGACCTGGTGAAGGCGGGCAACAGCTGCTTCTTCTGCACGCTGGGCATGAACTCCCAGCTGCATGCCCGGCCCATGACGGTGACGGAGGTGGAAGAGCACACCGGCGTGCTGTGGTTCTTCACCGAGGTGGACAGCCTGAAGAACATCGAGCTGGACCGCGACCCGCGCGTGACGCTGTTCTTCAAGGAAGGCGACAACAGCGGCCACCTGAAGCTGGACGGCACCGCCACGCTCGTGACGGACCGCGACACCATCCACCGCCTGTGGAGCCCCAAGCTGCGCGCCTGGTTCACCGAGGGCGAGGACGACCCGCGCATCAGCGTGCTGCGCGTGGAGCCCGTCAGCGGCGAGTACTGGGACACGCGCCATGGCGCGGCGATTGCCGGCATCAAGATGCTGTACGGCGCCATCGTCGGCCAACGGGTGGACGAAGGCGTGCACGGCAAGCTCGCGCTCTGAGCGCCGCGGCGGGCACGCCCTGCCCGCTCAGCCGGGCAGCTTCGCGATCACCTTGATCTCGAACTGGAAGCCGTACCGCCACGTCACGCCCACCCCCGTCAGCGTGGGGTAGGGCGCCTCGCCCCAGAACTCGGGCAGCACCTGCCAGATGGCGTCGAAATGCCGCTCGGGGTCGACGATGAACACCGTCACGTCGACAACGTCGGCGAACGTGCAGCCGGCCGCCGCCAGCACGGCGTTCAGGTTCTGGAATGCCAGCCGCACCTGGGCCTGCAGGTCGGGCTCCGGTGATCCATCGGGCCGGCTGCCCACCTGGCCCGAAACGAACAGCAAGCCGTTGGCCCGCACCGCCGGTGAGTACCGGTTGCGTTCATACAAGGCCTGGCGGCCGGCTGGAAACACCACGTCACGCATCGCTTTTCTCTTGGTTCAGTCGATGGAGATGACTGTAGGAATTTGATGGGCGTGGATAAACGGGCTGGATCGACAATCACTGTTTGAGGTTGACAAACAATGTGGGCGACCAGGAGCCGTGATGGATCGATTCGACGCCATGCAGGCGTTCGCGCGCGTGGTGGAGACCGGCAGCTTCACCAAGGCGGCCGAGACGCTGCAGATCAGCAAGACCACCGCCACCCAGCTCGTGCAGCAGCTGGAGGCGCGGCTGCGGGTGAAGCTGCTCCACCGCACCACCCGCCGCGTGCAGCTCACCACCGATGGCGCCATCTACTACGAGCGCGTGGTGCGCCTGCTGGCCGACATGCAGGAGGCCGAGCACAGCCTGTCCATCGCGTCCGCGTCGCCGCAGGGCCGGCTGCGCGTGGACGTGCCCAGCCCGCTGGCCCGGATCGTCCTGGTGCCGGCGCTGCCGGACTTCCAGGCGCGCTACCCGGGCATCCAGCTCGACCTCGGCGTCAGCGACCGGCTGGTGGACCTCGTCGGCGAGAACGTGGATTGCGTGGTGCGCGGCGGCGAGCCCACCGACACGGCGCTCGTGGCGCGCCGCATCGCCCACCTGCCGGCCGGCATCTACGCCGCCCCGTCGTACCTGCAGCGCGCCGGCACGCCCCGGCACCCGCAGGAGCTGGCCGGCCCGCACCACGGCATCGTCGGCTTCTGGTGGGCGCGGGCCGGCAAGGCGCTGCCGTACACGATGCGGCGGGGCGCCGAGCAGGTGGAGGTGCAGGGGCGGTACACGCTGTCGGTGGACGACGGCAATGCCTACCTCGCCGCCGGCCTGGCGGGGCTGGGCGCGCTCTGGCTGCCCCGCTACATGGCCGACGCGCACGTGGCACGCGGCGAGCTGCTGCCGCTGTTCGAAGACTGGCGCTTCGACGCGCTGCCGCTGTTCCTCGCCTACCGGCCCAACCCGCACGTCAGCGCACGCCTGCGGGTGTTCATCGACTGGGTGGTGGCCTTGATGGCGCCGTACGGCGCGCCGTCGCCCGGCGACTGACCGGCAGCCTCACAGCGGCTGGCGCCACGCACGCAGCACACCGGCGGCACGCGGTGCCGCGCCCGTCATCAGGCCTGGGCACCACGGGGGCGAAAATCGCCTCATGAGAAAGATCATCCAATCCCTGCACGACCGGCTGCCCGCCTGGGCGGCCGAGTGGCTGGACATCCTCGTGCCGGCGGTGGAGGTGGCCCTCATCGGCCTGGGCGCCTGGCTGTTGATGCGCTTCGCCCGCCAGCTCATCCGCCCGCTGACCACGGCGTACGCGCTGCCTGTCAACGTCGCCAGCCTGTTCCTGCGCATCGTGGCCGTCGTCGTCTACGGCGGTGCGCTGCTGTGGTCGCTGGAACGGCTCGGCGTGTCGGGGGCGGTGCTGTGGACCGCGTTCACCGGCTTCGCCACCGTCGGCGCCGTCGCCGTCTTCGCGGCCTGGAGCGTGCTGTCCAACCTGTTCTGCGCGCTGCTGATCTACGTGACGCGCGCCTTCCGCGTGGGCGACGTGGTGGAGCTGCTGGAAGCCGGCGACCGGCCCGGCATGAAGGGCCGCGTCATGGACATCAACCTCGTCTACACCACGCTGCTGGAAAGCGGCGACGTCGAGGGTGGCACCAGCGTGCAGCTGCCGAACAGCCTGTTCTTCCAGCGCGCGGTGCGCCGCTGGCATGGCACGGCCGCCAGCGAGCCCATCTCGCCCACGCTGCAGGTGCCCAACCCGCCGGTGGCGGAGAAGGCGGCCTGACGCGGCGCCCCCGCGGGGGCGCGGCTCACGCCGTGTGGGGCCAGTCGGTGCCGGCGACCAGCGTGGCCAGCAAGGCCGTGAAGCCGGCGGCGTCGTCCGCGTCGAAGCGGTTCAGCAGCGGGCTGTCCAGGTCGAACACGGCCACCAGCCGGTCGTTGACGAGGACGGGCAGCACCAGCTCCGAGTTGGAGGCGCTGTCGCAGGCGATGTGGCCTGGGAAGGCGTGCACGTCGGGCACCAGCTGGGTGTGCCGGGTGGCGGCGCAGGTGCCGCACACGCCCCGGCCCACGGGGATGCGCACGCAGGCCACCTTGCCCTGGAACGGGCCCAGCACCAGGGTGGCGCCGCGCAGCAGGTAGAAGCCGGCCCAGTTCAGGTGCGGCACCGCCTGGTAGACCAGCGCCGAGAACTGCGCGAGGTTGGCAATGCCGTCGCGCTCGCCGTGCAGCAAGGTGTGCAACTGGCGGTTGAGCAGGTCATAGCCCTGGCGCTTGAGGTCGGGGCTGGACATGTCCAGCAGGTCGGTGGCGGTGGCGGTCATCAGCGGCTTTCAGGGCGTGTCGCGGGCATCGGCGTAGACCCAGGCCGAGCCGCCGGATGCCAGGGCGGCGCGTGTGCGGCGGTAGTCGGCCACTTCGTAGGCATCGGCCTGGGCCAGCTCCTGCGGCGTGATGCGAAACACCGTGCCCGGCACGGTGTCGCTGGCCTGGCCGGTGCGCACGAGCATGGGGTGGTGCGTGAGCCCGCTGGTCTTCACCACTTCCGCGTCGCGGATCTCGACTTGGCCGAGGCGGTAGCCCACCAGGTGGTCCGGCTCGCCGGCCAGCAGGCGCCCGAAGGTCGCCATCTGCACGGTGTCCAGCTGCAGGGTGCCGTAGGAGAACAGCGGTTCGGAGGCGTCAGGGGTGGGCATGGGTTGCGGCGGGCGAGTCGTCGGCGATCAGCAGGTCTTCGTAGAAGGCACCGAACGGGCGGGAGGGATGGGCGATCTGGATCTCCAGGATCCAGAGCCCCGTGCTCGGGCACCGGGCGAAGTCTCCCAGGTCGCCCGCGCGGTAGATGGCGTGGGGGAAATCGCTGACGCGGTGTCCCTTGATGTCGAGGTTCAGGCGCCAGCCCAGTGCGGTGGCCCGCTCGGCGGCATAGGCGTAGAGCGCCGTGCCCGCCAGGCCGTCCGTGCGCCAGCGGTGGGCGACCTCCCGCCACAACTGCCGCGCGGCCTGGGCGCAGGCCTGCATCTCGGCATCGTTCCCGACGACGAAGGTGTCGCCGGCGTCGCCCTCGTGCCCGTGCCAGACCGGGCCGATGTCCACGAAGAAGATGTCGGTGGCACCGAGCACGCGGTCGGGGTCGGGGCGTTGTTTGAAGGTCTTCAGCGTGCCTTCGCCGAAACGGACGATGCAGGGGTGCCAGATGCGGTCCATGCCCAGGGTTTCGAGCACGGCCTTCGCGTGCGCCCGGGCGTCCGCCTCGGTCATGCCAGGCCGGATCGTGGCAGCGATCTCGCGCACCGCATCCCACGACCGGGTTTGCGCATGGCGCATGGCCTCCAACGAGAACTGCGCGCCGTGGGCTTCCCGCGCGTCGATCACTGCATCCTTCATGCCTCGCCTGCCGGCGCTGCGCGCCGGTCCTGCATCGTTATATCTACACAACTATAGCGATGGCTGTATCAAGGCCTCAGACTCGCGACTCGACCCGCTGCAGGCGGCGCTCCAAGATGCCGTCGCCCTGGTGCTGCGCCGTCAGGGCTGATCACCGCGCAGACCCGTTCAAGGTACTTGTGCGGTACTGACAAAGAAAAAGCACCTAGCCTGTGACTTGCCCCAAAAGCTGCTGAGGCCCTGAATCCAAAGGTTGGCCGCTTTCGGCACGCGCGCCACAGGTCGAAAATTTCTTCTCTCTGTGAGCGCTCGATCAGCTGCGTCAACCCGTTCTCTGATCCTTGGCCGAGTGTCGTCCGTTCGATTTCTCGGTGGCCGGGAGTTCTTCAGCGCCATCAAGGCCTTGCAGATGTGAGCCTCCGTCAGGAGTCAAAGCTTGGCCGAGAGTCCTCGAAATGGGCAGCCCTGCCGTTGCCCGGCGCGCCCGAAACTGCGCTGGTCAGACCTTCGGCGCTTGGCGTTGACGCGCGTCTGCGTTGCTTCCTATCCTGAACCGGTAGCAGCAATTCACAGGTATTCTTCTTCCATGCTTTCGCCCGCCTTCCACTCAGGCTCGATACGCCCGCTCTCGCATTGATGCGGGCCTTGACGCGCCCGCTTAGACGCGGGCGTAGCTCAAAGGCAGAGCAGAGTCCCTTATAAGGCTTTGGTTGTCGGTTCGAATCCGACCGTCCGCACCATCGTTCCCAACGCGAAGCCGTTTCGGCTTGTCGATGAGTTGACGGAACTTCAATGGGCTCGCGGGGCCGTTGCCGGTTCGGAAGGCTCAGTCGGCATGGACGATTGACTTCGCTCTTGCGAAGGAGGCGACATGTCCAAGAACCTCGAACTTCACATCCGCCTGACGGCGATCTTTTCGGGCCTCACGTCGAGCGCCTGTGACCACAAGACGTGGGGCTTCGTTCGACGGCAATGCTCCCGAGCGCTCGATGTCGACCTGCCCATGCAGCAACGTCGGGACAGCATGTCAGGACCGCCGGATCAAGCTTCCAAAGTCCACCGCGGCAATCCTGGCCAAGCTCACGACCGACAAGCTGCCCGCTGCTCCGCTGTTCGCTCAAGCCAGTGGGAAAGCCTGGAACAAGGATGCCTGGAAGAAGCCCATGAAGGCCGCCGCGGCCGCGGCCGGTCTGCCAGCGGGGACGGTCCTGTACACCCTCCGGCATTCCACGATCACGGATTTGGTTGTTGGCGGCCTCGATCTTCTGACGGTCGCGCAGCTAAGTGGGACGAGCGTGGAAATGATCGAAAAGCACTACGGGCACCTGCGCGCGGATCATGCGGCGGAGGCGCTGGCGAAGCTCGCTCTTTAGGTTGACCAGCATCGGCCGCGTTGGTAGAGCCACCGTAGCGAGCTTCGGAATAGAAATGTTTGCATATTGACCGTTTGGCGAGAATATCAGCGATATTTATATGCAACATGGCAGGCGACGGCTCGACTTCAAGGTCCGGCTCAGCGGCCGATCTTTGATGGTGTCGGAATAGAAAACTCCATAAAATACCCCTCAAATGGGAACTTCGCCATCCTTTCTATTCCGAGAGCTGCTGCCGGATGTGCCGCGAGGTTCGCCCATGCCGACCACATGGCTGCAGGCACGTGGGCTGACTGCAAAGCAGGTGTCGAGGCTTGCGCAGGATGGCTGGCTTGAGCGCCTTGGGCATGGGGTCTACATCCTTCCGGGAGACCAGCTGGGCCGCGAGGCCAGCTTGGCTCGCTTGGCGGACTCCATACCTGGCCTGCACGTAGGCGGAAAAACGGCGCTTGCCTGGCGAGGGGTGCGGCACAACCTCGCCGCCAAAGATCGACTGATCCTCTGGGGTGACAAGTCGGCATCGCTGCCGACCTGGTTCACATCGGTCTTCCCGGCGGCCTACCAGGCGACCCACCTGTTTGATTCAGGGCTGCAAGCCAATGTTGGCTTGGCGGCCTTGCCTGGGGGGCGGCCTGACGTGCTCGTCTCCACGCCGGAACGGGCGCTGCTCGAACTGCTGAGCGATGTGGGCAAGGGACAGGAACTCGAAGAGGCTCGTCACCTGGTTGAGAGCGCACGAGCGCTGCGCCTGCCCGTGCTCGAAGAACTCCTTGCCCATCTCAAACGGATCAAGGTCGCAAGGCTGGCTCACGCCCTGGCTGAGGAACTGAGCCTGCCCTGGGCCGGCCTTGCGCGTCAACACAGCGAGCGCCTTGGCGGAGGCAGTCGCTGGGTGTCCACAACCAAGTCCGGCGAGCGGCTCAACCTGAAGAGGCCGACGTGAACGAGGTATACGTTCGCACAGTCCAGCTGCTGCTGGACATCGCGCCGGCGGTCTTCGAAACGCCCGTGTTCGCGATGAAGGGTGGCACAGCACTCAACCTCTTCGTCCAGGACATGCCGCGCTTGTCCGTGGACATCGACGTGGTCTTCGTTCCCTACGATCTGCCGCGCGAGGAAGCGCTACAGACCATCAGCGCCGAACTCGCGGCCGCACAAGAGCGAGTCAAGGTACTGGGGTACGAAGTCGAACTCCGAAAGAACAGGGATGGCACCGAAGCCAAGCTGTTCGTCCGGAGCGCCGACGCGGAGGTCAAGGTCGAGGTCAACTTCGTGTTTCGTGGCACGGTGATGGGACCAACGCGCCGCTCGCTAACGCCAGCGGCCCAGCAAATGTTTGCTGCGGACATCCAGGTCCCGGTCCTGGCCGATGCCGAGCTCTACGGCAGCAAGCTGGTGGCGGCACTGGATCGCCAGCATCCGCGGGACCTGTTCGACGTCCAGCTGATGCTGGAAAGCCATGGCTGGGAAGAACCGCTGCTGGACTGCTTCGTGGTCTACCTTGCGGGCCACAACCGGCCAACCCATGAGGTGTTGTTTCCGAACGAGAAGCCGCTGGCGGACGTATTCAAGGCGGAGTTCGAGGGCATGACGATGGCAGCCGTCGAGCTGGATGACTTGCTGTCGACGCGACGTCGCATGCTGGAAGAGCTTCCGCGCCAACTGCTGCCCCGGCATTGCGACTTCCTGCTCTCCATGCTCCGAGCGGAGCCTGACTGGTCGTTGCTGCCGTACGCCCATCTCAGGCAGCTGCCGGCTCTTCAGTGGAAGCTGTCGAACCTCAACCGGCTGAGGAGGAACACGCCAAAGTTCCAGTTCCAATACGACGAACTGGCGAGCCGCCTCAAGATTGCGCGGGGCTGATCAGCAGGTTGATCGACTCTTGCCGTCTTCACCAAGAAGCGCGGCGATGTCGTTGTTCGGGTATTCGCCGGCCACGGCTTAAGGTCATCAGGAGTCCAACGGATCTCTAAACCGCTCTGGGTCCACCAGATCGCGCAATGGAATGCTGAGGGCCGCCGCCAGCCTGCTCATGCTGTCGATCGACAAATTGCGTGCTGCTCGTTCCACATCGCTCACGAACGTGCGGCTGACGCCAGCTTCGTAGCCAAGCGCGTCTTGGGACAAGCCGCGAATGAGCCGGGCTCTCTTCAAATTCTTGCCAAACACGAGCCTGTCGCTAGTCGGCTTTTTGGTCTCTGTCATCGATGAAGAGCATCCAAAAACAACGTGCGCTTCGCGACTTTGTATGGGAGTCCTTGTGCACTGTTTGAGAGTCATTTATGCTTTTCATAGAGACAAAACGACTCTTTGCGGACTGTCCCCTTCGATCTAAGCAGCGGGGGCGAGAGCGAGGAGCTGCATCGACGGCGCATTGCAAGGAGCTATGTATGTCCTACTTCTTCTGGGATTCCACGGACTGGTTCGACGGCGCTCTCTGCTGCCGCTACACGGTTGTGCAATTCGGCAAGCTCCGGCTTCCTATGCGGATCGACGGGCTGCTCACCACCGCCGAATGGCACTGGGCGCTCGGCCTTTTCACGGACGGTCAGTTCCAGGTGTTCGGGGCCTGGCGCGATGAAGGACCTGAAACGGCCCAGCGCATTGCTGCGGACCTTCACGATCGCGGGTTGGAGCGGGTTCATGCGTTGGCCGCAGACGAGAGCCTTGTCAAGGCCATGAAGGCCCGTCACCCCAGGCTCTGTGAGCGCACCGTGGCGGATCTTGTTGAGTCCGGCACTGCCAGCTATCGCATGCGGCAGGCCATCCGCTGGACGGACGCCGCCGCGCAGCGACTACAGGGCCGCATGTCGCGCGCGATTAAGACGAACGGACCATTTGCCGATCACGCGGCGGCTGCAGACTTCCTCGCGCAGGCGTTCCAGCGCGCAGATCGGAATCTGCTCTCTGACTACTGGGGTCGCACCAAGCCGGCGCCGTATGGCGTCAGCGCCGCGCCCCGAATCTTGGTCCGAACGGTCTGACTGCAATGTCGGTAACGCTCGTGCAGAACTGGCGGGACGTCTTCGCGCGGGTGTGCGGCGCGTTGCGACGTCGCGGGCAAACTGAGCATGAGGCGGAGGATCTGGTTCAGGAGGCGTGGCTGCGCCTGGTCGGGTACGAAGAGCGGCAACCCGTGGAACAGCCTGAGGCTTTCCTGATGCGGGCGGCGCTGAACCTGTCCATCGATGCTCATCGCACGGCCGTGGGACGTGGCGAGCACGTCCTGCTGGAGGAGGTGCTGCTGATAGACACCACCCCTTCGACGGAGGCCGTGGTCCTGGCCAGGGAGCGCGTGGCGCGCTTGACGGTGGGTGTAAGCCGGTTGACCGAGCGGACACGAGAGATCTTCATCGCGAATCGGGTCGATGGCCTGCCTGCTGTTGAGATCGCGGAGCTCTACGGGCTCAACGTCGCGACCGTGCATCAACACCTTGCAAAGGCGACACTGCGGCTGACGGAGTGGATGGAAGGCTGGTAGCCGTGGGACAGATAGATGCCTCCGGCAGACAGGGGGCCAGCGACAAGGCGTTCGTGACGCGCGAGATCTTGGCCGAGGCCGCCGTATGGGTCACACGGCTGCATGGTCCTGACCGGTCGCGGGACATGGAACGCGAATGCCTGGCGTGGCAGGCCCTGTCCGCCGCGCACCGTCTAGCCTTCGAGCGCTGTACGGACACTTGGCAGGAGGCGGGTGGCCTGACGCGGGCGCAGATCCACGCAGCCCTGCGAGATCCGCCGCGCCGTGCGAGCTTATGGGGCCGCCGCGCTGGACGCGCAGCGATCGCGTTCACGACCCTGTGCCTTGCCGTGGTGTTTGCTGTGATCCTTTGGCGTGGTGACACGTACAGCACGGGCGTTGGGGAGCAGCGGGTCATTGTCCTGGCCGATGGCAGCCGCGTGACGCTGAACACCTCGACCGAGCTTCGCGTCAAGCTGACGGAGGCGCAGCGGAGCGTGACGGTCAAGCATGGCGAAGCACTGTTTGAGGTCGCGAAGGACGCCAGCCGGCCGTTCGTGGTGAGCGTGTCTGACGCCCAGGTGGTCGCCACGGGAACGGCCTTCGTCGTTCGAGCCACGCCGCTCCCCGGTTCGACGGGTGAAGCTTTTGGCGTGACGCTGCTGGAAGGGCAGGTGGTTGTACAACGCTCGACCGGCGTCGCGCAAGACCCACTCAATGCACCTGTCGTCATGGCACCGGGCGAACGCTTGCGCGTGGGCTCGTCGCCCCGCACGCCGCACCGGGGTGTAGTACCAGGGCGCGTAGACCGCCCCCCGCTCGACCAGGTCCTCGCGTGGCAGCGAGGCTTTGCCATCCTGGACGACACCCCGCTGCCGGAAGTCATCGCCGACATCAACCGTTACAGCAAGGTGCAAATCAAGCTCGCTGACTCAACGGCGTTGAGGTCGCTGCGCATCAGCGGGTCCTATCGGGTTGGTGACAGCGAGGCCTTCGTTCGGGCAGTGGCAAGCTTGTACGGCTTGGTGGTCATACCGCGTGACGGTCAGCTGGAGCTAGCCGAGAGACCCACGCGGCCCGACACCGCACTCAACTGAGTTGAAACGGATCGTTAGGTCGCTGGGACCGCACGGGACACCTTGATTCGTAGCGGAATCGCCTGGGACCATTTGAGGCCCTGGGTGCGCCACCCCTCGCGGCCTTTCCATGCTGCAAGCAGATGGGCACGATAGACGTCATGCCCACATCGACGCATCTGTCCAACGGGCGGCAACTGGATTTGCTGCTCGAAGCGAGAGCTTGGAAGCCCTCTGCGACGCTGCCGCCATGCACCAGCGGTGCTGTCCCTCGCGCGGCTGTTGATCGTGGTGGCAGGGCGGCTAGCGCGGGCAATCATCGTCGCGACCGCGTGACCGTCGACCTGCGAGGCCTGCGCACATGTCTTGAGACGCGCGCGCTTGAGCAGCACGCCACAACGGCGGCGCTGGTGCGGCGTGCCGTCGCGCGGATGCTCGACGACGGAAGCACGAGCAGTGCCGAGCTGGAGCGCATAAAGCCAGAGGCTGGCAAGGTTGCGAAGCTGACGCTGCGCATGTCGTCCGTTCACGCATTGCTGCTGGCCAGGCGAGCCCGAGCGGCCGACGTGTCCCAAGGGCATTACGTTTGCACGCTGTTGGATGGCGCGCCCGCTCCGCTGCGCGCAGCCGACCACTCTGCCTCGGTAGCCGCGTTGAGGGCTTCGACCGACAAGGTTGCAGCGATGTCGGTGGATCTGAATGCGTTCATGCGGTTGTTGAAGCTCGGGCCAAGCACTCAATTGGAGAGCTATCGGGCAGGCCTAATGTCTTTGGCGGACGACATGAAAGCGCACTTGGCGATCGCTTCGGCATTGATCGCCGACCTCGCACCTCAGAGGGTGAAACGATGAATGGCCAGCAGGTCGACGGCGTCCTGGTGCAGTGGGGCGAGCGGCTGTTTTATCCACCCAACCGCATCGTCAAATCACCGCCGACGCCGAGGCTGCACACGCTGACGCGGCGGAAGGCGGCGGTGATCCGTCAGCGCATCGAGGCGACGGTGCGACGCGCGCCGCAGGTCATGGTGAAGGTCACCGGAGGTGGCCGAGGCATGGCCGCCATCGCGGCTCATTTCCGCTACATCAGCAAGAACGGCCGGCTCTACATCGAGGACGACCGGGAGGTCGTGCGCAACGGCAAGGAGGCTGTTCGTGACCTGGTGGATCAGTGGCGCTATGGTGGCTCACGCATCGACGATGAAGGTCATCGTCGCGAAGCCTTCAACATCATGCTGTCCATGCCGGCCGGGACGAACGCCGAGCTGCTGAAGAAGGCCGTGCGCGAGTTCGCGCAGGTTGAGCTGGCCGGGCATCGCTATGTCATGGTCTTGCACGAGCACCAGGCCAATCCGCATGTCCACCTGAGCGTCAAGGCGGAGGGCATCTCGGGCAGGCGCCTGAACCCTCGCAAGGCTGACTTGCAGCGCTGGCGCGAGACTTTCGCGGAGAAGCTGCGCGGCTGGGGCATCGAGGCTGAGGCAACGCGACAGGCGACCCGGGGGGAAAGCCGCAGGTACGAACCTTTGTGGCGGATTAAAGCCAAGCAGGAGGGGCGGCTCCGTGTCCAACCTGCGATGGCCAAGGCGGATACCGAGGCCTCGCGCGGCCGTGCGGATGCGATGCTCAGCTGGGGGCACATCTTGAAGGCGTTGGAGGCGTCCGAAGTCGATTCAGATCGAGAGCTTGCGAAGCAAGTCAGCGGCTTCGTACGCAGCTCGAAAGTCTTCAGAGATGCCGAACATCGCCAGGGCCAACCGGGCAAACAGGTGCACCGGGAGTCAGCTATCGCCAGCGTCCGTGATGTGTCGAGGGACACGGCACGTCCGAGTCATGCGCGCTGACTGAACGCTTCCGGAGCCGCATCGCGCCGACCGTGGCCAATGGCGCATTTGCAGCGAAGCCTGCCGTTTGCGACCGCCGGATGAATATCGCCAATCACCCAAAAGCGAAAATTGGTACGCCATGCACGATGCGTGATGCATTTTCTGAATCGGCCGGCCGGCATCAGTTGGACGGACTGCTAGAAGCAGACTCGTCAGCAGTACTCAGGTGTCGAGCATGTCCCACTCATCACCGAAAACCCATCTCAGAGCGGAAAGCTTGCCGTTCAGCATTCCCCATTCGAAATCACTCCATGGGCCGATATTCGTCGCACCCATCTCTCGTTCAATGCGTTTCGCCTCACGCTGCGCTTTGCGCCATATTGTGTCAAGCACAACTTCGGCGTCGCCATCCCGCTCGGCCTGTTCCAACTGCTTCGCTGTAACTACCCGATATCTCCCCTCTTCGACTTCTTGAGCGAGTTGTTTGTGGCGTCCATACCATATCTGAGCTTCAAGGGCGGTTGCGGCGTTCATCTGTTCGACGATTGATCTCGGCTCGAATTCGTAGCCCAGGGCGCGAAGGATCCCGGAAACGCTGTGAGAGTCAATTCGGCGCAAGCACTCGGGTAGCGACGTGAAATAGAGTGACCTGATTTTTGAGAAGACTTGAGCCAGATCTGGGTGCGGGTGTTTGTTGTTCGTATGCCCATCACTGAAATCCGCCTTGTTGTGAGTGACGAAAGCGAATCGGTCGCGCGGCCTCCCTGCGCGAACGCAGTCGACATACGTCTCAAGTAGCATCGCGTCAGCAATTGAATTCTTGTTTTGATGGTGACAAGGAGCGCTCCCACGAAGTGCCCGATCTGCGGCCCTGAGCTTCGCTTGATCGCTTGTTTCAATTGGCGTGACTGCATCGAAGATCTTTTGTATCCGATCGAGGGTCCCTTCGGCCACCCCACCAACCAAGGGCGACCGGTAGTCCAGATCCATCAGATATCCGAGAACACGCCCATTCGACCTCGGATCAGGATCGAGCTTTCGGATGGTGTCTGTCACCACGTTAAAGTGCGAGGACAGGCTCCGCTTGGCGGAGTCCGCTACACGCTTTCGGTTTCTCTTGAACTCGTCCAAAACGAGCTTGGGAACTAGAACGTTCATTTGCCCGCCCGAGAGTAGCCCGATCAGCGGATCCAAGAATGGGGTCTGGCGAGGGTCTTGAGCTATATCTAACCAAACCGACGTATCAAGCATTACGTGGAACATGCGGGCATCCTTAGGCTCTAGGCAATTGCGCTATCTGACTGAAATCCTTAGAGCGCTATTTTCCAATTCATAGCGGCAGTACTCATCCTTCCCGCCAGTAGCCTTGCAATTCGGTGACTGCTTTGCGAGAAAATCCGCCATTCACATTGAGTGACCTAGTGTCTCTGATCAGCCTATAGCCGCTGAATCCGTGAGTCCGCGTTGCAGCGACTGCGGTCCTTCGCTTAGCTGAAATCGACGCCCTCAAGCGGCCGTTCAGCGTTCGCGTTAAACGGACCACCTTGCAACTTCACCTGGGCATCTCATCCACTGGAGCCGCAATGTGCAAAGACTTCCTCAGGAGCCGCTGTTCATCGGACGGTGGTCGTAGCTGAACATTTTCGCGATTTGCCAGGTGGTGCACGTCGTGTTGCTTGGTCAGTTCGGCCACCCAAAGAGGGTGGGCAAGTTGTCCTCTCCGCTCGGTGTTCAGGCTGTGGGCGAGGGAAGCGAAAGCTAGGGTTTACGTTAGCCCTGCCTGTCGCCACAAACTCATTGCACTCGCTTACATATAGAGGTCACAACTTGGCGATGCCCGCACCTGACGGGCACACGGTTGAGGGAGCCTCTAAAAGTGATTCATCGCATCAATCGCCTTCGGCAATTCGGCATCTTTGCCGACTACAACGGTTCAGGCATTCAACAATTTGGCAAGTTCAACCTCATCTATGGTTGGAACGGCACAGGTAAATCAACCCTGTCGCATGTGTTCTCTTGCCTTGAAAGTCGCTCTCTGCTTCCCCGCTTCTCGGGGGCCCAATTCAACATCACACTTGAAGATGGCTCTTCAATAACTGAAGCCAACTTGGCGGCTTCTCAGTTGAATATCCACGTCTTCAATCAAAGCTTCATCCGCGACAACATTGATTGGGATAAGTCGGTCAAGAGCATCCTCCTGATTGCGAAGGAGAAGATTGAAGACCTACAAGCCTTGGAGAAGATGAAGCTTGAGCTTGGCGGAAAGCGAACTGCTCACAGCACCAAGCTGAACGACATAAAAATCAAGACTGATGCACAGGATAAGTTCCTGACCGGTGCCGCGAAGAAGATGAAGATTGGTCTTCAGGCGATTGACACCAGCGATAGCTATTACCTCAACTATGACCGCCGCAAGCTGTCAAAGTTCATTGAGGGGAACGGAGAAGCGGTCGCAACTAAAGATTCGGTGCTTAGTGAAGAAAAGGTCATTGAATTGACCAATGCAGCCAAGCCCGACCATCTGCCCACCGTCACATTTCTTGCGACGGTCATTCCCGAAGACTACTTCAAGAAGGCGGCTGGTCGCATCCGTGACCTGATTGCCACGACCGCCGTTAATCAGGCGATTGAGCGACTCACCGATAATCCTGACATCCGTGATTGGGTGCAAAAGGGCTTGGAGGTCCATGAGCATCATCATTCGGAAAAGTGCGAGTTCTGCGGCGAGCCGTTCACGAAGGCTCGTGCTGAAGCTTTGGCGGCTCATTTCAGCAAGGAATTTACTGCCTTCCAAACGAGATTGAATGATGCCGCGACTTGGATGCAATCCCAAGGTGCGCCCGCAAATGAACTGCCCGTAGCGACAAGCTTCTATAAGGAGTTTGCAGCCGATGCCACCAAGCTGGAGGGCGACTACAAAGCAGCCGCCGACAAAATCAACCAGCAGATTGAAGGGTGGCGGGATGCCCTCCAAGCCAAAATTACGGACCCAGCAAGAACCGACATTCAGATTGCGGATGTGGTTGAGAGTGATGTGACGGCTTTCAATACCGTGTTGTCCTCCCTTGTGGCTCTCGTGCAGAAACACAACCACAAAACCGACAACTTCAGTGCGGAGACCTCAAAAGCCAAGAAGGCGCTTGAGCTTCATTTCGCAGCGGCAGAAATCCAAGAGTTTGACTATGCGGGCAATGAGAAGCAGTGCAAGGATTTGCAGGCTACTGCCGACACCGACAAGAAGGCGATTGATGAACTGCAAGTGAAGGTCAACGACCTAGAGGCTTTGCTATCCAATGAAACGGTCGGAGCCAAGGAATTCAATGATGTCCTGCATCGCTTCATCGGTCGCTCGGAACTTTGCCTGAGCTTCAATCAGCAGAAGAAGGGCTACGAAATCATTCGCAATGGGGTAGGCGAGCATGATGGAAATCTGAGCGAAGGCGAGAAGACAGCGATTGCCTTCGTCTACTTCATCACCAAGCTTAGGGAGAACGGAAACAACATTGCAGACACGATTGTTGTCGTGGATGACCCTGTTTCAAGCTTTGACTCCAATCACCTTTTCCATGCTTATTCGTTCCTGAAAACTCAGTGCATAGATTCCAAGCAACTGTTCGTTCTCACCCACAACTTCACTTACTTCAAGTTGGTGAGAGACTGGTTCACGACGACGAATAAGAACAGGGCAAGGAAGAATCCGCCAAAGGCACCGGTCGCATTCTTCTACAGGCTGGATGCCCCGCCAGGCTCTCCCCGTCATTCGCTGCTGGTTGATGCAGACGAGTCGCTTAAGAATTATGGCTCCGAGTATCACTACATCTTCAAGAAGCTCTATGCCTACAAGGCTAAAACGACCTTGGACCGCGATGAGGCATTCTTAACCGCGAACCTTGCTAGAAAGCTGCTGGAGTCATTCTTTACCTTCAAGTTCCCCAAGGGACGAAACGATGTGAGTGCTCTCATGGATGCTGGACTGGCGGGCTGCACCATGACCACTGCGGAACTCAAGGAGAAGATTTACCGGTTCATCAACAAATACTCTCACAGTGATGTAATTGAAATCACTGAGGAGTCAGCCGAGAACCTTGCGGGTGAGAGTCATAGTGTTGTAAACAACATCTTCCAATGGATTGAAGAAGTGGACAAAAAGCACTTTGATGAGATGGTGGAAGTAGCCGAAGCTGCCTGATTTAATGTTCTAGAACGATGAAGACGATCTGCAATATTGTTATATCAGGACCCAGCGGGAGTTCTAAGCCATGAAAGCGAGCCGAATCGCTGGCATCGCTTTGGCTGTCTTCTTGTTTATCTGTGTCGCCCTTCTAGCCTCTGACAAGAGGGTGTTGATTTGGGAGACGAAGGTAAATCCTGGCGACTCGTACATCGTTGAAGAGCATGGGGACTTAGGCAAGTCCCAGCAATCAACCTTGGTGTGCAGGTACTTCACTGGTCGCAGCATCAAGACAAGTGTTCTGTGGTGCTCGTCCAATAATATTATGGGCAGGGACCAATGCCCATTCGTCAAGTGGGCTGACTGAGGTGGGGAAGAAGACGATTCTTCTAGGATTGCTGGCTACTGTCATGGGAGCGGCTGCGGCTGCTGACCCTAAAGAGCACTGCAAGAAAGAACTCGAAGCGATTGCAGGGCTTCCGCTTGAGCAGCATGAGCTAGCCCTTCTTGAAGCAAATAACCGACTCTTGAAGTGGTTCATTGAGTACCAAGAAAAGCCCAATGTTTCCCCTCAGGACCAAAAATGGTCCTACATTTCTTGGAGTGTTGGAGGCTATGTGCTGGGGCAACAGTCCTACAAGTCGCCTCGGGTTCAGCTCGTGATTCTTGGTTTCAGCGAGAACACTGCCGACTTCCTGAGAAAGAAGCGAAGCTATGAGCAGTTCTCAGCAGAGAACGAAGCCCTAGGTGTGAAGCTTCAATAGGTTGTTGCGGGTGTTCACCCGGGGTGGTTTTGAGAGACTGGGAATCGCCAAACCCCCTGTCTAAACAAAGCCGGAGCCCGGATGAACAGCCATAAGAATGCCCGATTGACGTTCCTGAGGCGACTGGAGATGGTCCAGGACATCACCGAGCGTGGCTTGTCGGCTTCAGAAGCAGCCGTTGCACACGGCGTCAGCGCCGTCACAGCTCGCAAGTGGCTTGCGCGCTTCTTGGCTGATGGCGTTGCCGCGCTGGCCGACAAGTCCTCGCGCCCTGCAAAGTCCCCTCGCGCCATCCAGCCCAACGTCGCGTTGGCCATCGTCGCGTTGCGACGCAAGCTGTTCACGCAGTCGTTGATCGCGACTTACCTGGGCGTCTCCAAGGCCACCGTCAGCCGCGTCTTGCGCCAAGCTGGCCTGTCCAGATTCAGCGACCTGGCCCCGGTTGACGCTGTACAGCGCTACGAACGCGAGGCTCCTGGCGATCTGCTGCACATCGACATCAAGAAGCTGGGCCGCTTCTCTGACGTGGGCCATCGCATCACGGGCAACCACGCCAAACGCACGCGCGGCTTGGGATATGACTACCTGTTCGTTGCCGTCGATGACCATGCCAGAGTGGCCTTCACCGCCATGCGCCCTGACGAGCGCAAGGACAGCGCCGAGAGCTTCCTGCGAGAGGCCTTCGCGTACTTCGCCAAGCTTGGCGTCAAGGTCCAACGCGTGTTGACCGACAACGGCCCGGCCTTCCACTCGTTGGCGTTTCGCGATGCTTGCGTCGAACTCGGCATTAAGCAAAAGTTCACTCGGGCCTATCGCCCGCAGACCAACGGCAAGGCCGAGCGATTCATCCAGTCTGCGCTGCGCGAATGGGCCTACGGCCGCGCATACGCCACCTCCGAAGCCCGCCGCGCCGCATTGCCCGCGTGGAACCATTTCTACAACTGGCACCGCCCCCATCACGGCATCGACTGCCAGCCGCCCATGTCTCGTATCAAGCGATCACGAAAGAACCTCTTGACTCTTCACACCTAGGGCTGAAGTCGGACCGCCTGAGACAGGAGCTTTTGAAGAAGGCTCCGAATGTCGCAAGGGACAACGGCAAGGAAATCAAGAGCCTAGCCGACTGTGCCCAAGCAACGGGGATGATGGCTGCAACTCAGCAGCTAAAAAGCAAGCCGCAATAAAAAAGCCACCTCAAGCCAGGCCGATGTGGCGACGACCATGATCGACGCGCAAATGTGGCGGAAGGGCGGCGGCGCGATTCGCAGTCCGTTGGACTCGGACCAGCACTGAGAAGCCGCGAAGCCGCCCTTTGTGAACTTCCGCTGTCAGCCTGAAGCTGGCCGCTTGTCCAGCCTCCATAGCGATGCAAGCGCGCCCCTCCCGTGACCACGGACCGCGGCGGTCTCTTCACGCTGCGCGTCAAGCGCCGCTTGGCGAACTGGCCGGTCCTGATCGGCTGCGCTGCGCGTTGACCCGGCCAGATCGCCACCCAGGTCACCCGCCAAGCCCGAGGCCGGGGCGCTTCTGAAGTGCGCCCGTCAGCTCGACCGTCGCGCCAGCCGCTTCGCTTTGTGTCACGCCGGCCGCGGAGCCGCCGCCGGTCGGTGGATCTCGTCGCCTTCGCTGCACGCGCTGCGCCAGGCGAGCTGGCACATCGCCTGCGACGCTGCATCGCCGTGGGAGTGGGGCAGCCATGCGCCGGTCGTCCCACCGCGCTCCCCCCACGCAGCCCCCGTGCTGGGGCGAGGGGGACTGGTGGGGGGATCTTCTAGCGGTGGGCCGGGAAACCGGCGCACTGCTCTGGCTGCGAAAGACAACCCCACCCATCCCCCACCCCTTCCCGTGAGGGAAGGGGCCATGCCCACCCCCCGCCCGCCCGTGGGCGGGAAGCGAGGAGTCCGAGCAAGAGGATCAGTTGTCAGAGCATCCAACACGGGCTCGGCTGGTCTCTCTTGCCAGGAGATCCACCATGCACACCCATCCCACGCTGGCCACCCGCTTTGCCGGCCGTACCACCCATGTCGTTCGCAGCGCTGAGCCGCTGAGCGAAGACCAGATGCGCGCCGCGGCGCCGTCCATCTTTGCCGAAGGCAAGCACGTCAGCCGCTCGGAGCGCTACACATACATTCCAACCATCGACGTCCTGCGCGGTCTTCGCAAGGAAGGCTTTGAGCCGTTCATGGTGGCCCAGGGCGCAAGCCGCATCGAGGGCAAGGCGGCGTACACGAAGCACATGATCCGCATGCGCCATGCTGGCCAGGTTCAGGTCAAGCCCGAGGCCAACGAGATCATCCTCATCAACAGCCACGACGGCGCTAGCTCGTACCAGATGCTCGCGGGCATGTTCCGGTTCGTCTGCTGCAACGGCTTGGTTGTGGGCGATGTGGTCGACGACATCCGTATCCCGCACAAGGGCAACATCCAGGGCGACGTCATCGAGGGGGCCTTCCGCGTGCTGGACGAGTTCGAAGAAGTCGAAGCCCGGGCCGAGTCGATGAAGGCGCTACAGCTGGATCATCCGGAAGAACTGGCGTTCGCAAGAGCCGCACTGGCCCTGCGCTTCGGCGAGCAAACCACCGGTGAGGCTGGCAGCGTTCGTCCAGCACCCATCACTGCGGACCAGTTAATCCAGGCGCGGCGGATGGAAGACGTCGGCCACAGCCTGTGGACGACCTTCCAGCGCGTGCAGGAGAACGTCATTCGCGGCGGTCAGCCTGGCCGCAGCGCTCGGGGGGGGCGCCAGCAGACCCGGCCGGTCGGCAGCATCGACCGCGGGGTGAGCCTCAATCGTGCGCTGTGGATGCTGGCCGAAGAGATGCGCAACCTCAAGGGTTGAACTGCGATGGCACTGGGTTCGATCAAGCCCAGTGCGTCTCGCGGCTCCTGCATCGTTAAGCCGTGAGGCTTTGCAGCTCCAGCGCGTCGAAGCAGGCATCGAGCGTCGGGATGACGCCTCGGGCGAGCCGCTGAGTCGCCAGCATCTTGGCCAGCGCCAGCTTGTCTGCTTGCGTGGCGGCCTTCGCGATTTCGGCCTTGTAGTCGGTCGCGTCCTCCGCCAGTTCAAGCAAGGACATCTCCGTCAGGCGGACGCGGGCATAGACCTCGTTGACGCCGAGGCAGGCGTCCAAGCGAGGCGTCACCGTGCCGGAGGCCTTGCAGTAGGCCAGCAAGGTATCGAACACCGCTTCGACATCGTCATCGCGCTCGACTTGGTTGAACACCAGCCGCACACGTTCGGCCGGCACGCCGATGCGCGCCAGCTCGGCCAGCGTCGCGGCGGTGTCCTGCTGCTGCTTGCGAGCGGGGACCGTCGGCACGATGTAGCCGTCGAAGTCGGCATGGCTGCCGCTGTAGCGCTGCATGCGGTCCAGGACCTCCTCCACGTTGCTGGCGCCGATGTCCACGACCGTGTTGTCCACCGTCTGCAGGTACTCCTGCAGCTCGGCGAACTGGCGGCCGCGGATGGTGAGCTTCTGGCCATCGTCGGCGTTGATGCTCTCGATCGAGACGACGTCGCAGCCGGGCATGCGGGGCGCCAGCAAATGGCGTGCAACGGTGGTCTTGCCCACGTTGCCGGAAAAATTGATGACAGCGAGCTTCATGATCTCTCCTGGGTTCTGAGCAAGTGATTGCTCGGGTTGGCTTCGAAGAAGGCTTCGGCGACGTCGCGGGCCTTGGGGCCAGGGTGCCGAGCGGGGGAGATCGGTGGCGGCGCCTGCGGCTGCGCGACGATCGGCGTCACGGGCGAGATTGCGCCAGTGCGCGCCAGGGCAGGTCTGCTAGGCGGGTGCTGCCGCCGTACCTCCCGGCGGAGCGTTGTGGTGCTCAGCTCAATGCCGACGTCGGCCAGCGCTTCGCGGATGGCCTCATAGGTGTAGCCAGCACTGCGCAGTTCGACGATCTCGGACGCATACGCGCCCGCCTTGCGGTCGATGCGGCCGGGAGGGCGTTTGGGTTGCAGCAGCACAATGCATTCGACGAGAAGTACATCGACAACTTAGCGGCCGGCACCGGCATCGCACCTGTGGCATTTGGGCGCGAATCCCCCCGCCTTCGCGACGGGTTTGAGGTGTATGGCGGACGGCAATGAGACGGGATAGGCCGCGTTTCCGGCGGCTCTGTGCAGTCAGCAGACGCGTCTGGGGCGCCTCTGTCCGTTCTCAGCCGGCTCTGCGACGGTTGCTGGACGCGAGCAGCCGGCTCAGCGCCGCATCTGCGGCGGATCTGACCCGCTTTCGACCCACTTTTGATTCACCTGCGTTCCCTCGGTAGACGGCATTCGCCTTCAGTGCTTCCGATGGAAGGCCGTAGAGGGAGGAATTTGGCTTAGTGCAGGATAGGCTGTGCGCCAGCGTTTGGATGTCAATCTGACAAGGTCTTTCGGCGGCACAGCGGACGCTGCGCAGCGTCCGCTCAGACTTGATCGCGCTTGTTGAAGTCCCGGATGCGTCCCCCAAAACCGCTGCCCTGGTGAAGCGGGCTTATCGTCAAAGTGTCCTTAGCTCTCTGGCGGACCATGCTGAACGTGCCAAAGGCCGCCCTGGCCCTAGAAACGCGGATCGTCGAGGTATTCCCGAAGACCTGCCGGCGTAGATCGGGGAGGCTGCGCTCACAGCGCGCGCCGGCAATGATTTCGCGGAGTTCGAACTCCGGCGAGAACTCGACGTAATGGAGGCCAGTGTCCTCGTCCTTGTATTCGAGCCTTGACATGTAGCGCCATTCGCGCTCGTAGGCCCAATCCTGGAACTTCGTCGTGACGACCTGTTTGATAACCTCGTCATCAATGGCCGCCTCGAGGTGCGATACCTTCAGGAGCAGCTCGAGGCGCTCCGGCTGGTAGTTCATCTGCCAAACGCGCCGCGCTGGGATCTCGATGCCGAGACACACCCCCGTGTGGTTGCGAGCGTAGTGCCCCCACATCAGAGGGCTCCTCCAGTTGTCGCTGAAGCTGACGAATCCCAGCGTCTCGACCCAGTGGTTGTAGAGCCCCCCGAACTGGCGCCGCCATTCCTTGTCGGTCAGTCGAGCGCCAAGCAGTTCGAACGGGTCGTTGACCTTATCAAACGTGGACACCCGGATGCGAAGCTCAGGCAGGATGAACCGCTCCAGCGTTTCGAGCGTGGTCATGTAGTAGAGGCGCATGACCAATCGTAGGGCGCCTGCGAGACGCTAGGTTGGCACCCTCGAATTGAATGCCGCATCGCCCCTGGCCCTTTGTAGCGTCGATTGGATGTCTGGACGAACACGGTCGACCGCTGTCCAATGTCGACGCTCACGTCTCTTGAACCAATACTGCGGACATGGCAGGACAGAGCGCCAACGGGGAGAAACATGAGAACGCGCGTGGCAATGATGGTCGTACTGGGTCTCCTGTCAGGAGCCAACATGACGCACGCCGGTGGCAAAGGCGGCGGCACATCTAAATCCACCGCGCCGGTCGCTGTCAGCGGGCACGTCACGAAAGACGGTACCTACGTCTCACCGCACTACCGAACAGCGCCAGACGGGAATTTCGCGAACAACTGGAGCACTCTGGGCAACGTCAACCCATACACCGGCAAACCAGGAACGAAGGTCTCTCCGTACGGTTACGGCAGTGTCGGCGTCGACGCGAGCGCGGCAACGCAACCCTCCGTGTATCCGCTGCAAGCAGCACCTGGGTCAAGCTATCAGCCTGTCGAGCCGACGCGGTACACCCAACCAGAGACACCGCCAGCAGACGCCAGGTTGCCGCCGCACGCAAAGCTGACGTATCTGGGCAACGACTGGACCTGCGAGCGTGGCTACCGCAAGGGCGCGACAGGGTGCTCTGCCGTTGAACTGCCCGCGAACTCCAAGCTGTCCTACCTCGGAAACGATTGGGAGTGTGAGCGCGGCTACCGCAAGACGGGATCCGAATGCTCCCCGGTGGGGGTCCCGTCAAACGCCAAATTGAACTACCTAGGCGATGGCTGGGAGTGCCAACGGGGCTTCCGCAAGGCGGGGTCTGAATGCGTTGACGTGGACCTCCCGGCCAACGCAAAGCTAAATTACCTTGGAGACGGCTGGGAGTGCGAGCGCGGCTACCGAAGGTCCGGATCCGAATGCTCAGTGGTGAGCCTGCCGGCCAATGCCAAGCTGAACTACTTGGGCAATGGTTGGGAATGCTCGCGCGGCTTCAGAAGGCAAGGAAACGAATGCGCGATTGTGGAGATACCGGCGAACGGAAAGCTGTCATATCTCGGCAATGACTGGGAGTGCGAGCGAGGCTTTCGCAAGACCGGCAACTCATGCGTTGCAGTGCAGTTTCCTGAGCACGGAAAACTGACCTACCTCGGGAATGACTGGGAGTGTGAGCGCGGCTTCCGGAGATCCGGTGGGTCGTGCCTGCCGGTCTATTGAATGCACCTTCTCGCTGGCTGCGATAAGCCATGCGGCATAGGGTCTATGGCTCGTTCACCGCCAAGCTCAAGGCTCGGCGGTGGCTGCAGAGCGATCACTCAGAACCCTTTTGGCCCACTTTTGGCCCACTTCGCACTTGTTGCGGTGGCGGTAGGCTGACCAAAAACTAAAAAATGCCATGCACGTCAGAGACTTGCATGGCCTATGTCTGGCGCGCCCGGTTGGGATCGAACCAACAACCCCTGCCTTCGGAGGGCAGTACACTATCCATAGAGCTACGGGCGCAACTCGGCACAGAACGCGCCGAAAGAGAAGCCCCGCAGGATAACGTATTTGCGTTCGGGCGTCCATCTCACCCAGGTCGCAGTGCCCGGTGCAAGACCGTTTTCAGCGGTTTTTGACGCAGGTCGAAAAGCGCTGCCTAGGGCTCTCCCGCGTTTCAAACGGCTTGGCATTG
>SXGQ01296376.1_pt1 | contig 27262 bp, 34 predicted proteins | sample 3178371 | NCBI WGS metagenome assembly SXGQ01 (sample SAMN11356859, study PRJNA531348) | freshwater metagenome | isolation source: freshwater sample F1-20 | place: China: Fuxian Lake, Yuxi | collected 2017-12-25 | reverse complement strand
TTTGGCCACGGGCTGATAGCAGGCTGTGGCCACACAGCCTGCAGCACCTCATGGAAGAGGTGCCGCGAGCGCAGCTCCCGTGAAAAGCGCCGCTTTTCGAGTGGCCAAAGGCCAAGGATGGACTTTGGCCACGGGCTGATAAAGCCTGCGGGCGCGGGGCGCGCCGCTCAGGTCCGCGACGGCTCTTCGAGGTAGGTGTAGCCGCCGAGCCCCTCCTCGTAAAAGCGGAGGAAGCGCCCCGCCTGCTGATCGCAGATCCTCCCCTCGCGGACCGCCTGCTCGATCGCACTGCGGAGCCGTTGGACGAGCAGGCCCGAGTCGAACTCGACGTACCCGAGCACCTCGCGGACGGTGTCCCCCTTGATGACGGCATCGACCACCACCTCGCCGCGCGCGTCGGTGCTGACGTGCACGGCGTTGGTGTCGCCGAAGTGGTTGTGGTGGTCGCCGTGGATCTCCTGGTAGGCACCGATGAGGAATGCCCCGAGGTAGTAGGGCTCGTTTTGCCATCCGTGGAGCGGCAGGGTGCGCTTCACGTCGCGACGGTCGATGAACTGGTCGATCTTCCCGTCCGAGTCGCAGGTCACGTCGCCCAGCACCGCCTCGCGGCTCGGCCGCTCGTTGAGCCGGTGGATCGGCATCACCGGGAAGAGTTGCTTGATCGCCAAGCTGTCGGGGATCGACTGGAAGAGCGAGAAATTGCAGAAGTAGGTGTCGGAGAGCGTGGCGGTCAGCCCTTCCAGTTCCTCGGGCACGAACTCCAGCTGCCGGCAGAGCTTGCTGATCTTGCGGCAGATCATCCAGTAAAGGCGTTCGACCGTGGCCCGCTGGTCGAGCGGCAGGTAGCCGCTGGCGAACAGGCTCATCGCCGTGTCGAGCGCCTGCTGGGCGTCGTGGTAGCTCTCGAGCAGATTCCGGACGTTGAGATTGCGGCAGGTTTCCACCAGATCGTGGAGGGGCTGCTCGGCATCGGCCGGCGGCTCCACCACCTCGGCCGTGCCATTCGCGTCGGCGGCTGGCGCCGGCTCGCCGGCCGACCCGCGGTCGCCGGGGAAGCCATGCTCCGAGACCCCGAGCACGCCGAAGATCAGCATGCTGTGGTAGGCCACCACCGCCCGCCCGCTCTCCGACACGATCGTCGGGTGGGGCACCCCCGCCTCGTCACAGGCGTTCTGGACGTGGTAGACGACGTCGTTGGCATACTCCTGGAGGCTGTAGTTGACGCTCGACTCGAAGTTGGTCTGCGAACCGTCGTAATCGATCCCCAGGCCGCCGCCGACATCGAGGTAGCGGAGCCCCGCCCCGCGCTTCACCAGCTCCGTGTACACGCGTGAGGCCTCGTTGAGCGCGGCCTTGATGTGGCGGATATTGGTGATCTGGCTGCCCTGGTGGAAGTGCAGCAGCTGGAGGCAGTCCTCCATTCCCCTCCCCGCGAGAAGCTCGAGCCCCTTGAGGATCTCACCGACCGTGAGACCGAACTTGCTGCGGAACCCGCCCGACGACTGCCAGCGACCGCTGCCACGGGTGGCGAGCTTGACGCGCATCCCGATGCGCGGCCTGACCCCCAGCTTCTCGGCGTACTCGAGGATCAGGTGCAGTTCGGAGAACCGCTCCACGACCGGGATGATCTGCCGGCCGATCTTCTGAGCGAGCATCGCGGTCTCGATGAACTCGGCGTCCTTGAAGCCGTTGCAGATGATCGGCGTGTCGTTGTCGGCGAGAGCGATGACTGCGAGGAGCTCCGGCTTGCTGCCGGCCTCGAGACCGAAGCGGTAGGGTTTGCCGAAACGGAGCACCTCCTCGACCACCTGCCGCTGCTGGTTGACCTTGACCGGGTAGACACAGCAGTAGTCACCACGGAAGCCGCTTTCGCGGATCGCGGCGGCGAATGCGCCGTGGATCTCCCCGAGGCGGTGCTCGAGGATCTCGCCGAAGCGGAGGAGGATCGGCAGGTCGATGCCGCGGATCTGGAGTCGGTCGACGAGCGCCTTGAGGTCGATGCTCTTGGTGGGATCCTTGTCGGGATGAACGAGGAGGTTGCCGCTCGAACCGACCGAGAAATAGCCGTTTCCCCACCGGGCCACCTCGTAGAGGTCGGCGGCATCGGCGGTGCTCCAAGGCTCCACGTCGAGATCGACGGCCATCAGGGCGCTCCAGGTGCGTCGACCGTCGGTGCCGAAGTCTCCAATCCGGGCTGCCGGGTCGACTCTTGGAGTGTAGCGTGTCGTCCCCATCGCACCATGCCAAACAAGTGGGCCGACCGGCGCCGCGGCTCAGGCGGTCGGCGGCGCGACGCGGGGTTGCAGCCGCTCGTAGAGCCAGGTCATCGCCACGCCACGGGCGGCGAGATCGGCCGCCATCGCATACCAGGCCCCCGTCGCCCCGAGGCCGAAGCCGGGCACCATCCCCCACGGCGACGGCACTGCATCCCAGGCCAGGAACAATGCCAGCGGCAGGCGCACGACGATCAGGCCGAGGAAATTGACCACCAGCGGCGGCCGCGTGAGCCCGGCGCCGCGCAGGGCGCCCGAAAACACCATCAGCAGGGCCAGTGGTGGCTGTGCGAACGCCACGATCCGCACCAGCCGCGCCGTCAGGGCGGCGACCGCGGGTTGCCGCTCCGCGCCGCCGACAAACCACGCCGCCAGGCCATCGGCAGCGCTGAGAAATGCCAGCCCGGCCGCCCCCATGAAGACGGCTCCGGCGACCGCGGCCAACCAGACGGTGCCGCGGGCACGGCGCGGCTCCCGGGCCCCGAGAAACTGTCCGGACAGCGTTGCCGCCGCCACGCCGAATGCACTCCCGGGAAGAAAGGCGAGCGATTCGATCGTGATCGCCACCGCATGCGCGGCCGCATCGACATTGCCCAGCCGATTGACGATCGAGAGAAACCAGAGATGGCACATCGCGTTGCCGATGGCATCGGCTCCGGCGGGCACTCCCACCCCGAGGATCCGCCGGAGCAGCGGGGGATCGGGACGCCAGTCGGCCGCCGTCGGCCGCAGGCCGCACCTCCGGCGCGCGAGCAGCACGACCACGCAGGCGGCACCGACGAGGTATCCCAGGAGCGTGCCCCACGCCAGACCGGCCCATCCCAGCCGGGGAAGGCCGGCCCATCCCGAAGACAACGCGTAGCTCGCCCCCGCGTTGACGAGGTTCACCAGCGACATCGCCACCAACCCGCCCACCATGTCGCCGGCCCCGCGGAGCACGGCGACACCGACCGTGATGAGCATGATCGCCGGCAGGGCGGGGAGGACGATGGCGATGTACTCCCAGGCGAGAGCCGTGCTCTCGGCCGGCAATCCCAGCACCGCCACCATGTGCCTTCCACCGACGAGGGTGGCCAGGAGCACGACGACCGCCAGCCCGGCCCCGAGGAGGATGGCCTGGGCCGCCGACCGGCGGGCGGCGGCGGGATCACCAGCCCCGACACTCCGCGCCACCAGCGCCGTGGCGGCCACCGCCGGCACCGCGAACAGGCCCGGCAGAAAACCGATGCAGTAGGCCACCAAGCCGACAGCAGCGAGATACGCCGGCCCCTCGAGGAGGTTTCCCGCCAGCCACTTGTCGGTGAAACCCACCGTCAGCGCGAGGATCTGCTCGACGAGCACCGGCGCGGCAAGCCTCACCACCGGGCCGAGCGTGCCCGCCGACCGGGTGATCCCCTGCCCCCTGCCGCCATCCGGGACGGTGACCATCGGCGGCGGCGGCTCACCGCCGCGGATGCGGACTCCTCCGGGGACGACCCCGCCGGGTTCTGTCGGCGGACACGCGCCGAGTTCTCCGGGCGCACCGCCGGACCGTTCCGATCGCGCCGAAGGACTCCTCGACTCGTCGTCGGGAATGCTCAGACGAACAGTTCCTTGATCACCTTGCCGGCGTTGGCGATCTTCATCGGCCGGCCGTTCTTGGCGGTGAACGTCGTCTCCAGGGAGATGCCCAGCGATTTGAGCACGCTGGCCATCACGTCCTGCGAGGTGTAGGGCTCGGAGGTGACCTCCTTGCCGTCGGCACTGGTCTCACCGACGACCATGCCGCGCTTGAACCCGGCGCCACCGACCACCACGCTCCAGCTCCGGGCCCAGTGATCACGGCCGGCGTTGCCGTTGATGTTGGGGGTCCGGCTGAACTCACCCATCCAGATCACGGCCGTGTCCTCGAGCAGCCCGCGATCGGCCAGATCGGCGATCAGGGCGCTCATCGCCTGGTCGAGTTCCGGCAGCTTGCGGTCCTTGAGGGTCGGGAAGATGTCGGCATGGTTGTCCCAACCACCGAGATCGACCTCGACGAACGGCACGCCGAGCTCCACCAACCGCCGGGCCATCAGGCAGCCACGACCGAAGCCGGTGGCGCCGTAGCGGTCCTGCACCTCCTTGGGCTCCTTCATCACCTTGAAGGCGTCCATCTGCTGGCTCTTGAGGATCTTCACCGTCTTGTCGAGCACCTTGGCATGGTCCTCGGCGGCGGCTCCGCGCTTCTCACCGATGAACCCCTTCTCGATCGTGGACAGCATCTCGAGGCGCTGCGCCATCCGGGACGGGTCGATCCCCATGTCGAGGTTGCGGACATTGCCGTTGGTGTCGACCACGAACGGCGCCCACGTCATGCCGAGGAAACCGGGGCCGACGCTCCCGCTCCCCACGGACACGAATGGCGGCACCTCCAACTCCGGCACCTGGGAGGCGAGCTCATGAGCGATGACCGCACCGTAGCTGGGATGCTCGATGTTGGGATTGGGCACGTAGCCGGTGTGCATGTAGTAGCGACCGCGCATGTGGTCCGCTTCGCGGGTGCTCATCGAGCGCACGATCGACATGTGGTGCATCTGCTTGGCCATCAGCGGCAGGTGCTCGCTGATCTGCACGCCATCTGCACTCGTGGAGATCGGCTTGAACGGCCCACCGGTGGCCGCACCCGGCTTCAGATCCCAGAGGTCCATCGTGCTCGGGCCGCCACCCATCCACAGCAGGATCGCCGCCTTGTGCCGCTTGCGCAGGTCGGAGGCGTTGGCCAGGAGCGTGTTGGTGAAGGCGGTCGCCGGTCCAGCGAGCGCCGCGGCCCCGGCCATGTGGCTCGCAAAGTGCCGCCGGCTCATGCCCGCAGGAACGCGGCCCATTCCGGCATGCCCCGTGACCAACGGCGAACCGGGCGCGAATGGAACCATGGCGTGACACTCCTTGCTGGCGGATGACGTCGGCTGCGAATCAGTGGCTGCGAATCAGTGGGCGGGATCGGGTTGAACCCCTCACCACGGGCGCCGCGGGCTGCACTGGTGGTGGGTGAACGGCCGGGAAATGGTCAGTGACTCGTGATCGACTCGGGCTAGTGATTGATGATGAACTCGTTCGAGTTGAGAACAGCCCACCAGATGTCCTGGAGGGCGGCGGCGGCATCACCCTTGCGGGCGGTCATCATCTGATTCGCGACCTTGACCTCACGCGCGGTCGGCCGCCGGGCGAGGGCGGCGCGGTACAGCAGATCGATCTTGGCGGCGTTCTTGTCGTTGGACTTGGCCACACGGTCGAGAAATCCCCCCTTGCCCACGGCGGTCGCCGCCTTGACGAGGTCGCCGTTGAACATCATCAACACCTGGGGGATCGATCCGTTGAACGTGGTCGCTTCGTCACCCTCGTCGGTCCCGAAGGCAATGATGAATTGCGCGAGCCATTCGTCCTTCCGCCGGGCAGCGGCCTCCCCACGCTCGGCGGCGGGCTCGGCGTCGCCCCCGACGCGGTCGGCCTCGGTGGCAGTGAGGAGCGACTGGTAGAGCTCCTCGGGGCGCATCTGCCGGAGATAGAAACGGGAAAACTGCGGCTTCTCTCCGACGAACGGGTCGTCTTTGGCGTTGCCCTTGGTGGTCCGGCTCGAGAGGCTGTACGGGCGTGAGAGCACGATCCAGCGCATCAGCTCCTTGGAGTCGAAGCTCTGCTCACGGAATCGCTCGGCCAAACCCTCGAGGAGTTCCGGGTGCGACGGCGGGTTGTGCTCCCCGAGGTCGTCGATCGGCCGGGTGAACCCGAACCCGAAGAAGTGCCCCCAGATCCGGTTGACCATCGCCTTGGGCATCAGTGGGCTGGTCACGATCAACTTCGCGAGTTCGTCGCGGCGGTTCACTCCGTACTTCGACCCGTCCTCCAGCACGGCGGGCAGGTACCCGCTCTTGGAGATCGTGGTGCCGTCGATGAACACCGGGAAGGCGACCTTCACTTGACCGTTGCGGAGTTCATAGAAGAGCCCCGCCTCCTCGGTGTTGCCCTCCCCCCCCTCACCGGCGAAGTCCTCGTCGTCGAGCTCCATCGCCTGGATGTCGCGGGTGCCGTCAAACCGCCGCAGGGCGCGGGTCTGACGGAAGAACGCGTTGAACTCCCAGAACTGATTTTGCTTGCCTTTGTTGAAGGGATGATTGTGGCACTGGGTGCACTGAACCTGCATCCCGAGGAAGACCTGCGCCGTCTTGGCGGTGGCCTGAACACCGTTCTCGTCGAGTTTCCCGGAAAGGAAGTTGGTGGCGCCGTTGAATCCCCTCTGACCCGACTTGTTCACGCCGGTCGCCGTGACCAATTCCGTGACGAAGGCGTCGTAGGGGATGTTCTTGGCGAGCACCCGCCGCAACCACTGCCGCATTCCGCTGCGATTGACCCGCTCGTTCTCGGTGTCGCGGCCGATGAGCACGGTGGTCCAGGTGTCGGTCCAGTTGCGGGCGTACTCGTCGACCATCTCGTCGCCGAGGAGGCGATTCACGAGATCGACACGGCGCGTTTCGGAGGATCCGGAGAGATAGGCGTCGAGTTCCTGCACCGAAGGGATCCGACCGACCAGATCAAGGTGCACACGACGGCACCATTCCTCTTCGGTCGCGGCAGCCGCGGGCTGGAGCCCCGCGTCGGCCCAGCCGGCCGCCATCTGCTCGTTGATGAACCGAACCTGGGGGATCCCGAAATGGTCTCCGGCCCCACGCGGTTCGGCAGCCGCGACAACAGGGAGACCCGCGCCCAGGATGCACGCCGCCATCAGGACGGACGACCAGGGAAGACGAAAGATTCGCGCAACGCCTGGAACAGGCGGCGAGAGCCCACGGTGCGACGGTTTCCACGCCATGCCGACACCCCCTGGTCGGGGTGTATGGGTCCCCACCCACACATTCATCCCTCTCTGTCAAAAATACCCAATCGGCCACCGACGGGCAATCGCTGGAGGGGAATCAGGGGATCCTGCACGGGACCGTGACGGCCCGCTGCGGCATCACGTCACCGCGGACAGGCTGCCTTCAACGCCCTGCCTTGCGTGCCCGAACGGGGGCAGCGGCCTGGGCTTCAGGGGCCGATCCGACAAATTCCAGGATCGCCCGCGGCCCGGCGTCACCCAGACGCGGTGTCGCGAGCTTGAGAATGCGGGTGTATCCGCCCGGCCGTTCCGTGTAGCGCGGCGCGACCTTCTCAAAGACGATCCGGGCCGCCTGCTTGTCGCCGAGCAACTGCACCACCCGACGGCGGGCGGTCACCGCCGGGGCCGTCGCCTGGGCCCACTGCCGCCAGCGATCACTGGCCCGCCACTGCCGCCACTCGGCCGTGTCTCGCGCCGCGGTACTGGCAAACTCGCCGGCCCGCTGCGACTGGGCCAACCCACGCTTGGCAATCGTGATGCAGCGTTCGACGAGCGGCCGCACCTCCTTGGCCTTCGCCACGGTGGTCACGATGCGGCCCGCCACCTTCGGTGCGCCCGGCTCGTCAGCCTCGACGGACCGCTCCGTGAGGAACAATGCCGAGGCAAGGTTTCGCAGCAACGCGCGTTGGTGGGACGGGCTGCGACCGAGCACGCGGCCCTTGCGACGATGACGCATGGTTTGACTCCAAGGAGCAAGTAGTGGTGGGAGAGCACCGGGGGTGCTTGTGCGGAGAGCCTCGGTCAGGCCTCGACGGCCGATCCGACGTTCATCCCCAGGCGGAGACCGACCTCGGCCAGCTTCTCCTCGATTTCCTGCAGCGTGGTCTCGCCGAAGTTGCGCACCTCGAGAAGATCCTCGCGGCTCTTCGACACCAGGTCCCGAAGCGTGGCGATCCCCTCGGTCTCCAGACAATTGCTCGCCCGCAGCGACAGCTTGAGGTCGGAGATCAGCATGCCGAGGCGGCTCTCGAGCGGTGCCTCGATCGCCAGCACCCCGGCCGCGGCAGGGCCGCTGACAGCCGGCCCGGGACGGGTGTAGCCGACGAACGGGTTGAGATGCTTGCGGAGGATCTTGGCCGCCTCGACGAGGGCCATCTCCGGGGTCACGGTGCCGTTGGTCCAGATCTCGAGCGTGAGCTTGTCGTAATTGGTCTTCTGACCGACCCGAGTCTCCTCCACCTCGTACCGAACTCGGGTGACAGGACTGAACACTGCATCGACCGGAATGATGCCGATCTCCTGGGCCTCGGGGCTGTGCTCGCTGGCCGGCACGTAGCCACGACCGTTCTCGACCACCATCTCCAGCTCGAACGGAACGTCGTCGGTGAGGTTCGCGAGGACGAGGTCCTTGTTGACCACGTCGACGGCCTCGTCCGTCTGGATGTCAGCCCCGGTGACCGGGCCCTTCGTCTGCTTCTCGACCCGGATGACGCGCGTCGAATCGCTGTGGTTTTTGACGACCAGACTCTTCACGGCGAGCACGATGTCGGTGACGTCTTCGAGAACCCCCTTGAGCGTGGTGAACTCATGGAGGGCACTGCCCACCTTGATCTGCGTGACGGCACTGCCCTCGAGGCTGGAGAGCAGCACGCGCCGGAGGCTGTTGCCGACCGTGGTGCCGAAGCCCCTCTCGAAGGGCTCGGCAACGAACCGGCCGTAGGTGGAAGTCAACGACTTGGCATCGGCAACGACGTTGCCTGGAAGCTCGAGTCCGCGCCAGCGAATGTGCATGAGATTCTCCTTCGTTCACCACGACCCGTTCCGGGCCATGGGCATTCTTCCCCGGCACCCCGCCCCGGGATGCCGGAACCGACCACCCGGCATCGCGGCAGGCAGGCCACTCGCCATCAGGCGGCGCCACCACGACGACCGGACGAACCGGTCACTTGGAACACAACTCGATGATCAGGTTCGCCTGCACCGGAATCGACACATCCTCCGAGGACGGCAGGCGGTCAACCCGACCCTCGGGCACCCCCCCTTCCGAACGCGACAGGAAGTCAGGCACGTCGCGGCGCATCGACGACAAGGCGGCGTGCACCAACTGCAGGCTCTTGGTGCGGTTTTTCACTCGGAGCACGTCCCCCGCGCGGACGAGATAGCTGGGCACGTCAACCCGCCGACCATTGACCGTGACGTGCCCGTGGAGCACGAATTGCCGCGCCGCCGCCCGCGACGTGGCAAACCCCAAGCGGTGCACCACATTGTCGAGCCGGCGCTCGAGGAGCGACATCAGCGTTTCGCCGGTGTTGCCCTTCCCGCGCTCGGCCCGGGCGAAGTAGGTGCGGAACTGGCGCTCGAGCACCCCGTAGTAGTGCTTCACCTTCTGTTTTTCACGGAGATGGAGGCCGTACTCGGTCGGCTTTCCACGCCGCTTCTGCACCATTCCCGGCGGCGACGAGCGACGCTCGAACGCGCATTTGGAGGTATCGCAGCGGGTGCCCTTGAGAAACAACTTCAAGCCGTCGCGACGGCAGAGGCGGCAGACTGGTCCGGTGATGCGTCCCATGGTTGTCCGAAAGAGAGAAACGGTCTGGTTGTTTCGCCACACACGAATCAGAAGACGAGCGATTCAGAACACGAGCGAGCCGAGCACGATCCCCTCCCGACCCCCCGCAGCGACGACACGAAGGTGACCGGCACCCCGGCACCAGCGGCCCCTGCCCCGGCGATCGACGCGGCACGCGACCCACAGGGCCGGAGGTGTCAAACCCTCCGCTTCTTCGGCGGGCGACAGCCGTTGTGCGGCAGCGGCGTGATGTCCTCGATGCTTTTGACATTCATGCCGGCCGCCTGGAGCGCGGTGATCGCACTCTCCCGGCCACTGCCCGGACCGCGAACCCGAACCTCGAGGTCCTTGACCCCGTACTTCGACGCCTTCTCAGCCGCCTGCTGGGCAGCACACTGGCCGGCATAGGGAGTGCCCTTGCGGCTCCCCTTGAACCCGCACGTGCCACCACTCGCCCAGCAGAGCGTGTCGCCCTTGGTGTCGGTGATCGTCACGGTCGTGTTGTTGAAGCTCGCCGTGATGTAGGCGATCCCCGCCGACACGCTCTTTTTCTTGGCTTTTGCAACCTTCGACATCGCTCGCGTTCCAGCCCTTTCCAGTTCGGCGTAAGCCACCCGCCACGGCCACCAAGCACCCGGGAAGCGACCCGCGCGACAACGCGGAAATCAAACCGGGAGGCAGGCCGTCGCCGGCATCACTTGAGATCCTTGACGCCCTTCTTCCCGGCCACCGTCTTCTTCGGCCCCTTCCGCGTGCGGGCGTTCGTCCGCGTCCGCTGGCCCCGCACCGGCAGACCACGCCGGTGCCGCAGACCACGGTAGCTCCCGATGTCCTTCAGCCGCGAAATGTTTTGGGCGACCTGACGACGAAGCTGCCCCTCGACCACGTAATCCTTGTCGAGAAGGGCGGCCAACCGCGCCAGTTCGTCTTCATGCAGTGAACGGGCAATCGACTCGGGATCGACACCGGCCTTGTGGCACAACTCACGCGCGACACGGGGCCCGACACCGTAGAGGTACTGAAGCGAATAGATGGTTCGCTTCTCAGACGGGATATCGACACCGAGCAATCGGGGCATGGTGGCTGATCGCTGGAGGGGGGTGATCGAGGACGGAGGAGCCGCTGCACGATGGAGGAAGTGGACTGGCCGAAGAATCAACGGGCGGGAGGCTCGAACGTGCGGGAGACCACAGGGGCCGGCTACACCGGGCCCAGCTATAACGGGCCCGGAAACACTGGGCGGAGCTACCGGTCTAGCCCTGCCGCTGCTTGTGCCGCGGGTCGGCACACACGACGAACACCACGCCACGGCGGCGGACGATCTTGCACTTCTCACACACGCGGCGAACGCTGGCACGGACTTTCATGGCCGGATCCCTGACTGCAGCGCCGCCAGACTGCAGGGGGAATGGCGGCGCAGGGGCGAATGTCGAGTCGCGTAGTATAGGACGATTGCGGTGGCTGCCACAAGGGGTGCCATGGCGGCGGCCGCTGGCGACTGTTTCACTGCCGAAAACCGCGTCTCGATCCTTTCGCCCGCTGCCCCACGGCTGCCGCATGGGGGCCGCGGAAGCCCTCTCATGCAGCCCCCGGACATGTGATCAGAAGTACACTCCGTGAGTCGCCTGACGCGTCGGCAATCGGGGTGCCTTCGAGCAGGGAAACGACGACTCCCGCACCCTCTCCACGCGCCACCTCAGACCGCCGACCAGCCAACCCGCTCAGGCCACCGGCTCGAGCGATTCCCCCGAAGCCGGGGCGGCGGTGAGCACGACAGGCCCCGTCTCGGTGATGGCGATCGTGTGTTCGAAATGGGCGCTCGGCAGACCATCGACGGTGCACTGGGTCCAGTGATCGGGCATCACCCGAACCTTCTTCGTCCCCATGTTCACCATCGGCTCGACGGCGATCACCAGTCCAGCACGCAGTTCGAAATCGTGGTTGCGACGGAAGGCGGGGGTGCAGAAGTTGGGCACCTGTGGATCCTCGTGCATCTTCCTGCCGATGCCGTGCCCGACGAAGTTCTCCACCACCGAGAATCCGTGATCGCGCACGAACCGCGCCATCTCGGTGGCCACGTCGCTCCAACGGCTGCGCTGGCCAATCAACTGGATCGCGAGCGCGAGCACGCCCGAGGTGCATTCGAGCAACTTCTTGGCTTGGGGATCGACGGTTCCCACCGGATGGGTCATCGCCGAATCACCGCACCATCCGCTGAGGCTGCAGCCGGTGTCGATGCTGACGATGTCGCCGTTGACCAACACGCGGGGCCCCGGGATCCCGTGCACCACCTCGTCGTTGACCGAGATGCAGCAAACCGCCGGGAAGGGCACCTTGCCTGGCACCCCCTTGAACAGGGGCACGGCGCCGTGCCTGAGGAAAAAATCCTCGACCGCCTTGTCGATCTCACCGGTGGTCACCCCCGGCCGGACCATCGACGCAGCGAGTTGATGGGCTCCCCAGACCACCAGTCCGGTGCGCCGCATCGAGGCGATCTCGCGGGCTGAGCGCAGGTTCACCACGGGGCATCACCGCTGAAACGAGAGGGGCGTGGCAAGTGAATCGGAACGTCGCCGGGGGACGGCCGCTGCGGGATTATAGCGTTCGCCATCACGGGCTTCATGGGGCCGTGGCCGGCACCGACCAAGCCTCCGGATCACGGGCGGCCGCCCGTGCCACCGAACCGACGGATCGAGGCCTTCACCCGTTCAAAAATCGCGTCCGCAGATCCGAGCCCATCGATGCTCACGAGCTTGCCCTGACGATCGTAGTAGGCCAGCAGCGGCGCCGTCTGCACTTCGAAACTGGTGATCCGGGTGGCAAACACACTGGGATCGTCGTCGGAGCGGCCGCGGGCGAGCATCCTCCGGACGAGCTCTTCCCGGGGCACGGCGAGTTCGACGACGCAGTCGATCGCCATCGCGCGCCGCTCCAGCAGTTCGTCGAGGGTCGCGGCCTGGGTGAGCGTCCGCGGAAACCCGTCGAGCAGGAATCCGGAACGACAGTCAGCCGACTCGAGCCGCTTCGTCACCATGCCAAGGATGATCGGATCGGGGACGAGCTGCCCCTGGTCCATGTACCGGGCCGCCTGGATGCCCTCCGAGGTGCCGGATCGCACGGCGTGCCGCAGCATCTCACCCGTGGAGAGATGGGGAACGCGGAGGTGGTCGATCAACCGCTCGCACTGCGTGCCTTTGCCAGCACCCGGAGGTCCGATGAGGATGATCCGCATGGCACGTCCGCACGCCAAGATCGCGGCGGCCACCGCGACCCGGGCTCAGGACTTCTCCAACAGCCCGGTGTAGTTCCGCATCACCAGATGGCTGTCAATCTTCTGCACGAGATCGAAGGCCACACTGACGGCGATCAGCAGTCCGGTCCCGCCGTAGAAGCCGGCGATCTGGGCGGGGATGCCCAGGAACCCGCCGACCAACGTCGGGATGATCGCCACGAGCGAAAGGAAGGCGGCCCCCACGTAGGTGATCCGCTCCATGACCCGCTCGAGGTAATCGGCGGTGCGCTTGCCAGGCCTGTACCCGGGGATGAACGCGCCGTGGTTCTTGAGATTGTCGGCCACTTCCTTGGGATTGAAGGAGATGGCAGTCCAGAAATAGCAGAAGAAGAAGATCAGGGCGACGAACAGCAGGTTGTAGATGAACGACTGCCCGCGGGTGAACGAGTCGTGCAGCGATGCGAGCACGGGGCTGCCCGGATAGGCCCGGTAGAGCGTCTGGATGAGAATCTGCGGAAAGAGCAGCAGCGAGCTGGCGAAGATGATCGGCATGACGCCGGCCTGGTTCACCTTGAGGGGCAGATACTGCTTGGTTCCTCCGTAGACCCGACGGCCCCGGACGTGCTTGGCCGACTGGGTCGGGATCCGCCGCTGCCCCTGGGTCATGAACACGACCCCGGCGACGACGGCGAAGAACATCGCGATCAGGAGCAGGATTTTGTCCACGCCGAGCTTGCCACCCCCGCCGCCGAGTTCCCAGCTGGAGTTCTCCCTCAGGTCGAGCAGGGCACTGGGCATCGCCGCGAGGATTCCCGCCATGATCAGCAGGCTGATACCGTTGCCGATGCCGAACTCGTCGATCTGTTCCCCGAGCCACATGAGGAAGATCGTTCCGGCAGTCATCGTCATGACGGCGACGAACTGCCAGATGAAAGGCAGCTTCCCGTCGACGAGGAACGAGGGCTGGATCAGCGATTCCTGCCCGATGCGGGTGTTGGCCAGAAACGCGACGTAGGCCCAACTCTGCACGATGCAGATGATCACGGTCGCATAGCGCGTGTATTCGTTGATCCGCTTCCGGCCCGACTCCCCCTCCTTGGTGAGCCGCTCGAGCGGCGGCCAGACGGTGCCGAGCAACTGAAAGATGATCGACGCGGAGATGTAGGGCATGATCCCTAGGCCGAAGATCGTGGCCTGGGTGAGTTGGCTGGCGGAGAAGACGGCGACTGTCTTGAGCACGTCGCCGAAGCCGCCCGCCTCCTCGGCAAAGCGGCGCATGGCGTCTGGATTGACGATCGGCAGGGGCACCCACCATCCGACGCGGTAGATCGCCAACAGGCCGAGCGTCAGCAGGATCTTCTGCCGCAGTTCCGGGATCGTGAAGATCGTGCGGATCTTTTCCAGCATGGGAGCCTCGGCTGATCAGGAGTATGGCGGTGGGCGCGGGGTTCGATCCGCGGGAAAACGGCTTCCGGAGCGGGCAGGGCCGGTCACCAGCCCATCCCTTTCCGCGGGACGGTTACTCCCACGGGACGGTGCAGCCTACGGGGTGGGGCCTGTTTTCCGCGACCCCGTCCCCTTTCCCTTCCGGGTGGAGTTTCCCTTCACCACCGGAGCCGGACCGGGCAATTCCGTCACCGATCCACCGGCGGCGACGATTTTCTCCCGTGCCGTGGCGCTGAAATGGTGCGCCGAAACCTTCAGCGCCCGATCGATCGCACCGTCGCCGAGGATCTTGATCTCGTCCCAGATCCCCTTCGCGACCCCCTTCTCGCGGAGCGACGCGGGGGTGACCTCGCTGCCGGCCGGGAAGGCCGCCGCAAGCGCTGCCACGTTGACCGACTTCACGATCCGGCCATGACGATTGTGGAAACCGCGCTTGGGGATCTGCCGGATGATCGGCATCCGGGCCCCCTCGAAGATCCCGGCGGCACTCCAGCCGGCGAGTTGGCCCTGCCCCTTGTGGCCTCGTCCCGAGGTCTTGCCGCGCCCCGAACCGGGACCACGGCCCACGCGGAGCCGACGGCGATTGCGGTTCACGCCGCGGTTGACGTCACTGATGTTCATGAGCCTGCCTCTTCACTGGATCCCTGTCTGACGCCGACCACCGGTCTGCGGACGTGCACCCGCTGCACCGATGCCGTTCGAGCCTCTCGAGCATCCCACGCCCCCCCACCGCGGTCTCCCGGAGGCGACTGCGGTGGTGCACTCACGAACCCGTCAACGACACCCCGCGCAGCCGCTCCACTTCGCTGCGGGTGCGCAGCATCTTCAGTGCCTCGAGGGCAGCCTTGACGAGATTCACCGGGTTCGTTGAACCATGGGCCTTGGTGAGGACGTCGCGGATGCCGGCCGATTCGCACACGGCACGAACCGCGGCCCCAGCGATGATCCCGGTGCCAGGACTGGCCGGCAGGAGGATCACCTTGGACGTTCCACTCGTCCCCTCGACGCGGTGCGGAATCGTGCCTGCCTCGACCGGCACCTCAATCAGGTTCTTCATGCCGTCCTTGATCGCCTTCTCGACAGCCGGGGGCACTTCGTTGGCCTTCGCATAGCCACAACCGACCTTGCCGCGGCCATTCCCCACGACCACGAGGCCGGCGAAGCTGAACCGGCGTCCGCCCTTCACGACCGTGGCACAGCGACGCACCTTCACCACCTTCTCGGTGAACTCGCCACCACGTGATTCCTTGCTCGTCGACACCCTGCACCTCGCCTCTGTGACCTGTGGGCCGGTCTGGAAAACCTTCCGGCTGCCGGGAAAACCTCCGGGCCAGAAAAACCTATTACCAGAAAAACCTATTGCCAGAAAAACCTTTTGTTCGTGTCGGGACCTGCCAACCGCCGCTCTCGTCAGAACTCCAAGCCGCCGGCGCGGGCCGCGTCGGCCAGCGCCGCCACCCGACCGTGGTAACGGAACTCACCGCGGTCGAAGCAGACCTTCGTCACACCGGCCGCCCGGGCCCGCTCGGCGACGGCGCGACCGATCGCCTCCGCTGCCGCTTTGTTGCCACCGAAGGCCAGCCCCGCGCGGAGTTGCCGATCGACGGTGCTCGCGGCAGCCAACGTCCGGCCGCCAGCGTCGTCGATCACCTGGGCGTAGATGTGCTGGTCGGTGCGAAACACCCCCAAGCGGGGGCGATCCGGGGTGCCCCGGATCGAACGCCTGACGCGGTAACGCCGCCGCAACCGCTGGCGGAGGATCGAACGTGAATGGTCCATGGGACGGCACGCACTGGGATGGGAGGAATGGTGTCTGCGACGAGCGGGGACGGACGACAGCGGATCAGCGCTACCGTGACTACTTCGTGACCGCCTTGCCGGCCTTGCGCCGGATCTGTTCGTTTTCGTACCTGATGCCCGTGCCCTTGTAGGGCTCCGGCTTGCGTCGGGCACGCACCTCGGCCGCACACTGGCCGACCAGGTGCTTGTCGATGCCCTTGATGACGACGTGCGTCTGGTCCGGGCAGGTGACGTTGAGGCCCGCCGGGATCGGCACCTGGAGTTCGTTGGCGAAACCGACGCGCAGCTGCAGGACGTTCTTCTGCACCGCGGCGATGTAGCCGACGCCGACGATTTCGAGTTTCTTTTCGTACCCCTTCGTGACCCCTTCGACCATGTTGGCAGCCAACGCACGGGTCAGCCCATGCAGCGAGCGGGCCTCGCGATCGTCGCCCGAACGGACGACGTTGAGCACGCTGGCCGCCGAGTCGACCTTCACCGCGACGACCGGGTGGACCCGATGCTCGAGTTTGCCCAATGGACCCTCCACCCGGAGGACACCGCCGTCCACGGATGCCTTGACGCCCTTGGGGAGCGGAACGGGTGCTTTACCGATACGGGACATGGCCGGGAACCTTCACCTTTCCGTGAATCACCACAGTTCGCAGAGCACTTCGCCGCCGAGCTTCCGCTGCCGGGCTTCGCGATCGCTGACCACGCCGCTGGAGGTCGAGAGGATCGAGATCCCCAACCCTCCGAGCACCGGGCGGAGCCGCACTGAGCGGCTGTAGACACGACGGCCGGGCGAACTGACCCGGCGGATGTGGCGGATCAGGCGCTCACCGTTCGGTCCGTACTTCAATTCCAACTGGAGCTTTGCCACCGGCTCCGCCTCCACCTCCCGCCAATCCCAGATGAAGCCCTCGCGCTTGAGCACGTCGGCAAGGCCGCGCTTCACCTTCGAACTGGGGATCTCGACGATGGCACGCTCCACGCGCACGGCGTTGCGGATCCGGGTGAGCATGTCGGCGATCGGATCGGTCATCATGTCGCGGGAATCCTCATGGAGCTCCGTGGATCGTGTCCGGCGGTCAGCCGGCGTGTTCCGGTGGCCTTTCGCAGGCTCACCAACTCGCCTTCCTCACACCGGGAATGCAGCCCTGATCAGCCAGTTTGCGAAAACAGATCCGGCATGTACCGAACTTGCGGTACACGGCCCGCGGCCGGCCACACAGCATGCAGCGGCGGACGATGCGCGAGGAGAACTTCGGTTTCCGCTTCGCAGACGCGATCTTTGATTTGCTCGCCATGCTCTGTTCCATCGGCGGCCAGTGCGGCCGCACCTGTGGCCCGGTGCCCCACGCGGGGCGTGTCCGGAAAGTTCAACCGTCCGTCATGCCTCTAAGCCGCCGCCCCTTCGTCGCCATCGTCCTTCTTGAGCGGCATCCCCATCTCCCGGAGGAACTGTTTCGCCTCGTCGTCGCTGCGGGCCGAGGTGACCAGCGTGATGTTCATCCCCTGCGGGCGGGTGTATTTATCGGGGTTGATCTCCGGAAACACCATCTGCTCCGAGAGCCCGAGGCTGTAGTTCCCGTGGCCGTCGAAGGCCGTGCTCGACAGGCCGCGGAAGTCGCGGACCCGGGGCAGTGCCAGCGACACGAGGCGGTCGAGGAATTCGTACATCCGGCGGCCGCGGAGGGTGACCTTGCAACCGATCGGCAGGTTTTCCCGGAGCTTGAACCCGGAGACAGCGGCCTTGGAGAGGGTCGCCACCGGCTTTTGCCCGGTGACCTGCCCGAGGGCGTTGATCGCCTCCTCGAGGAACTTCTTCTCGCTCACCGCCACCCCGACACCCATGTTGACAACGATCTTCTCGAGCCGCGGAATCGCATGCAGGTTGGTGCGATTGAGGGCCTTCCCCAGCGAGGGCCGGACCGTGTTGAGGTAGTGCTCGAGCATCCGCGGCGTTCCACCGGCAGCGGCCGGTTGTGCCGCCGCCTCGCCCTTGCCCGCCCCGTCGCCTGCCTTCGTCTTCTTCGCCATCACTGCAGTCCCTGTCGTGCTCTGTCTCGTGGCCTGTCGTGTTCCGTGACCAGTCCGCTGTTTTCGATCGTCCGCCGTTTTTTAATTGTCCGCCGTCAAACGGCCGTGGTCAGCAAATGCCTGACCGTTCTGCTCGCACGTCACCCCGCGGTTGCCCCGGAGCGCGGTCCGTGGAGCCGACCGAGATCGACCCCACACTTCCTGCAAGTCCGGCTCTTCGCTCCGTCGGCCCCGACCCGGCAGCCGAGACGGGTCGCCTTGCCGCAGGCCGTGCAGACCAGCAGCACATTCGACGCGTCGATGGGCATCTCCCGGCTGAGACGGCCGCCCTGGGGATTCTTCGGACTCCGCCGCATGTGGCGGTAGACACGATTGACCCCCTCGACGACGACCTTCCCGGCGGTGGGATCGACGGAGAGCACCTTGGCGCGCGTGCCCCGTGAGTTCCCCGACCGCACCTCGACGGTGTCTCCGGAACGAATCAACATCACACCACCTCACTGGCCAGGCTGACGATCTTCATGAAGTTGCGGTCCCGCAACTCGCGGGCCACGGCGCCGAAGATGCGGGTGCCCTTCGGATTCTTCTCGTTGTCGATGATCACGCAGGCGTTGGTGTCGAAGCGGACGTAGCTGCCGTCCTCACGCCGCGTCGGCTTCTTGCAGCGAACGATGACCGCCTTGACGACCGCCTTCTTCTTGACGTCGCTGCCGGGGATGACGCTCTTCACGCTGCAGACGATGATGTCGCCCAGCCCCGCGGTGCGCTTCTTACTGCCCCCGAGCACCTTGAAGCACATCACCTCACGGGCACCGGTGTTGTCGGCCACGACGAGCCGGGTCTGCATCTGGATCATGTCGACTTCCCTTCCGTCGCCACGGCTTGGTCACGACCGGTCGCGGTAGCCTCCTCGGCCCTGGCGGCAGACTCGCGCAACTCAGTGGCCCGGGCCCCGCTGCGGAGCGACGCCAGATCGACCGCGGTGCTCTTGGCGACCACCCGCACCAATTCCCAGCGCTTCAGCCGGCTCCGCGGCCGGCACTCGATGATCTCGACAGTGTCGCCGATCGCGGATTCCTCCGCCTCGTCGTGCACGTGGCAAACCGTCCGGCGGTGGAGGATCCGCCCGTACTTGTCATGCCGCACGACGCGCGGCATCTCCACCCGCCGCGTCTTCCGCGACGCGGCGCTCGTGACCGTTCCGATGACCACTCGTTTCGGCATGTTGCGTTTCCCACGGGCGACACACGGTCGCCCCTCACCCATGGATTCCGGTATCTGGATCTGTCTGCTTGTCGGTCACACCGGCGTTCCCGCCGGACCAGCCACCCCGCGGATCAGCCCCCCGGGGCACGCTTCTGAATCTGGGTCCGCTTCAGCGCCCGTGGCCGCGACGCAGCGGCCGACGCAGTCTTGGCCTTCGCCTCGGCACCACCCGGTCGAGCCCGCCCGGCCTTCATCCGGGCGCGACCGGACCGCTTGCCCTTGGCCTGACGACCACCGGTGGCGTCACGCGACGTCTCCATCTCGGCAGCCTCGAGTGTGCCACGCTGCTGGAGAACCGTTTGGCAACGAGCGATCGTGCGGCGGAGTTTCTTCACGTCGGACGGGGCCTTGAGCTTCTCCGTCTGGGCCTGGAGCCGGAGACGGAAGAGCGTTTCCGCGGCATCCTTCCAGGTCAGCCGGATCTGCTCGTCGGGCATCTCGCGGATTTCACGCACTTTGTTCATCGCCGCACCTGCTCCTCCCCAACCGCATCACACCCGGCACCGTGCCACTGCTGGATCCAACCCACCTGGACTCGTCGCTGCTGGACCCCGTCGCTGACTGTCTCGACTCTCTTGTTGTCCCGAGCCCCAACCCACTCCTGCATCAACCATCGCTCACATCGAGCGCCGCTTCACGAACCTGACCCTCAAGGGCATCTTGTGGGCCAAGCGTGCCAGACAGACTCGCGCCGCATCCTCCGTCACTCCACCGATCTCGTAGAGGATCGCACCCGGCTTGATGACGGCCGCCCAGTATTCCGGCTCCCCCTTGCCTTTACCCATGCGGGTTTCCAGCGGGATAGACGTGATCGACTTGTGGGGAAACACGCGCACGTACAGCCGTCCCTCCGTGCGGAGGTACTGCTGAGCCGCGATACGGCCGGCCTCGATGGTTGCGGCAGCGAGCCACCCCGGCTGTTCAGCCTGGAGCCCGAAGTCGCCGAACACCACGCGGTTCCCCCGCGAGGCGTCACCTCTTATACGACCTCTTTGGCTTTTTCGGTGCTTGACCCTCTTGGGCATCAGCGCCATCGCCAGCCTCCTCGTACATACCTTGGTTGACCCACACCTGGACCCCGATGTTGCCCTGGGCCGTGGGCGCCTCGCAGAATCCGTAATCAATCCGAGCCCGCAGGGTCGACAGCGGCATCGCCCCGGCAATCCCCTTCTCGCAGCGCGACATTTCCGCTCCACCGAGACGTCCGGCGAGTTGGATCTTCACACCCTTCGCGCCGGCATCCATCGTCGTGTCGATCGCGCGCTTCATCGTCCGCCGGAACGCAGCCCGCTTCGACAACTGATCGGCGATGTCCTCGGCGATGAGCTGCGCCTGGATCTCCGGCCGACCGATTTCCTCGACCTTGAGGTTCACGCGCCGGCCGAGAAGCTCCTGCAGTTCATCCTGGAGCCGATCGACCTCCTGCCCTTTGCGGCCGATCAGCACGCCAGGGCGGGCGCAGTGGAGGATGACCTTCACTTCGTCGCGGGTGCGCTCGATCTCGACCTTGGAGATGGCCGCCGAGCGGTACTTCGTCTTGACGAACTTGCGGGTCCGGAAATCCTCGAGGAGGAGCTCCCGGAAGTCCTTCTTCGACGCGTACCACCGGCTCTTCCACGGTTCTGTGATTCCCGTGCGGAAGCCGATCGGATTGACCTTTTGTCCCATGGACGATTCCAGCCCTGTGCGTTGTGCGGATCGTTCGCCGCCCTGAACCGTCTACCGAAACCAATCGTTCGCTTCTCGACCTGCCGTCACCATCCCCGACCGAGACTGACCGCCATCACTCACCCGCGGGCTGCACGCTGTCGAGCGCCACACGGATGTGCGACATGCGCCGCTTGATGCCGAACGCCATCCCGCGCGCACGCGGCCGGATGCGCTTGATCATCGGACCGCCATCAACCCGGGCATCGATCACGACCAGGTCGTCGACCCCGGTGGCCTGCTTGTGCTCGGCGTTGCCAAGCGCGCTCTTGATCACCTTCTCCAGCATCCGGGCGCCACGGTGGGGCTGGAAGCGGAGGATGTCGAGCGCTTCGTCGGCAAACTTGCCACGGACGAGGTCGGCCAGTGCGCGCACCTTGCGGGCACTGATGCGGGCGTATTTGTGGGTGGCGGTGTAGGGCATGGGGTGAACCTTGTTGACCGTTGGTGAGCGGTGGACCGGTGGTGAGCGCTGAAAGGAGCGCTGGTTTGCCGCCTCGTGGCGGACCTCACTTCGCGGGTGCCGCCTCCTTCACCTTGCCGCCGTGTCCGCGGAACGTCCGCGTCGGGGCGAACGCACCGAGTTTGTGACCGACCATGTCCTCGGTCACGAAAACCTTCATGTGTTGCTTGCCGTTGTGCACCATGAACGTCAGCCCGATGAACTCGGGCACGATCGTGCAGGCACGGGCCCAGGTCTTGATCGGCTCGCGCTTGCCGCTGCCGAGCTGCGACTCCACCTTCTCGAACAGCCGGGGGTCGACATACGGCCCCTTTTTAGCGCTGCGACCCATGGCATTTCACCTGCTGCGGACGTTGCAAAATGTGGTGTGCTACCCGACCCGAAACCCCGACCGATCACTCTCCGACTCAACGCAGCTTGAGCTGCCCGTAACGCCGGCTCTTCCGCCGGCGGATGATCGCCGACCCCGATGGCTTGCGCGGCTTCCGCGTGCCGCCACCCTTGGCACTCTTGCCGGTGGGGCTCACCGGGTGCCGGCCACCCTTGGTGCGACCTTCACCACCACCGTGGGGATGATCGATCGGATTCATCGCCGTGCCGCGGACATGGGGGCGGATGCCCATCCAGCGCTTCCGGCCGGCCTTGCCGAGGACCACGTTCATGTGCTCGGAATTGCCGATCGCACCGATCGTGGCCCGGCAGGCGGCCGGCACTCGGCGGATTTCGCCCGACGGCAGCGTCAGCTGCGCCCACTGCGACTCCCGGGCGACGAGCACCGCCGACGATCCGGCAGACCGACAAAGCCGACCCCCCCGGCCAGCCTGCAATTCGACGTTGTGGACCTGCATGCCCAGGGGGATCGACGCCAGCGGCAGGCAGTTGCCCACCTCGGGCGCCGCGGCCGGGCCACTTTGAATGGTCGCGCCGGCCTGGAGCCCTTCGGGGGCGAGGATGAATCGCTTCTCGCCGTCGGCATAGTGGACGAGCGCGACCCGGCAGGTGCGATTGGGATCGTACTGGATCGAGTGGACCTTGCCTGGCACCCCATCCTTCTCACGTCGGAAGTCGATCAGACGGTAGTGCTGCTTGTGACCACCACCGCGATGACGCGACGTGATCTTGCCCTGGTTGTTGCGACCGCCCTTCTTGTGCTTGCGAACCGTCAGCCCCTTGGGGGCAACAGCTCCCGGGGTCAGCTCGGCAAAGTCCGAAACACTCGCCCCACGGCGGCCGGGACTGGTCGGGTTGTAGGTGCGGATACCCATCGCTGCGTCTTTCCGGTTTTCGAGCTGTCGACTTTCGAGCTGCCGCCACCCCGGCACCGCATGACCGCGGCCCCGGGAGGAGCGCCTTCACGGCGCTCCCCTTGATCAGAACAGGTTGATCTTGAACTCCGGCTTGAGCGTCACGACCGCCTTCTTCCACGGCTTGGTGCTCGTCCTCCGCAGGCGACTCCGCCGGGCTTTGCCGATGCGGTTTTGGATCGCCACCTTGTCGACCTTCACGGAGAACAGCTCTTCGATTGCCCGGCGGACGTCGGCCTTGGTCGCCGACGTCACCACCTCGAAGGAGTAGGCGTTGTGCCGCTCAGCCCGGTGCATCCCCTTTTCGGTGACCAGAGGACGGACGATCACCTGATGCACACCCAGACCGGGCGTCAGCGATGGAGGCGGAGGGACAGGTACGGACATGACTAAAAACTCCTCGATGCACCGTCAGGGCGTCGCCCTCAGACCCGACTCTTCTTCGCAACCGGGCTCTTCTTTGCAACCGGGGACTTGGCCACCCGTGCACCGGCTGCCCGGCCACCCGCTGCAGCCCCACCCACGGCCTTCTTGGCTGCGACGGTGGCGCGGAACGAGTCGAGGGCGGCCTTCGACATCACGATCCGCCGCGGCTGCAGGATCGACAAGGCGTTCAGATCACCCACCGGCGAGACCGACACGCCGGCGATGTTCCGCGCACTCTTCCAGAGATTGCCGTCGGGCTTCTCGGGGCTGACGAGGACCGTGCCCTCCGCGACCCCGAGCTTCCCGAGCAACCCCGCCACCACGGCGGTCTTCGGGGTGGCGACCGCCAGCGAATCGACGAGCATCACCTCTTCGTCGGCCAGCCGGGCCGCGAGCGCCATCCGCGTGGCCGCCTGGAGCGCCTTGCGGGGCATCCGCCAGCCGAAATCGCGCGGACGTTTGGCGAAGATGTGACCGCCGCCGCGCCGCGTTCCGCTCCGGCGGGCACCGGCACGGGCGTTCCCCGTGCCCTTCTGGCGATAGAGCTTCTTGGTGGACCCGGCCACCTCGCCGCGCGACTTGGTCCGCATGGTGCCCTGGCGCTGATTCGCCTGATACATCACGACGGCGTCGTGCAACAGCTGCTTGCTGACACCCGCGGAGAGCTCGGCAGGATCGATCTCGTAGGAGCCGACCTTGTTGCCCTGGATGTCGTAGACGGGAAGGTTCACTTGGCACCCGCCTTCTTCTTGGAGACAGGGGCCGCACCAGCCGCGACCACCCGCTTGATCATGTTGGTTTGCCGGACGACCACGTAGCTGCCGTTCGGCCCGGGGACGGCCCCCCGCACGAGCAGCAGATTGTTTTCGCGGTCGATGCCCACGAGCTTCAGGTTCCGCACGGTCGACCGCTCGTTGCCGAAGCGACCGGCCATCCGCTTGCCCTTGAAGACACGGGCCGGAGACGTGTTCATGCTGGTGCCACCCTGATGCCGGTGGACCTTCTTCACGCCGTGCGTGGCACGCTGGCCTTTGAAGCCGTGCCGCTTCATCACTCCCGCGGTGCCGCGCCCCTTGGTGGTGCCGGTGACGTCGACCCGCTCGATCCCCTCGAAGAGATCGACGGAGAGCACCTGGCCGACCTCCACACCGGGATAGTCGCCACGCAGCTCGCGGACGAACCGCTGGGGCTCGCAATCGGCCTTCACGGGCAGGGTGACGCCGGCCTGCGACAGGCGGCGACTCCGCTTGCTGTCGAGCTTGGCGACCTGGCCGCGCACCGAGCGGCTGGCCAGCCGACGGGGCTTGTCGCGAAAGCCCAACTGAACCGCCGCGTAGCCATCACGATCGGCGGAGCGCACCAGCAGCACGCGGCAGGGACCGGCCTCGATGACGGTCACCGGCACGACCGCGCCGGCGGCATCGAAGATCTGGGTCGACCCGACCTTGCGACCGAGAATTCCCTTCCGACCGGGCTTGGGGCCCTTCGCGCCGGAAGCAGCTTCAGACGTGTTTTCGGCTGACATGAGTCTTTGTTTCACACCGTGAGGACGAACACGCACCAGCCACCGCTTGCGCGGCGACACGGTTCGCCAGCCAATCACGCTCGAAGCCGTCGGCTGTAGGAGCACCCAGCGCCCGCCAGGCCTTACCTACAACGCCTTCCAAGCATGCGGTGCTGCGTGCTCCCGTACCCCTGAATCACTGCATCGAACCGGAACATTCGTATCGGCACCGACAACCACCAAACACCACCCAAACCGCCCAAACACCAAAACTGGGCCCAATCACACAACCGACCAGCTGGACAACGCCACGCTACCGCGACGACGCCTTGATCTTGATGTCAACACCGGCCGGCAGGCTCAGCTTGTTGAGTGCCTCGATCGTCTTGGCCGTCGCCTGCACGATGTCGATCACCCGCTTGTGGGTCCGGATCTCGTACTGCTGACGGGCCTTTTTGTCGACGTGCGGGCTCGACAGCACCGTGTACCGCTCGACCCGGGTGGGGAGCGGAATCGGGCCGTGAACCTCGGAGTTGGTCCGCTTGGCGGTATCGACGATCTCCGCTGCGCTCTGGTCGAGAACGGCGTGGTCGTAGGCCTCCATGCGGATCCGGATGATTTCTTGTGTCGGACCAGCCACAACCACGACCCTCGGAGGAAAAACGCGGCGAACAGGACCACGCCAGATCAGGACAGCTGCAAACGGCAAACGCGACGAAAACCAACCCGATCCGACCAGCCCCGATTCACCATCGGCCCGCTACGCACCCACATTCATGGGCCGCGACCGACTGCCCGACAGCCAGCTCAATGACAGCCAGTACACGGCACGGGGTCGACGGGTACCACGGGGATGCCACTCACATCACCCTGGCAGCCATCACCCTGGCAGCCACAGGACGAGGGAACATGGCCTTGAAAGGCCATGTCACCATCATTCACCGGGTCCGCCTTGGTGATCCGACACCCACCAACGGGGAACCGTGGGCCAGGTAGCGGGGCTCGTGAAGCGTACCCCATCGGCGGCGTCCAACGTCGGCGCGAATGCAGCCGATCGATGATCGCAATCGTGGGGAAGGAGAATCTAAAAGCCCCGCTGGGGCCTGTCAACAGACTGTTCCCCCCACCGCGAACCAGGCAGGGTGGCTGTCGGTGCGATCTCAGTCACCGGGCAGGATCCCCAGTGGGATATCGTCCTGCCCCGCGGTACGCTTCAGCCGCATGAAAGCCCTCCTTCTCACTGAACCGGGCCGCCTCACGTATACCGACGTCCCGCTCCCGACCCCCGGCCCGGGAGAGGTTCGCGTGCGTGTGGCCGCCTGCGGAATCTGCGGCAGTGATGTTCATGGGTACACCGGCGCCACCGGCCGGCGAATCCCCCCCCTGGTGATGGGGCACGAGGCGGCGGGCACGATCGACGCCGTCGGCGCCGGGGTGACCGACATCCCCCCCGGGACGCGCGTCGCGCTCGACTCGACCGTCTTCTGCGGCGTCTGCACCCACTGCCGTAGTGGCGCGGAAAACCTCTGCACCGATCGGCAGGTGCTCGGCGTGTCGTGTGGGCCGTATCGCCGGCACGGCTGCTTCGCCGAGCAGGTGGTGGTGCCGCGGCGCGTGGTCTACCCGCTCCCCGAGACAATCGACTTCATCGCCGCGGCGCTCCTCGAGCCGCTGACGATCGCGCTGCATGCCGTGCATCTCGCGGGGATCGGGCCGCAGACGCGGTCGGCGGTCGTGGTGGGGGCGGGGCCGATCGGGCTGGCGTGCGTGGCGTCGCTGCGGGCCTATGGCGTGCCACGGATCGCCGCGATCGATCTCGAGGCCGACCGTCTGGCCCGGGCCCGTGCGCTCGGGGCCACGGAGACGATCCCCGCCGGCGAGGGTGCGGGGGCTGCGGCCGCCCGCTGGGGAGCGGTCCCACCCGACAGCGACGGGGCCGACGTCGTCTTCGAGGCGGTCGGGGCGACGGCGCCGGTACGGACCGCGATCGAGGCGGCCACGCGTGGCGGCACGGTGGTCCTCGTCGGCAACGTCTCACCGTCGATCGAGATGCCGCTCCAACTGGTGGTCACCCGGCAGCTCCGTCTCCAGGGCTCCTGCTCGTCGGCGGGCAGCTATCCGGAGGCGATCCGGCTGGTGTCGGAGGGGAAGGTCGATCTGTCCGGGTTCGTCAGCCGGGTGGCGCCGCTCGCCGAGGGGGTGGAGTGGTTCCAGCGGCTCCACGACCGTGAACCGGGCCTCGTGAAGGTGGTTTTGCAGCCGTAGTGTCGCGGCTGCCGCCCCGGCGTGGGGCCGGCCGCACCTGGTTTCCCGGAGGCTCCTCGATGTCGGCCCCGACCGGTCCCGCGCTGTTCGATCTCACCGGCCGCACGGCGCTGGTCACCGGCGCCAGCCGCGGCCTCGGCCTGCAGATGGC
>SXGQ01516952.1_pt1 | contig 27264 bp, 34 predicted proteins | sample 3178371 | NCBI WGS metagenome assembly SXGQ01 (sample SAMN11356859, study PRJNA531348) | freshwater metagenome | isolation source: freshwater sample F1-20 | place: China: Fuxian Lake, Yuxi | collected 2017-12-25 | reverse complement strand
TAATCAAAGAATTATTTGAGAAATCTGTGGAAGGTGAAGCTTATGATCTGGAAAAATATGGTCAGTACTTCAGACCAGCCGGCGTGTCAATCCAATCAAATGGATCGGCCAACGGTTCAGCGTCAGTGGCAGCAGCCACGGGCGAAGAGATAGTTACCAAGGCAGAGCCCGTCAAAGTTGCTCCCGCCGCGGCAGCGCCTCAGCCCAGCACAGACAGCGCCAAGAGAGCAGAAGATATCTTGAAGCTGATCAGATCAAGACAAAGCAAATAACACTAATTTTTCCCTTTTGGCTCCAGCATTGACACTGGAGCCAATTAGTGTTAATATAAGAACATATAGGAATTAAAAAATGACAAAAGTATTTGACGCAACAAAATTTAGGAAGAGCATCACAAAATCAATACAGGGCCTGGGCCTGGGATTCAATGATCCCACAGATTGGATCTCCACAGGCAACTACGCACTGAATTATCTCATATCGGGAGATTTCAACAAGGGCATTCCACTGGGCAAGGTATCTGTGCTGGCGGGCGAATCCGGCGCAGGCAAGTCTTACATAGCATCAGGCAACATAATCAAGAACGCACAGGCACAGGGCATCTATGTGATACTGATTGATACTGAGAACGCACTGGACGAGGCATGGCTCAAGGCATTGGGAGTGGACACAGATGAAAAGAAATTATTAAAGTTGAGTCTTTCCATGGTGGACGATGTGGCCAAGACCATATCAGAATTCATGAAAGGCTACAGAGAAGAAAATCCAGACAACAGAGAGCACGCACCTAAAATTTTGTTTGTGATAGATTCCTTGGGCATGTTGCTTACTCCAACTGACGTTAACCAGTTCGAGGCGGGCGAGATGAAAGGTGACCTGGGCCGTAAACCCAAGGCGCTGACGTCTCTGGTAAGAAACTGCGTGAACATGTTTGGTTCATGGAACGTGGGCATGGTATGTACCAACCACACCTATGCTTCGCAGGACATGTTTGATCCAGATGATAAAATTTCCGGAGGACAGGGATTCATCTATGCTTCATCCATCGTGATCGCAATGAAAAAATTAAAATTAAAAGAAGACGAAGCAGGTAATAAAATCACAGAGGTGAGAGGTATCAGAGCAGCATGTAAAGTTATGAAGACCAGATATGCCAAACCGTTTGAAAGTGTACAAGTTAAGATCCCATATGACACTGGCATGGATCCATATTCGGGATTGGTTGACCTGTTTGAGAAGCAGGGAGTGATAGCTCAATCCGGCAACAGATTAAAATACATAGACAGCAAGGGCAAGGAACATCTGGAATATAGGAAAGATTGGGATGGAGATAAATTAACAATGATAATGAATGATTATCAAAACATAAAAAAATCAGAGACGAAAGAAGCCGATGAAATACAAGTCAAGAAAGAAAAAAAATAAAGAGATCACAGGCTACCACGGCTATTGGGATGCCATAAAGAAAAAGAGAGTATTCAAAACTCTGTACCAGGAAAAAAGATAATGCAAGAATTCACACACGAAGAGATAGAGCAGATATGGAACTCTATCAATCACTATGTTCCTGATAGGCAGAAGGTGGACTGTGCTGTGGATTTCATCAAGACGCTGGTGGACATCGGTGTGCCAACCAAGGCTATCAAATCAGCTGGAGAATATGACGAAAAGCTAGAGGCAGCGATCGAGAGCGTGTTCGATGAGGGAAACGAAGAGGATGACGAAGATCAATGAGCTGGTACACAAAAGTAAGCCAAGACATTGGCCTCATACCTGACTGCATAAGACATTTTGATCTAGAGTTTGAAGCTGCCAGGAAAGACATATACATATTTGGAAATCTTGAAAAATCAGCCGCGTCTTTGCCGGGAGTTGTGGAACATAGATTCAATCAATTGCAAGAGATCGAGGCCATATTGGAATACCTCAACATAGAGAATCGTAGATTGAGATCAAAAACGTTTAAAAAATTCTTGGAAAATTACAACAGAGCATTGACGTCCAGAGACGCAGACAAGTACGTGGACGGCGAATCAGATGTGGTGGACATGGAGAAGATCATCAACGAGTTCGCACTGCTGAGAAATAAATGGCTGGGCATAACCAAGGGACTGGACCAGAAGCAATGGCAGTTGACCAACATAGTGAAACTTAGAGTGGCGGGTATGGAAGATGCCACGATCAGATAGGATAATACTCACAGACGTAGACGGAGTGCTGTTGGAATGGGAACAACATTTCAGCAAATGGATGGCGACTAAAGGATTTCCAAAATTAGCCAACACAGAGCATGAATACGACATGAGCCGGAGATATGGCATACACAAGGACATGTCCAGCGAGCTGATAAGAGAATTCAATCGCAGTGCATGGATGTCAACGCAACAGCCAATGCCAGACGCCCAGACCTGGGTGAAGTTGCTACACGCTGAGGGATGGACCTTCATACCCATAACATCACAAACATCAGACATACCAGCGCAGGAGCTTCGCAAGAAAAGAATGGCAGAGCTGTTTGGGGACACCGTGTTCACAAATTATTTCATATTAGAAACTGGAGATCACAAAGACGCAGCTCTGGCGGAATTCCATGGAACCGGTTTATGGTGGGTTGAAGACAAGTGGACCAACGCCAAGAAAGGCCTGGAATATGGGCTGAGGCCATTGTTGTATGATCATGACTACAACCAGAGTCTGCAGCATGAAAAAATCATAAGAGTAAATAATTGGCAACAAATACGCAAGATTGTCAATGAGCAAAAATAAAAAAATATTGGTAATGGGGCTGCCTGGTTCTGGCAAGAGCTATCTGGCCGACAAACTGTCCACAATACTGGGGGCGGAATGGTTGAACGCCGACAGGGTGCGTGAAGCAGCCAATGATTGGGATTTTTCACCCGAGGGCAGGACCAGGCAAGCGGAACGGATGAAACGCCTTGCACAAGAAGGATTAGACCGGGGCAAACACGTGATAGCGGACTTTATTTGTCCAACTAACCAAACCAGAGAAGACTTTGCTGCCGATTATACGGTATGGGTAGATACCATAAAAGAAGGACGTTTTGAAGACACTAACAAGATGTTCGTGCCACCAGAGGAATATGATTTCAGAGTGCCCACCCAGAACGCAGAGCTGTGGGCGATAAGAATAGCGGACGAGATACAGGAGCATGTCTGGGATAACCGCAAACCCACAGCCCAGATGCTGGGTAGATGGCAACCATGGCACGAAGGACATCAAGCACTGTTTGAAGAAATTGTAAAAAAAAATGGTCAAGTAAACATACAAGTCCGAGATGTGCAGGGAGTTGGCGACAATCCATTTGATTTTGAAACAGTGAAAAAGAACATAGAACAAGCATTGCTACCTTACAAGAACAGGATTAAGATCACACTGGTACCAAACATAACTAATATTTGTTACGGAAGAGGTGTTGGTTACAAGATAGAAGAAATAGTGTTGCCAGAAAATATACAGAAAATCTCCGCAACGGACATCAGAAAGAAGATGCGAGAAGAAGGAAAATTATGAAAGTGTATGTAGGCTACGATCCCAGAGAAGATATTACATATCAGGTATGCGAACATTCAATAAAACGCAGGAACCAAAATACAGAAGTGGTCCCGTTGAAAATGAAAAGCATGAGAGAAGCAGGGCTGTACACTCGGGAGATAGATAAGCTGGCTAGCACGGAATTCACGTTCACGAGATTCTTCATACCATATCTACAAGATTATCAGGGCTGGGCAGTATTCTGTGATTGCGACTTTGTTTGGCAGATAGACGCCGATGAATTGAAACAATACTGCGATGACAACAAGGCCGTGGTATGCGTGCAACATGACTACACTCCCGAAGAGGGAGTCAAGATGGACGGGCAGATGCAATTGGCATACCCTAGGAAGAACTGGAGCTCCATGGTATTATGGAATTGCGCACACCCAAAAAATAAAATATTAACTCCCGAGCTACTAAACAAGGAAACAGGAAAATTCTTGCATAGGTTCAGTTGGTTGGAAGATTCGGATATAGGTAGCCTACCTCATGTTTATAATTGGTTGGTGGGTTGGTACAAGGAACCCCAAGATGGTACTCCAAAGATACTGCACTACACCGAAGGCGGCCCTTGGTTCGAAAACTACAGAAACTGCGAATACAGTGACATCTGGAAGAAGGAACTGATAAATCTCTTTTCGTCATGATTTATCAAAAATGGCATGTCACCAAGAAAGATTGCTACAAAATTCCTATTAGACACATACATTGTGCCAATTTCATATCATTGAAAACCTATGAAAATTTATATGAACAATGGAATAACTTTGAACATACGCATTGGAAAAAATTTGTGTCCGAACATAATTTAAAAATTACGTTGCACAATAATTTAACTGAGCAACCACTAACTATAAAAGATTTTCCATATGTGGGCTATTGGTTTTTTAAACAAAGAACTGATTTTAAACGCAGAGATAATGTTATTAATCTTAGAAATATAAATGAAGATAAAATTATTAGTACCCAGGCCAATGCAGTGCTTATATTAGAAACGGATGCCAATATGATTATAAGACCAAGGCCGGGAATAATGACTATACCGTTTTGTGAGTTATATTTTGATGATATCACTAATGAAAAGATAAAACTTTTATTAAATTAACTTTTAAAGTTGTCTATGAATTCTTGTAATTTTTTAACATCGGCATCAAGGTGCCTATCTTTGACTTTGCTCCAGACATAGTCATCCCTCACGTTTACATTTAGATTTTGCCTCACCAATATGGCAGTGTCGTCAAATATTTTTTTGGCCTGTACTAGCGTTTTTGTAAGCAGCACACAACGTCCTAACTTCCTCGACAATGTTTGCGTGTAGGTATCCACGTACCAATGCCAAAAAAAAGGTGGCACAAAATATCCAAGAGATTTGATCCAATTTCGATGCAAAGCAAAATGCGGACTACCGGCCACATCGCCTTCTTTCAGTGTGTATGGCTCGTCATAATTCAATAGATCCTTGCCCTTGCCCTTGCCATTTCCATCAAAAGGCACCACCATGCATATCTTGTCCTTCTGCTGGTCAAAGGCGCGAATGATATTTTTATCCCAGTCTTTGGTAATGAATTGTATGTCATCGCCTGCGAGAAATAATATGTCATGCCTTGCTTTTTGGGCCAATTGGTTCCATGTCAAACATGTGCTCTGATTGGGACCGATCTCATAATATTTTTTATCTATAACTTGTTTGTATTCGTCCAGTTTGACATCGTCATCGTTCAAGTACAGCATGATCTCAACATTGCTTGGCTTGCTCACTGTCTTGTTTATAGATTCAACCATCCTTGCGGCAAGACCTGGACGACCCCTAGATGGACAACAAATCGAGATCATTTTCTGATCTCCACGATGACGTCATCTTTGATATTCTTGACGTGCCTGAAATCAAAAATTTTTACTTGCACGCCATGGCTGCTCTCTAGATTCTTAAATCTTTGTTGAGACTCATCTATGTCACGTATGTCTTCAATCACGTAGACTCCGCCTGTCTTTAATTTTCCATGCAGCAAGTTAAAAGACTTGAGCTGATCGTTGAGCCTGTGAGACCCGTCATCTATAATTATATCCATGCTAACAAAATTTTTCACCGTCTCTTCCTTAGTTGCGTCTCCTATCACATATCGCATGTTTTTTTTGGTTGGCTGGTATGGCACTGTGATTTTTTTATCGATTCCTATGATTGTACTTTGATCATTGAAATATTGTCCCCATAGTTCCAATGACTTGCCTGCATTTACACCAATCTCCAACAAAGCTATGTTTTGATTTTTATAATTAATCATGGTCTCTTCATAATACATGTCAATGTAGCTGTGGTATGTACCTTTATCACTCTGTGCAATTTTATTGAGCTCGGCGAGCATCATATCAATCTATCTTTCCATGTCTTGGGAGTCTTGTCACTGATTATTTCCAGTGGGAGATGATATTTGAACTTTCGTGTTCCCCTTTGGCGAATGTAATCCGCTGTCTTGGTCACAGCAGTTTTTAAATTGGTGGTGGTGCTGTAATTCAATAACCTGCGGGCCTTGTCCGCGGAGCAAGTGGCCAATTTCACCTCCTTGGGACGGTCTTCATAATGTATGGGATCAAGATTACATCCTGTCTCATTGGCGCACAGCTCTGCCAATTGATTGATGGTTACAAATTCCTCATCGGGACCAATGTTGATTGTCTCTCCCTTGACATGCTTATTGAACGCCAACTCATTCAAGCAGTAAAGGCAGTCGTCTATATAGCTGAAACACCTCTTCTGTTCGCCATCTCCATATATCACGGGAGCTTTGCCCTGCAACATCCTGTTCAACATGATGCTCATGACGTTGCGAAATGGGTCATCGTACTTCTGCCTGGGGCCTACAATGTTGTGTGGGATCGCAATGTTCCATTCTACGCCATGCGTGTCACATAAATTTTTGACCACACGCTCGCCGGCCTCCTTGGCTATGCCATATGGATCTTGTGGATTTGGCTGATATTCTTCTCGGAATGGAACTTGATTGGTACCATATCTTGCCATGGAACTGCAATAAACAAACCTTTTAACTTTATTTTTAATGGCTGCTGTCACTGTGGACACCGACGCTTCGAATATGTTTTGTGTCACCAACAATGGGCTGAACACACTTAATCCTTCGTAGGCAGTCGCGGCACAGTGGTACACTATTTCGCTGCCCCGCATGGCTGCTGTCATCTTGTCAAGATCTCGGCAATCTATCTGATGAAATTCCACGCCCTCGGGTATGTTATCGCTGTATCCGCCTATCATGTTGTCATTACCTGCTACAATATGACCATTGGATATCATAAGATCTGCCAGATGCGATCCTAAAAAGCCAGCGACTCCTGTGATAAAAATCTTCATAATATATTAATTATTGTGTTTTTTTATAACTTTAATAAATTTACTTCTCTTAATGTTTGTATCATTGTGCCATCTGCATATTCTTTGGGGGTGAACTGTTGGTACGCCAACGAATATAACCATCTAGATGGATCCACATAGAAAGGATTTTCTATCTCTGATATGCTGAAAGATGACATGGGCCACGCAAAACTCTTGGGATCACTAAACACCGGCACACCCTGCATGGCTGCGGCAACGGCACTGATGCTGCAGCTAGTGACACAGGCCCATGCATTCTCAAGATCGTGTTCCAGGGCTATGTTAGCCACACTAGGACCCGAGGTTCCGTTGGCCCTGGGTTTCTCTCTGATCTTGATTGGGCGGTCAGTGTGCCGCTTGATGTTTTCAATGGTTTCGTCTAGCCAATTGGTCTTCCTTAGATATGTGTGTATGCCAACACTGCTGGGACAGATCAATATATATTCTCCCTGATTCTTATTCCTGTGTTTAATCTTTAAATTAAATTTGTCAAACCTGTCACTGGGGCAGTCTTTAAGCAGCACAGCATGAATTTTATTTTTACAGATACGCCAGTAATGGTTGTCATCTTTTAAATCATTATTGTCAAATCTTCCAAAATATGGAGTGTCTGTGTACCAATATTCAGACTTTTGGTTTTCTAATTGATGTACAAGATTGATGTTGTTGTTCACAAATCCCCAGAACATGGCAGGTGCTTCTGCACTGTTTTCTGTATTGTTCTTGACGATTACTTCAGAGGGCCAAGTTTGCTTGACCCCATTGAACACTTCCCAACATTTGCTTTTGGTATTTTTAAGAGGTGCGTATATGGTTAACATCTGTACAAGTTTATAGTATAATTATAGAAAATACAATGATAGTAAAAAACATATCAGCCATACAATACTTCCAAGAAAGGTTTGACATCATTGATACTCCATATCAGTACACTGTGGACTATCACCCCGATGCCCCCAGGAAAACTTTTACCACCAATCCCACTTTCGTGGCGGAATTTCACGATTGCTTTGCGCACGGTCTGCCGCTTGTGATAACCAATGAAAAGCACATGATCACTTCGCACCTCTGGCCGTTGTTGCACAACACAAAATACAAACCACAAAAGACGCATGACTTGTGGACCAAGTGGAGTGATACTATGGAGATATCTCTGCCACCAGCACACAAACAGTTCACTGAGCCATACAAATATGTCTGGTTGCCCATCGATGAACACAGTGCAAACAACGCATGGCATATCTGGATAGACGTGATATCAAAATTTAGGTTGATAGAAAAAAGACTCAGCCACAAATACACAGACTTCATATATGTGCTCAGCAGCCCAAGCGAATATTTTGACCGTGTAGCAAAAGAACTTTTTCCAGAACTGAGATATTATGTGATGCCCAAAAACACAACATGGAAGTTTGGTCATCTCTTGGCCCCATCCATGAGCAATCATGAAGATGGAATCACTGTACCTGACATGGTCAAATGGTTGCGTCATAAATTTGGCATGTCCTCCAACGCCCGCAGGAAGATTTTCATCAGCAGAGATGATGCGCCTGCGAGGCGATTGATCAATTCTAAACAGGTATTCATGGCTCTGCAAGGCTGGGAGACCGTGACATTGACCGGCATGGGTATAAAACAGCAGATAGAATTATTCTCGGAGGCGAGCCACGTAGTGTCAACACATGGAGCGGGATTAGCAAACTTGTTATGGTGCAAACCAGGCACAAAAGTCATTGAGATCAGCCAGGCAGAGATGCTTGATAAGAAAGTTTACCCCGTGATCAGTCATCATTTAGGTTTGATGCACACTGTCATATTGGGGGAGAAAGTAGAAATAAAAGGTGACAAGGTCAAAGGAGTAAAAAGAAAAAAAGATTTCAATGATATCTCTATACAAACTTCTGCATTGTTTGAATTAATCAACGGCCTCTAAAAAAGTAAATAATTAATAACAAATGATATATCTTACCAAAACAAATAGATCCGCCACAGAAAAATACATTTCATGGTCACAGCAGGGATTACCAGGCTCACGCATACTAGCATGGGATCAGGTCATACAGCAGAGAGATGCTGAAAAGGTTGTGCTGTTTGGAATCTTGAGAGGCAGCAACGTAGTTTACAATTGGGCTTTGAAAAATAATATAAATTTCTATTTCATGGACCGACCTTACTGGGGAGAAAGCAGGGCTGATCCATATCTTTTGAGAATATCAAAAAATAAACATACAAAAAATTTCTTGGAAGCCAGGCCAGATGATAGATTTAAAAAAAATTTTCCGTACAAGATAGAAGAATGGAAGAAGGGCGGCAGCAAGATCGTTGTGTGCCCTCCCACGCACAGCATTGCAGTGATGTTTAACCAGGAACATTGGCTATCAAAGACTTTGGAGATTCTGCGAGCAAATACAGATCGAGAAATTGTGATTAGAAATAAAGGCTATAATCCAAAAAGCAAGATAGATGAGCGTGGCAGATTAATCCCCGGCCACAATGATTATGAAGATACTACCACTCCAATTAATTGGAATGACACACATGCAATTGTTGCATTCAACAGCAACATAACAATAGAATCCACGGCAAGGGGCGTGCCCGTGTTTACAGATACAATGAACTCGTGTGCTCCCATAGCAGAAACAGATTTTTCAAAAATAGAAACGCCCAAGTATGCGGATAGAGAACCCTGTTATCATTCGCTAGCATATGGACAATTCACAAAGGAAGAAATGCGTAATGGGTGGGCATGGAGGATATTGGATGAAAGTTGAGATATTTAGAAGAACGGTCAAAGACAGGCGTCGAGGGGCCAGCTGGGAACTATTACAACACATGGCCGAGGGCATAAGAAAATCTGGAGATGAGCCCGTGATTGTTAATGAAAATCTTACAGGAGAGTGGCGTCAGGATGAGATGGAGCCCACCGCCCCAATTGGTTGCATGTTTGGTTATGGTGGAGACAAGCAAATGCATCACACAAAGGGCAGAAGGAGAGACCTTGTGCAACGTGCCAAGAAAAAAGGTATCCATATAATCACATTTGACGGGGGTGTGCTGAGCAGTTTTGGAAACACAGTGGATCATCCTCGTCATCACTGGAGAGTAGCTCTATATTCTCCCATGAACAATGGTAACTTCCTATCAGATAACTCCCCTGCAGATCGTTGGAAAATGATGAAAAGTTTATGGAATATCAAAAATGACCCATGGAGGAAATCCAATACAGAAGACCCGATACTGTTCGTTCTGCAACCCAAAGACAACTGGAGCATGAACGAGCTAGATCCGATCGATTGGTTCAATGGAGTTTATAAAACATTAAGACCATTGACTGCTAGGAAATTTTTAGTGAGACCCCATCCTAATCATATGGCAGCCATAGCAGACAGAGCTAAAGAATTTCCCGAGAATGTTGAGCTAGTGATAGGTCCTAAGTTTTTTTCGGGAGATAATAAAAAATTCTATAGATTTAATTTTCAAGAAGCAATTGCCAATTGTCATGCTGTGGTCACCCATAATTCAACAGCCAGCACAGACAGTTGTGTGAGAGGTATACCCACTTTCTGCACGTCAGATTTATCGATATGCTGGCCTGTAGCCAATCGAGATTTACGCAAGATAGAATCACCAGAATTGCCTGATAGAACACAATGGTTGAATGATTTAGGATATAAAATGTGGACCACAGAAGAGATCAAAAATGGCACAGTGTTTCGTAGATTCAAACAGCGATTAGGATTATAGAATGTGCGGAATATATGGTATAACCGAAAATAATAGACAATTAATAGAAAAATATATTGATGTCTGCTCTCATAGAGGACCAGACGGACGTGGTATTTATAATGATGACAATATTACATTAGGACACAATCTATTATCCATAACAGACACTCCCAAAGTCAGCCAACAGCCATGGAAGACTCCTGCAGGAAATCTTCTAGTCTATAATGGCGAGATATTCAACTACTTTGAACTATTGGAAAGATATCCCGCATTTATACCAAAGACCACGTGTGATACTGAATTATTGGCTTGGGGATTAGATTCTCATGGATTGAATTTTTTAGACCAAATTGATTCCATGCATGGCTTTGCTTATTATAATCCTAAAACAAAAGAATTGATGTTAAGCAGGGATCATGCAGGCATTAAACCAGTGTTCTATGCCGAAGTTAAACAAGGATTAATATTTGGTTCCGAGATCAAGGGCATGCTAGATATTGTGCCAGGATCTAGAAATATAGACAATCTAGGTTTAAGTCTAATGACACAGATAGGAATTAATGTCAGCAACCATACTTTTTTTTCCGGAGTTAGAAAATTGCTGAGTGGCGAAACCATTGTTTATGACATTGCAAATAAAAAAATAAAATTTAAAAAAAGAATTTATATAAAACCCACTAGCAATCACACTTTTCAAAAAGAAGAGTTTATTTCACAAGTTAAAAAAACAATAAAAATGAGTGCTATTGGCAAAAGACCAATAGGAGTATTTTTAAGCGGGGGGCTTGATTCTAGCTTGGTCGCTTATGAACTATATCGACTAAGAGGCAAATTAGATACATTCACTAACAGAATGAATCCCAATCAACGATCTCCAGAAGACCATAACAGTGACGCAGATGCGGCATTGGAGTTTGCTAGGCAAATGGGATTTCATCATCGAGAAATTATCATAACTCCTCAAATAGTGGAGAACTGTTGGGAACATGCCATTTATCACATGGAAGAACCTGTGTACAATCCCAGCATGGCCATGTATTGCCACACCAATAAAATACTGTCCGAAGCAGGCACTGTCATAACCATGGCGGGAGATATGGGAGATGAGATACTGGGGGGCTATCAAAAATATTGGAAACTAAAGGAAAAGATAGCAACAGGAGAACTGAAAGATTGGAACAGTCTCATAGACACGTGGATGAACAGAATCAAGCGCCCTATAAAAGTTAACATTCCCCATATGAGCAGAGAACAGATCAAGGAATATCTAATCAGCCACTTGCCTCAGGAGTTGTACAATCCCGACGACATGATCAATTCTTACATGGCACTGGATTGCATCACTCAAGTTCCGGAAGAATTTTTCAACAGAAATGATCGTTATGGCATGGCATATGGTATGGAGGGAAGATTTCCATTGGCTACAAAAAGTTTTATGAGCTATTGTTTATCGATACCATCTAGTTTTAAAATTGGAAGAAACAAAAGTGATACAAAATTGTTAACCAAGATTGCTTACAAAGGTTTGTTGCCTGATGTCATAATTGACAAACCCAAGACCGGTTGGACCTGTCCTATGCCTTACTGGATTAACATGATAAAAGTTATGAGACCATTTTATGATCGTTGTTTCAAATCCAATGAAAATATTACCGCAGTATCGGCACCTTTTGAAAAAACATGGGTACCCACGTGGATGATGAAAGATTGGGCAAAAAAATATCAAATGAAATTTTAAATTAAATAGAAATATGAAGATCAAAGTTATAACCAGTTATAAACCAGGCACATGGGATCAGTATTCCGGCAGAGGTATCATGAGCATTGCCGAACAATGGCCAAAAGAAATAGATCTAGTGGTTTATCTTGAAGAATCAAAACCCAATTACGATCATCCCAGAATCACATGGATTGATCTCAACTCAGCTGAGCCCGAATTATTAAAATTTAAAAATCGACATCGAAACGATCCAGTGGCATGCGGGGAGTTACAAGAGATACCGGGGGGAGTTAGAAGACCCGCCGCACTGCAACAACAGGGTGGATTGGACAAAAATAAAGGATCTTTCCTTTGGGACGCTGTGAGATTCAGTAACAAAGTTTTCTGTGTCATCAATGCCGTGAGAAATTCTGCCAATTATGATTATGTGCTATGGATTGATGCTGATACTTTTACATTTAGGCCTATGCCTATAAATTTTCTCGAGAGTCTATTACTAGGAGATACTATGTTGACTTTCCTAGGCAGAGAACGATATGCTTTAAAAGATGGTGGGAAATATCCCGAATGTGGATTTGTTGGATATAATTTACGACATAATAATATACATGAGTTTATTAAGGAATGGGAAAAATTATACATCACAGATGAGATATTCAAGTTGTTAGAATGGCACGATAGTTTTGTATTTTGGCATTTAACAAGGAAGTTTCAAGAAATATATCAAATTAAAGTTAATGACATTGGTTACGGGAAAAATGTCAAAGGTTTTCACGTGTTTATTAATAGTGAATTAGGTCTATACATAGACCACATGAAGGGTCCAAGGAAAAAATTGGGCAGCAGTTCCAGAGCAGATTTAAGACCCCCCATGAAGGATGCTCCTGTTAATGTATGGAACATGGACTATTGGAAAAAAGTACCAGGATCATTGAAATGAAAATAGCATTATTTCCAAAAAATGGCAGCATAAACAGTAAGCCTGTCTTTGCAGCACTCATTGAACATCTTCGATCAACAGGAGAAAATATATCAATTGATCGAGATGAGGACTGCGATGTAGCAGTGATTTGGTCAGTATTATGGTCTGGCAGAATGGCTGCAAACAAAAAAATATGGGATAGCTTTCAGCAAAAGAAAAAGCCCGTGGTAGTATTAGAGGTAGGCGGGTTGAAGAGAAATATAACTTTCAAGATGGGAATAAATGGCATTAACCGTGAAGCAGATTTTGCAAATGAATCATTTGATTCTAACCGCTGGTCAAAATTTGACATAAAAATGAAACCATGGAGACAGCACGGAAAAACAATCATAATTTGCGGTCAGCATGATTGCAGCCACCAATGGAGAGGCAAGCCAAGTATGCCAACTTGGATAGATGAGCAAATTAACGAGATTCGCCGACATAGCTCAAGGCCAATATTGGTTAGACCACACCCCCGAAATGCTTTTGATTTTGATCAAAAAAGATTTAAGGATGTGATAATGATCAAGCCAAAGATGGATGAAAAAACATATGATGACACAGATTTTAAAAAAATATTATCTCTGCATGATGCTTGGGCAGTGGTTAACTATTCGGCCAACACAGCAATAGAATCGGTAATCAACGGTGTGCCAGTATTTGTTGGTGATGCCAGCCTGTGTTACGATGTAGGCAACACTTCATTCGACAATGTTGAAGATCCCCGCATGCCTTGCAGAATCGAGTGGGCTAATAAATTGGCCTACACTGAATGGACGACCCAGGAAATAAGAGAAGGCCTTCCATGGCACAGGTTACGCAAGAAATTACTTGAGAAATATATTAAATGACTGTTATTAAAAGCGTAAACAGAGAAGAGATCATGCCAATCATATGGGAACCGTATTTGGGCGAAGAGGTAGTAGTTAAGACCATCATACGGGGAGGGAAAAAAACACAAGAAACTGCTTTTTATCAAGATAAAGTCAACGCTGTGCCTCGCGGCAATGCCTATATCATTGGCAATGGTCCATCTAGAAAAGATTTTGATTTAAACCTATTAAAAGAGTCTGGGCAGTCATATGGCTGCAATGCACTTTACAGAGACTTTGTTCCTGATTATCTTTTCATGGTAGATTCAAAAATAAGCAAGGCCATAGTGGACGAGGAGATTTATAAAAGATGTATTTGCTATGCTCCGTCCTTGGAAGTGAATCGTTATCCAGGCACGCTACATTTAATCCCAAACAATCCTTATTGGGTGTCGGGCAACCAGGCCATGTGGACAGCATGCATACATGGGCACAAAAAAATTTTTTTAATTGGTTTCGATTTCCGAGAATTTGGCAGGGGCAAGCTCAACAACATCTATCAGGACACTGCTTTCTACGGAGAGCGGCACAGCGACCTAATATTCAATGCATGGCTGTCTCAATTCAGAAAATTGATCAAGATGCGTCCTTACTGCCAATTCACAGTGGTACACAATGATCCTCCAGAATATCTATATCATCTGCAAACAGGCACTGATCTTAAAAATACATTCTTAATGACGTACAAAGAATTTACTGAGAAAGTCCTAGGCCGATAAATTTGAATTTTGGCCTGAAACTATAGAAAGTGCTGTTGTGATTACCGGTATCCTTCTTCAGGGCAAACTGATAGAGATGTATCATTTCATGCGCCAGTGTTTCAATGAAATCTCTTTTGTTGTGGTATTTCTTCAACATCTCCAGCTCAAATCTTTTGGGATTTTTGTCTGGATACGCACACACCTGCCCCATGGCCCTCTTCAACCATTTTTTGATGGTGATATTGTGAAAATTTGGCAGCTCATTGTTGAACACTGCTTTGTTGATATAACGAAACCACAGGTCTATGGCACGCCTGCTGGTAATATATGGCCCTTTGTGATTCAGGGTTTCTTCCACTATTTTTCGCCTCAATTTTAGTGCTTTTTTCCTTCTCATAAAATTGCCAACTTAATTGACTTTCTTGTCTTGTGTGCTATACTGTAATTATCCAAAAAATGACAAATATTCACAAACCACGAATCCTGGAATCATTAGAATACGCCATGCGTATTTTAACCTATAATACAGGTCCTGCGACCGAACCCTGCAGGTCCGGAGCACATGAAAAAGATTTCAAGATAATACAGAGCCTGGCAGATGCTCCTTATGCCTGGACCGAGAAGCAAGGAAAACTGGCCATGATGTTCCTGAAGAGATACAAAACCTTGATGGACAAATTTGGTTATGACACCGATGAGCTGATCAATAATCCCAGATATGATCAACCATTCAGGACCATAAGTTTTGAAAAAAGCGTTGATGTGTTCGCAGCCGAAGACGGTAGAGAGGTTTTGGAAATGAAATTTCCTTACAATGAAAAAATAATACAGTTGGTGAGATGCCTTAAAAAAAAGACCCAGGATCTGGTGCCAATGCTATACGATGGCGAGTCTAAGAAATGGACCATGAACTACACTGACACTGTAGCATACTACATATCATTGATAGCAATCAGATATGATTTTAAAATACTAAACGCAAAACTTTTACAAGACTATGAGGAAATAGCCAAAGACAAAAAAACTTACTTGCCATTAATAGCGTGCATGGATAAAGATTCTATAATGTTGATCAATGCACCAACATCACTTGCTGAATATTGGCAGGCACATTGTGAATCGCTGCCATATCTACAACAGAGAGATCAACTGAAACAATTTTCTATCTCACACGTGAGAAATAATTCGTCCACCGCATCCACCCTGGCAGAGAAGATCGCCTATGCCATGCACACTGATCTGTTCGTAGACAGGACGGTTTATGACAGAAAAACTTTATTGAAAGCCATCATAGAACTGGGCGACCTCCCGGCGTTGTGCCCATTCAGCGCGGAACTAGATAGCATAAATGAGGTTGAAACTATCCATGGATGGTTAGAGGATTTTGAAACAGCAGGCATCAGCAAAGATGACATCGCTTTTGGTTTCCAGTTCAAAGAACCAATGCCTATCACCACAAATCCAGAATTAGAGGAATTTCCTAATGCAGATTTTATATATGGGCAGCACACCAATATACAACATCGTGAAAAAATTTTCTCGCAGTGGAAAAATATACATGGACTGAGCGTAAGCAATCGCAAAATTACCCCCAATACAAGAATTATATTCGTGAGAAACAAAATACCAAGAACACTTTTGCGATCTGGAATCAGACCCAAGATAGCATTCATGCTGCAGGACACACCCATGTGGGCCATGAGCACCAACACATTGGACAGGCTGGTTGAAAGTTTGCCAAAAAGATTGTATTATATGAGTCAGAAACCATCTGACAAGATACAATCCGTATGAGCTCATGCAAACTGGTAATTAAAGACGAAGTCAACGTCAAATTTGAGAATCTTTCTCTAGATCATAGGAAGCATCTCAGCAATAAATTTAAGTTTGAGATACCTTATGCAAGACATCTGCCGGCAGTGAAGCTGGGCAGGTGGGACGGCAAGGTCAGTTTCTTTGGACTGGGTGGAAACACCTACCTCGCTTTGGTTGGCGAGATATTGCCTATATTGGAAGATGCCGGGGTGTATGTGGAACTGGAAGATCAAAGGACCCCGCACAACTTTGAGTTCAACCTGATAGATCAAAACTATCTATCCACGATCAACTGGCCCAAGACTCATCCTTGTGCTGGACAACCTATAGTGTTGCGAGATTATCAGGTAGTGACCATAAACAAATTTTTAGAAAATCCACAATGTATACAGGAGATAGCCACAGGGGCAGGCAAGACCATCATCACAGCAGCTCTATGCAAACTGGTCGAGAATTATGGACGCACACTCACCATCGTGCCCAATAAGAGTTTGGTCACACAAACCGAGGATGACTTCATAGCATGCAACCTAGACGTGGGTGTTTACTACGGAGACCGCAAAGAATTAGGAAGACACAACACAATCGCTACCTGGCAATCATTGAACGTATTAGAAAAAAAAAGCAGGGACGATGAGACCACTGCGTTCCTAGAAGCAATAGATAAAATCAACACCGTGATAGTGGACGAGGTGCACATGGCAAAAGCCGACGTTTTGAAAAGAATGCTTACAGGGCCATTCGCCAAGTGTGGCATACGTTGGGGACTCACAGGTACAGTACCAAAGGCCGACTATGAGTTCTTTGGATTGAAATGCAGCATAGGTGAAGTGACCAACAGGATAGCGGCTAAAGAATTACAGGACAAAGGTGTGCTGGCACAGTGCAACGTAAATGTTTTGCAAACTCAGGACCATCCCGAATTTAAAAACTATCAGGAAGAATTGAAATGGCTGACCACCGACGAGACTCGTATGTCCTGGATTGCCAAAACCATTACAGATATAGCGACAACAGGCAACACTATGATATTAGTGGACAGGATATCCGCTGGAGAATTGTTAGAGAAGAAGATACCAGACAGCGTGTTCATATCGGGCTCCACAAAGAACATGGAAAGGAAGGAACATTATGATGAGGTTTCCATAGCACAACACAAGGTGATCATAGCCACTTATGGTGTGGCATCAGTGGGCATAAACATACCCAGGATCTTCAACCTGGTGTTGATAGAGCCGGGCAAGAGCTTCGTACGTGTGATACAAAGCATAGGTCGAGGAATCCGGAAGGCAGAGGACAAAGATCACGTCAACATATGGGACATTACCTCTAGTTGCAAGTTTGCAAAACGGCATCTTGGACAGAGGAAAAAGTTTTACAAAGAAGCCAATTATCCGTATAATATAGAAAAGATAGATTATGAAAATCCTTACGTTAGAAAATAAGACCTATATACTAGAGAAGATACCAGAGTATGTGGACGACAAACTAAGATTCGCAGTGTTGGACAACTCCAATCCGGCCGATCCCGACTACTACTTCATACCTTTAATATTCCTTGAATCATTCAACGCTCCGGCAGCGGTGCTGCAAATTGGTCCACACAAGATAAAGATGCCACTTGATTGGAAAATGATTATAGGAGATCCAGAACAGGGAGAACTGCATGTGCTGCCGTTGACCAGCTTGAATGATCGAGGCTTCAATGCTTTTATGTTCAACCCAATATCGGACTCAAAGCCCACATTCGCCGAGGTTGACATCGTGGACATATATCAGGAAGTGAAATGGTATTTTCCCAAAATTAAATCGGGACAGATACTGGCAGTTCCTCTCACAGATGACGACAATCCTCCATGCGCATATTTCGTAAAGGACATATCAAGACAGTCAGAATTTTTAGAATATGGAGCAGCATGGTAAAGAAAAAAGATAATGTTGTCAAGATAGAAGCTCCAGTGATGATGATTCCGGATAATCACGGCAACGAGATACCTGTCCTGATGAATAGACACTACGTTGATTGGGTATTGGCGCATGCCAAGAAGAAAAAATTAAGCATACTGGGCTACAGGCTCAAGGAAAAAAACATAGAGATTGTTTTCAAGAATCCAAAGCACGCCTCTGTATTTGCATTAACATGGAGAGAAGATGAGTGACAAGAAATTTTTTGAACTAAGGAACAGCATGAAGGCGATAGACTTCAGGAACAAGGACTACTATGACAGGGTAGATGATCAGGAGAAAGCACTGTACAGTCCTTACATGACTATGAGATATGCATCGGCCGTTTCGGGAGAAAGATTCTATCAGGAGCATTACGTGGAGATGATAAACGAATTCGTCAACAAGAACCTGTTCACGCTGAGTGGCAAGCACAAAAAACTTTGCTGGCAACTGACCTCTATGTGTGGTGGATTAAAACAACAGTTCCATCCTTATATAAAGCCTATGAAGAAGACGCCCAACAAATCTTTGCAGACATTGATGAACATATATCCCAACACCAAGATGTCCGATCTGGAGACATTGGACAAAATCATAACGGACAGCGAGTTGGAACAATTACTGGAAGACCATGGAAAGCAATCTTAACACCTGCACTTTCTGTGGCAAGAGTTTCACTAAAGAAAGAACTCTACAGGTACATGTGTGCGAGCCCAAGCGAAGGCATCTGCAAAAAAACGAGAAGTGGGTGCAGAACGCTTTTATGGTATTTCAACAATTTTATCAGTTGCATCAGAACAATTCAAAAGTAAAAAGCTATGAGGACTTCTGCAAGAGCGCATACTACAATGCATTTGTAAAATTTGGTCGTTACATCATGAACGTAAATCCTCTGTATCCAGAAAAATACATTGACTATGTGATACGTTCGAGAATCAAATTGGACCATTGGGCAAGAGATGATCTCTACGAAACATATCTCATAGACACACTCAAAACGGAACCCGTGGAGGCAGCCCTGACAAGATCTATTCAAACAATGATGGATTGGGCAGAGGAGCAGAACGTGCAATGGGCGGACTATTTCCGTTTGGTCAACACACCCAGAGCAGTGCAACATATACAAAACGGAAAACTATCACCGTGGTTGGTGCTTGGTTGTGCTGCAGGCAAGAAGATGTTAAAATCATTTTCAGACGAGCAGTTGCAAATGGTGCAGAGATTTATTAATCCAGAATTCTGGTCCAACAAATTCAGGACAAACATGGCCGACGCACTGTTCGTGCAGGAGACAGCCAAGGAGGCCAAAATTGAGTAAAAATAGCAAGTTTGAAGAAGGTATAGACATTGCTCCGGGAGATTGCATCATAGTAATCAAGGAAGATGGATCCATAGGAGAGGTAATACTGCCAGAAGTCAATGTAAAATCACAGGAGACCAAGGGCTACAAATTGACTCTGGATGTGTTGGAGTTTATAGATAAAGAAAAAGGAGTGCTGATAAGAAGTGCCGCTAACAAAAAAAAATATAACTGATGCCTGACGTAGACATAGATTTTGTGAACAGAGAAAATGCGCTGAAATTATTCAAGCACGTCCCGGCCACCATCATAAAAGACGAAGATGTAGAGAAGCACAAGACTGGAGTGTACTTTCATGAAGTCCCTGTTGATCCAATTAATAATTGCTGTAGTTTTGATTACAAGCAAGCTGAGCAGCGTGGATACTTTAAGATAGATCTATTAAATGTGAATCTCTATGAGAATATCGAGAACGAACAGCAGCTGGTGGAACTGATGTTGGAGGAACCAGATTGGGACATGCTCAAGGACAAGACTATCGTGGACCAATTGTTCCATATCAACGGACACTTTGACATAGTATCTAAACTTGAACCAAAAAACATAGAGCAGTTGGCTGCTGTGCTGGCAATAATCAGACCGGCCAAGAGAAATCTTATGTACAAGTACTGGGCGGAGATATTGAGAGAAGTCTGGGTGCGACCCAAGGACGACAGTTACTTTTTTAAGAAATCACATGCTGTGGCATACGCACAGGCGGTCGTTGTGCAGATGAACTTAATTAAAAGAAAAAAAAATTAAACTGGCCTACGCATCAACTGTATAGTTCTGCGCTTAATTCTCTTTTTAGATATATCATCCAGTCTGACCACAGGGCCATGCACTATCTTGATGTCCTTTGTTGAAAGGGTGACTATGGTGCTTCTAAAATATTGAAAGTCTTTTTTCAGAAAGATATTAATAGGTATTTTTCGATTACTTTCCCACCACCATTGCATGCCAAGTCTGAGGAATTTAAGTTTATCACCGGGCAGCATTATCCTACTATAGTCATAAAAGCTAGTGACTTGATTGTCTTGATTTTGCACGATGCCAACATATTCAAGATCACCCTTGCGTATAAGCGACAAAAAAGGGAACTTGGTTTTTAAAGTTTCAAAAATTTCATTCATAGTATATTCAATAAATACAGTGAGCAATGAACTATGCAAACTGTATCGAGGTATTTACTAAACAACCTGGTAATTGTTGGAATTACTGGTTATCACGGAAGGAATCCTGTTGTGTACGATAGGCGAATAAAACTGTATAAAGGTGTATCTAATCCAATCTCTTTCACATTTAAGAATGAGGATCAAAAAGCACAGGATATTACAGCTAGAAAATTTGAATTTACGCTGATTGACCCCGAGACTCAACGTAGCTTAATTGACAGAGAATTAACAATACTTGATGATGGGTCAACATTTTTAAAAAAAGGGACTGCTAAAGTAATTATTACAGAAGGCGATTTACTGAAACTTGATGCTAAATTTTACAACTATGCCATCAGAGAAATTGATATTGGTGATTCAACATTAAGAACAGTAACTTTTGCAGACTCCGCATACAACGCCGCAGGCACCATCGAAGTGTTGGATGGAGCCTATCCTGCCTTCTTAGGCAGCACCGAGATCAACAATTTCACTAGCACCATCGGACCGTTGACTTACACAAGTTCCGCCGAGGATGCCAATCCTGGCATAAACAACAATGTGGCATTGCACACGATTGCCATATATCAAAAATCTTTCCAGGGCACATTGAGAATACAAGGCACAATGGTCATCTCGCCGGGCAATGATGATTATTTTGATATTGCTGATATTGTTTTCGTCAGCAACAGTGATCCAATTACCTATCACAATTTCACAGGTGTGTATGAGAATGTGAGATTTTCTTGGGGCAACACTGCTGGTAATACCGGACGCATTGACAAAATCCTATATAGGCATTAAAATGTAATAATGAATCTGATTCAGTCTAAAATCCTGACATCGCTGCCGGCTGGAAGGAAAAAAACTCCATCTGGATGGATGAGCTTCAATGCGCCCTGTTGCGTGTACAACGGAGAATCACAAGACAAGAGAAAACGGGGTGGAGTGATGACTTCCGCCGATGGCACCCTGAGCTATCACTGTTTCAATTGTGGGTACACGGCAAGTTATGTGATCGGACGCAAGCTCACTGTCAAGATGAAGACCCTGATGGGTTGGTTGGGCATAGCCGAGGACACGATCAAGAAATTGGCCATAGAGGCCATGCGCCATGAGGAAGCAGATGTCAAATATGAAAAGAAGAAATTTGTCACCTTCCAAAAGAAAGAACTGCCCAAGAACAGTTTTAAATTGGAACATTGGTTGGAGAAGTACGTGGCCAAGGACCTAACGGATCCGCAGTATGAGAAGATAGATCAGCTCATAAATTATTTGAAGAAGAGAGGCATAGAGCCGGAATGGTATGATTTCTTCTACTCTCCGGATCAGACCGCGGACTTCCATCGCAGAGTGATCGTGCCTTTCTATTGGCATGGAGACGTGGTAGGATACACAGGAAGATTATTTGACACCCGCAACAAGGAGATAAAATACTATACAGAGACACAACCGGGCTACGTGTTCAACATGGACGCACAGGACTGGCAGAGGAAGTTCGTGTTGGTAATGGAGGGACCGTTTGATGCCATCACGCTGGGCGGCGTAGCCATACTAGGATCTGAGATCAATGACACGCAGAGAGAACTCATAAAAGGATTAAACAGGCAAGTGATTGTGGTACCGGATCGAGACCAACCAGGAATGAAGTTGATAGATCAGGCCAAGGAGTTTGGATGGAGCGTGGCTTTCCCACAATGGGACGAATCGGTAGTGGACGTGGCGGAGGCTGTGGCAAAATATGGAAGATTGTTTACACTTCAATCAATATTGAAATCTGCCGAATCAACGGCACTAAAAATAGATCTTAGAAGAAAGATATATGGCTAATATTTCTTGGCACATAGAGCCAACAAGTAAATGTCTATTAGAATGCCCGCTATGCGATAGAACTTGGTTTTATAAAAAATTTAAAAAAAGATTAACTCATGAAATAGACATAAAGCAATTAATTAAATTCTTTAATGGACATTCTCCCATCGTCACTATGTGTGGAAATAATGGAGATCCTATCTATCATTCGAAGTTCCATAATTTGTGTACTGAACTAAAAAAAATAAACTGTACTATAAAGATAATCACTAATGGTAGCGGAAAAAAAAAGGAATGGTGGACATCACTTTGTAAAATACTACATAAGCAAGACAGTATTATTTTTAGTATAGATGGATTAGAAGATACCAATCATATATATAGACAAAACGCAAAATGGAATACAATAATAGATGCTATTTCCGTTGTCACAAAATTTCCAATAGACACAACATGGAAGTTCATAGTTTTTAAACATAATCAACATCAAATAGAAGAAGCCAAAAAATATAGCAAAAAATTGGGCATAAAAAATTTTCGTTTAGAAAAAAGTGATAGATGGCTTGAGGAACAAAGCGAAAAATTTAAACCTTCTGTGGATTTTGTTGATTCTTATCATGAACATCAACGAAAAGTGTTAAACACTCCTGAACATGATATCAGGATGACCCCTTTTTGTTTGAAAAACGATACTCCGTCTAATGAATTATATATAGATTCCGAAGGTAATTTTTATCCATGTTGTTGGATCGGTACTTATAGATATAAATTTAAATCAATATTTTCACCCCAAAAATTAAATTTTAACATTAAAAAGCACTGCATTAATGACATTATGGAACATGATGAGGTTAAGATGTTTTTCCAGTCAACAAAACACTATGAATTTGCAAGTGAATGTTGTAAACTACAGTGTGGAGTAAAAAATGGCTGATTACACATTTGACGTACAAAAGTTATATCTGGAAATGATGCTGGCCGATGCGGAATCGTTCGCAAGGGCACAGAACATATTTGACAGCAACAACTTTGACAGAAAACTGATGCCAATTGCCAAGTTCATTAAAGACTATGCGGAGCAATATAAGGTCTTGCCTGAGGTAGATCAAGTCAATGCCAAACATGACGTAAAATTAAAAGCGGCAAAGGATCTGGATCCGTCGCACTTCACGTGGTTGTTGGATGAATTTGAAACATTCTCCAGACATAAAGCCCTGGAGCGTGCAATATTAGAATCGGCCGACATTTTAGAAAAAGGTGAAGGTCAATATGCGTCTGTAGAGGACAAGATCAAGGCAGCTGTCAATATTGGCTTGACACGAGACATAGGAACAGATTACTTTGACGATCCCAGAGGCAGGTTGGAGAGATTAAAAAATTCTAATGGACAGGTCAGCACAGGATGGACCAACATAGACAAGAAACTGTTTGGTGGTTTCAATCGCGGAGAACTAAACATATTTGCGGGTGGATCTGGAGCGGGTAAATCTTTATTTCTACAGAATCTGGCAGTGAACTGGGCCAGCGCAGGATTGAACTGCTGCTACATCACTTTTGAATTGAGCGAAATGTTGGTAGCCATGAGATTGGATGCCATGATCACAAATATACCAACGAGAAAGATATTCCCAGAGATCGATAACGTTGAGATGAAACTTAAGATGATAGCTAAGAAAGCAGGTGGCTTGCAGATCAAGTATCTACCATCCGGCAGCACAGTATTGGATATCAAGACATACATAAAAGAATTGGAGCTCAAAAACAAGAAAAAGATAGATTGCATACTAATCGATTACTTAGATTTGATGATGCCAAAGAGCAAAAAAGTATCACCGGCGGATTTATTCATAAAGGACAAGTACGTGTCAGAAGAATTAAGGAACCTGGCCGTGGAATCCAAGATGCTGATGGTCACGGCATCTCAGCTGAACAGGGCCTCCGTGGAAGAGATCGAGTTTGATCACAGCCACATAGCGGGTGGATTGAGCAAGGTGCAGACTGCGGACAACGTGTTTGGTATATTCACCAGCAGGGCCATGAAGGAACGTGGCAGGTATCAACTGCAATTCATGAAAACCAGGAGCAGCAGTGGAGTGGGACAGAAAGTTGATCTGGAGTTTGACGTGGACACTCTGAGAATAAGAGATCTTGCCGAGGATCCTGAATATCAACAGTTCAAGAAACAAACATCTACCATCTATGACAACCTCAAACAGAGAAGCAAGATCTCACCAGATGGCACTGACACAGATGCCAGAGGCGAGCCGGACCCAACCAAGGGCGATGAGGTTGGCAAGGTTAGGGCCACAGTGGAGGGCAGCAAATTAAGACATCTCTTGAACGAACTGCATTCAGATGAAGAACAGTAATGACATTGGATACATCTACGAAAAATTAAGTCAACATTATCCAAAATATTCCAACCAAAAACCCAAAGCCAAGATACACTCGAGGGCCTACACAAGCCTCATAGGAGTCATGCTGAGTGCCCAATCACAGGACGCTAGAACAGCAGTGGCCTGCAGACAATTGTTCGCATTGGCCAGCACCCCTGAGGACATGATCAAACTCACACAAGAACAGATAATAGAAGCCATCAGGCCAGCGGGACTGTTCAATGCCAAGAGCAAGAACATCCTGGCCACCAGTCACATGCTGATAGAAAAATTTAAGGGCCGGGTACCACAGACCCAGGAAGAATTAATGACACTGCCAGGCGTGGGACGCAAAAGCTCAGACATCATCATGCGTTTTGTTTGGGGACAGCCACACATAGCAGTAGACACTCATGTGTTTAGGCTGCTATGGAGATTGGGTTGGGTGGACTCTTTGGATGAAGGCAAGGCATCCATCACAGTGAACGCAACCACTCCTGCACAATACCAGTACGGAGCCCACATGTGGTTGATCACTCATGCAAAATTAGTTTGCAAGTCAAGGAATCCTGCCTGCGAATCCTGCGTGATAAAGGCAGCATGTGATCGCAGAGATGTGGACATTCCTAAGAACAAATTAAGAGCACATCAAAAAATTTCCTCCCAGACATTGCCCAGATAATTAATATTGCTCAAGGCAATAATAGGCAAGAGAGAACACAGGCAATGAAAGATCAAGAACTAAACGACATAACCAGGCTGTACGAAAGATTTGTCAGGCAGTGCCCGGACTCGGAACAATACACACAGCGTTTAGCGGAAGAGACCAAGATCATACTCCAATTACGTTTCGTAGACTATTTCATACAGATATGCGACATCATGTCCCTGACCAAGGACATAACCCACATGACCAGGGGTTCCGCTGGTTCATCGCTGGTGTGTTATCTCCTGGGCATAACGGACGTGGATCCCATAGAGTGGAACATACCCATAGCACGCTTCCTCAACCCCAACAGGGATGACCTACCGGACGTGGACATAGACTTCCCCCACCACAAACAGGAAGAGGTCATGCAGAGAATATTTGATCGCTGGCCGGGAAGGTCCGCCAGGATATCCAATTACGTACTTTACAGAGACAAGAGTGCGAGAAGAGAAGCAGCCAAACGATTGGGCATACGAGGCAATCTACCTCGCAACTTCAAATATGAATCTCTAGGCATTGACACCAAAGAAGCTGCAAGGATAGAAAAGAAATTATTGGGCAAGAAGAGATGCATATCCAAACACTGCGGTGGCATCCTGATGTTCAACAGGGCGTTGCCCAAGAGCCTGTTCACGGCAGAGAATCAAATCTTGTTGGACAAGAATGAAGTGGAGGACCTGGAGCACCTCAAAGTGGACATATTGGCCAACCGGGGACTCAGCCAGCTGCTGGAGATAGATCCTCACACCAAACTCACGGACTATCCCGAGCACGACCAGGCCACCGCGGATCTGTTGTGCAGGGGTGATGTGCTGGGAGTTACCCAGGCAGAATCACCAGCGATGAGGAGATTGTTCAGGGCAATAAAGCCCACCAGCAGGAAGGACTGCGTGTTTGCTACAGCTCTCATAAGACCCGTGGCCATATCAGGCAGGAAAAAAGCAACCATGTTCCATGACTGGAGCCAGGGGCGCATGGAGGACACCATAGTGTACGAGGACGACGCCATAGACAGGATAGCCGAGGTGCTGGACATAGACAAGTACGAGGCCGACATGTACAGGCGAGCGTTCGCCAAGAAGAATGAGGAGAAGATATTGGAGTTCACCACAAGATTGGGCAACCATCCAAAGAAGTCCGAGATAGTGGCCATGCTGCAGAGCCTGTCGGGCTTTGGGCTGTGCAGGGC
>SXGQ01091002.1_pt1 | contig 27265 bp, 26 predicted proteins | sample 3178371 | NCBI WGS metagenome assembly SXGQ01 (sample SAMN11356859, study PRJNA531348) | freshwater metagenome | isolation source: freshwater sample F1-20 | place: China: Fuxian Lake, Yuxi | collected 2017-12-25 | reverse complement strand
TCACCCCGATTTTCGCGATCAACTGCTGTCAACTGCTGCTGTGTGGCCGAGTGACTAAGACCTAGTCGTCACATGTTGTGATAAGAATTTGAAGATGAACGGTGCTGAGAGCCTGCTGAGATCGCTTGTCAACTCTGGGGTCGACACCTGTTTCGCCAATCCCGGAACATCTGAAATGCATTTCGTAGCAGCACTAGATCGTGTTGATGGCATGCGCGCAGTTCTCGGTTTATTCGAAGGTGTCGTGACAGGTATGGCTGATGGCTATGCGCGTATGGCTGAAAAGCCACCAGTCACTTTGCTTCATCTTGGACCAGGTCTTGCCAATGGTCTGGCAAATTTGCACAATGCACGGCGCGCTTCGTCACCCATTGTGAATGTGGTCGGAGATCATGCGACCTATCACGCCCAATATGACGCGCCGTTGGCGAGTGACATTGTTGGGTTTGCGCGACCAGTTTCGGCATGGGTGCATTCATCAACGAGTGCCTTGACAGTTGGCGCCGATGCAGCGCGCGCGGTACAGGTTGCGCGGCAGGCGCCTGGTCAAATTGCCACGCTGATTCTTCCCGCTGACGTCGCATGGCTTGATGCAGACTCATCCGCCGATGCTCTCCCGATCATTGAGCCATCGCGAGTCGCAGATTCAACCATTAGCGAAATTGCTCAGACTCTGCGAGCGGCGAAGTCTTCTGGTGCGCGAGTTGCAATCTTGATGCGTGGTGCGCCATTGCGTGGAGAAGGTTTACGAGCAGCGGGCAAGATTGCGGCTGCCACTGGTGCACGATTGTTGTGCGACACGTTTGCCCCACGACTTGAACGAGGTGCTCATCGGGTTGTTGTTGAGCGATTGCCGTATTTCGCCGAACAACTTGTTGATTCTTTGGCGAGTGTTGATCATCTGATTTTGGTTGGAGCAAAACCGCCGGTGTCTTTTTTTGCCTATCCCGGAAAAGAATCGTGGTGCACTGCGACCCACACCAAGATTCACTATCTTTCGCATGCTCACGAAGATGGAGTCGGTGCGCTGCAGGCGTTGGTTGAAGTGCTCGGTGCACAAAAAACCTCAATTGCTGTTGCTGATTTGCAATTGCCTGATGAACCGACTGGTCGCGTCGATCAGTACAGCGTCGGAAAAATTGTGGCGCGCTATTTGCCCGAGAATGCAATCGTCTCCGACGAATCAGCGACGAATGGACTAGGCCCGGCCTTGGCGCTGGCAACGGCACAACCTCATGATGTTTTATCACTCACTGGTGGATCAATTGGCCAAGGCCTCCCAGTTGCTGGTGGTGCGGCCGTGGCGTGTCCTGATCGCAAAGTGGTCTGCCTACACGGTGACGGCGGCGCGATGTACACCGTGCAGTCGTTGTGGACACAGGCTCGCGAGAATCTCGATGTCACCACAGTGATCTTCAGCAATCGCGCGTATGCGATTTTGCAAGTTGAACTGAGCCGTACCGGTGCGAAAGATCTCATGGCCGAAGGTGACACCAAGGCGTTGTCAATGTTTGATCTGTCAAACCCCGACATTGATTGGGTGAAGATGGCTGAGGCGATGGGCGTAGAAGCAGAGCGCGTGAGCACGCTTGAAGGTTTCAGTTCAGCATTTCAGTCGGCCATGAAACAACAAGGTCCGCGGTTAATCGAAGTATTGCTGTAATTAACTAGTTGCGTGTGATGACAACAACTGGAATCACGCGACCAACTTCGTCGGCTTTGGTCTGATACTCGTTGTAGCCAGACCAAATAGCGGCCATTGATTTCCAGAGTCGTGTGCGCTTGTCGGCATCAGTTGTCGGGTCGACGACCTGCGCTGTCGCCCAATACTTGTCGGCGCCAACCTGTACCCAAATCTGCGGATTCTGCACGAGGTTTTCAAGCCACAACGGATGACTCGGTGCTCCGCCTTTTGAAGCAATCAGTACAAGATCGTTTCCGTCGGTGCCATAAATCAATGCACTGCGATTCCATGAGCCGGTCTTCCGCCCCTGAGTGGTCAACAGCATGCAGGGCACGCCGTTCCAGTCGTGGCCTTCAGCGCCATCAGTCTTGACGTAACTCTCAATGTGCTCGCGTACCCACTCAGAGGGGCTGTCGATGATGGGTGTCGGGGGAGTGCTGTTCTGGGTGATGGTTTTGCTCATACATGAAAGCGTAACCTCGCTGAGGTGAAGAGCATCCGAAAGGTTCAGATTGGCCTTCTGTTGGCTATGTGTGGAGCAGCGATCGTTACTGGCTGCTCTGGCTCAGATTCGGTGACTCCTCCGATGACCGAAGCCCCCCAACTAACAATCGTTGCTTCAACCACATCAACAACAACTACATCAACTACAAGCACGTCAACTAGCACAATCACAAGTACAACGACAACGCTGCCTCCTACTGAACTCACGACGAGTATCGGTACCTCGGTTCAAGGTTTACCCATTGATGTCATTCACCGTATTGATATTCCTGGTGCGCAGTTAACAGTTGATGATCCGACTCGGATTGTTGTTCTGGTCATCGGTGTGATTCATGGTGATGAGCAGGCTGGCCTTGATGTCATTGGCGAACTGCGCGCCATGTCGCCAACAGAAATTCCGAACAATGTTGACTTATGGTTACTGCCAGAAATGAACCCTGATGGAGTTGTGCTGAATCAACGGCATAACGCCAATCAGGTTGATCTCAATCGCAACTTTCCTTATAAGTGGGGAATCATTGCTGAACCAGGTAACTGGGAATACAGCGGTCCATCTGCGGCAAGTGAACCAGAAACGCAAGCAATGGTTGACTTTGTTTCGTATCTACGACCAGACATGACGGTGTGGTTTCACCAAGACGAATTCAGTATTGCTCCGTCAACTGGCCCCGATGGTCCGCTGCGTCGTGAGTATGCACGCTTAACCGGACTTCCACTCAAGGGAGTTCCTGGCGGCACCTACACCGGAGTTGCTGCCACATGGCAACGTCGAACCTTTACTGACGACACGGCGTTCATTGTTGAACTCGGTCCAACACTCGCTGAAGGTGAAGCACTCACTCACGCGCGCGCAATCATGTCAGTTGTTTCGTTCTTGCCGTAGGGCTAGTGGACGGTCACTTGGTGGCGAGCTCTTTGATCCATGCGGGCAAGCGCTGCGGTCGACCCTGAGCGTTCACGTATGCGTGTTGCGTTGAGGCGGTCGAGACAATTTGGTCGCCGACGGTGATCAAATAGTTGATCATGAACGTGGCTCCAGTGGTGGCGGCCAAAATTAAATGAACCGTCATGACGTCATCAAATTTAAGCGGTTGGCGATACTTGACGGTGGCCTCAAGCACTGCCGAGTCACCGAGGGTCTCGCGAGAGTTGGCGTACGACTGACCAATTGATCGCATGTATTCGACTCGAGTCTCTTCGAGATAGGGCAGGTACCTGCTGTGATGCACAATTCCCATGGCGTCGGTTTCAGAAAAGCGAACCCGAATTTGGTGGGAAAAGATGTAGTCAGCGGGGTTCAGTGACGGTTCGGAAGCGGCGCGCACTTTGAGGACGGTATCTGAACCAAGTTCGGCTGGGGGCAAAGAGAGTTTGAAATTTAGCTGTTTGGACCCAACTATGTACAAATCGGTCACGGAGGGCGTAGGGTAAGAAGCCATCGGGCACAGTGTCCGGCAATAGAGAGAAATGAGTACCACCGTGGCTCTAGGCACAGTGAAGTTTTTTAATGCAGAAAAAGGTTATGGATTCATCTCCCGTGAAGACGGTCCCGATGTGTTCGTGCACTTCTCACAGATTCAGTCTTCAGGCTTCAAGACCCTTCAAGAGGGCCAAAAGGTCGAGTTTGACGTCGGTCCCGGACGCAAGGGCGATGAAGCTCGCGACGTTCGCGCCGTTGACTGATCAATTACTGATCAGTTTCTGATTGCATCTGTTCTGAGTCGCTACTGGCGGCTCGGAACAATTTCAATTTTCCCGTTCACATGACGTGACTGTTGATACACAAGCGCGGGTAAGAATTGGTTATCCGGAGATATTGGCCACTATTGCCGACAAAATCCGTACGAAGACGAGGGGACTCACTTCGATGTCCAAACCGCGCTTACCTCCCGAGACAAAGATGGTGTCCCACAACGTGGCGGTTTCGTCGATCACCGTGGGCAGCACCTTGCGTTGTCCAAATGGACTAATTCCGCCCACCACGTAACCGGTCATTCGTTCGGCCGCAACTGGGTCGAGCATGTCCGCCTTTTTGGCGCCGAGTGCAGTCGCTATTCCTTTTAACGACAATTTGCCCGACACGGGAACAATGCCGACTGCATGAGTGGTTGAGCCGCCCTGCAAGGTGACGAGCAAGGTCTTGAACACGCGGTCCTCTTCAACGCCAAGCGCTTGGGCCGCCGCCTTACCGTAGCCATGCTCGCCCGGAGCCACATCGTTGGTGAAGCTATGGACCGAAAATTCGGCCTGAGCCTGCTCAAGAACCACGATTGCGGGCGTTCCGCCTTTGTTTTTTTCCGGTTGATTCACACTGTTCACCCAATCAAGGCCCACAACTAGCCGAGCCATTGTGACCCGACGGTAGAGTACCGAAGGCCCGATTTTGTAGGAAACAGTACGACAAAAGAAACAGCAGAAGAACTCAGACGAGGCCGATCGACTCTTTATGACCCCTCAACACCCAGATTTTGATGACGAACAGGCACATATCGATCATGCCTACGACTGCCTCGTGCGGAGTCGCGAAGACGCCTTGAAACTACGCGGTCATACCGAGGCGGGAGTGGGTGGAACCTTTCAGAATCGTTTTGAGCGCAATGCCATTGATGATGCCTTGGTGAAGCGCTTGACCGATCTTGATCTTGGTGACGCGGCTTTGGTATTCGGCCGTATTGATCGTCTTGAAAATGACGAACTCGAAAGTTTTCATATTGGGCGACTTGCAGTGTCCGACGAAAAGCGTCAACCCGTTGTTGTTGACTGGCGCGCTCCAATCGCTGAACCCTTCTATCGCGCCACTGGCCGTCAGCCCATGAACCTGGCACGTCGTCGTCACTTCATTGTGCAATCAAACAAGTTGCTCGGAATCGAAGATGAATTATTCGGTGAAGGTCGCCTAGGTATTGGACAGGACGAAGGTCTGGTGGCCGACGGAGAAGGAGCCGTCACACAAGCCGGAACTGGTTTGCGTGGCTACAGCACATTGTTGGCTTCAATTGAACGTGGTCGCACTGGACAGTTGGGCGACATCGTTGCAACGATTCAAGCAGAACAAGACGAAATCATTCGTTCGCCACAAAGTGGTGTGCTGGTGGTGCAAGGTGGACCGGGTACGGGCAAGACCGTGGTGGCGCTGCACCGCGCTGCTTACTTGTTGTACACCAATCGTTTTCCCCTGGAAGATCAAGGTGTTTTGGTGATTGGTCCGAACCGAGTGTTCTTGCGTTACATCGAACGAGTTTTGCCATCACTTGGGGAAGCCGGAATTGAACAATTCATCCTGCAAGACCTCGTACCCGATGTTCGTTGGGTGACGATGAGCGCAGGTGAACAAGATCGACCCGAGACAGCACGCGTAAAAGGCGATGAGCGAATGTCAGACGTGATTGAAAAGGCCGTTCGTGATCGACAGCGTCCCTTGCGCGAAGACATGGTGTTACCTTTCCGCAGTGGATATGTGAGGTTGCGAGCCGAAGAAACCGAGCGCATTATCAAGACAGCGCGCCGCCGTTTCCGTCGACATAATTCGGGCCGTAAGTGGGTTGAAGGCGAAGTGTGGTCGGCACTGGCTGCGACATGGCGCGAAGGCGATGTGTCGTATCGCGATGTGCGTGAAGAATTGCGACGTGATGATGATATGCGCGTTGTATTCGAACGCATGTGGCCAGTGTTGACCCCCGCACAGTTATTGCACGACCTGTTTGGCTCGCGCGCTCTTTTGAAATCTGCTGGCCTCAAGCACCTTGAGCCCGATGAAGTTGAGGCATTGTTTCGTCCACGTTCTGAAAAACTTGACGATGTGCGATGGACGACTGCCGATTGCGCGTTGCTTGATGAGGCGCGGGTGCACCTGGGCCCGATCCTCGGCAAAGACGGCAAGATTGACCAAGTCGACGAAATCCGAACTTATGGTCACATCGTGATTGACGAGGTCCAAGATCTCACGCCGATGCAACTAGCAATGGTGACTCGGCGTTCATTGTCTGGTTCAATGACCGTGGTCGGTGACCTAGCCCAGGCAACGGGTGCTCACGCACCAGCAACCTGGGAAGACGTTCTTGATCACTTGCCAGGTCTCAAGCCAAGCCGAGTGATTGGTCTTTCGGTCGGATACCGCATTCCCGGGCAGATTATGGAACTGGCTAATCGGGTCATGGAAGCAGCTAACCCGGGTTTGCGGGCACCGCAGGCCGTGCGTGAGGGTGTTGCTGGCCCAACTTTTGCTGCCGTCACTAATCCGTCACAACTTCTCACTGAAATTGTTTCACGTACTCGTGAAATGGTTGAACTTGTCAACGGTGGCAATGTCGCTGTTGTTGTACCCGATCGCATGGCCGAAACGGTTGCAGATGTTTTCACCAAAGAGGGCGTGGCATTTGGTCGTGCATCAAACACCGCACTAGATAACGGCATCACGATTGTTCCGGTGAGTGTTGTCAAAGGACTTGAACTTGATGGTGTCGTTGTGGTTGAACCGAGCGACATTGTCGAAGCCGAACCTCAAGGGATGCGTTCGCTCTATGTCGCGCTGACCCGTGCAACTCAGCGATTAACAATCGTGCATGCTCGCCCATTGCCTGCGGCAATGATTGCCTGATTTTCCATCTCTATTTGTTGAGGAAGTTGTCCACCACTTGACCAGCGAAACGCGCGGCTTTATCGGCGTCGGCAGGACGATTGGTCGTGACAGCATTATTCGAGAGATCAACTAAGCGGCCAAGTGATTCGGCTGCGACAGGGTCATCAAGGGTGAGATCGGTTTCTGCGGCACTCCACAGCGCATTGATCAGCGCCAATTGATCGGCCTTACCAGCCTTGGTGCGGCCACTTTGATTGGGGCCAATGAGAGAAGACAGACCAGTCATTGCCTCGATGAGTCGGGGGAGTAGTTCTTCAACGGTGCCACTCGGCAATGTTGAAGTGCTGGGATTGATTGGCGAAACGGTGGTTTCTGCTGAGCGATCGTACGTCGTTGAACAACCCGTAGAAATAACAAGGCCAGTAAGAAGAAGGCCGATCAGGCGAGAGGATTTCATATCTCGAGTCAGGCTGTCACAAGAATGCGCGACGAGGCAAACGCACTGACACCAATGGTGTGGCCATCAATCACAACTGACATTGTGCCATCGTGATTTGTTGCGGAAATCTCGCCACGGTGGCCCGGCAGAATGCTCGACTGTTGCAAGAAGTCGAGGAGTCCGGGAGTGAATTCAAGTTCTTCAGGAATACGTGACACCATGAATTTTGCACCTAATGCCAACTGTGACAACGGCACCGCATCGGTTTCGATGTAACTCGAACCTGGGATCGGGTTTCCATGAGGGCATGTTGTGGGAGCACCGAGAACTCGGTTCATTGCGATTTCCACGTCGTCACTGATGACGTGTTCCCACTTGCCAGCTTCTTGATGAGCAGCGGACCAACTGAGACCGAGGATGTCGGTGAGGAAACGTTCGGCCAAGCGATGACGCCGAACAACTTGCTGGGCCAAGTTCTGGCCTTCAATCGTGAGCGAGATACGTGAACCTTCGGCACTAACCAGCCCAGCCCTGTTCATCTTTTCAATCATTTGTGACACTGACGCTCGGCTCACGTGAAGGCGTTCAGCAATACGGGCTTGGATGACCTCGAGGTCATCTTCATGCAACTCAAAAATGCACTCGCAATATTCTTCGAACGCTGGATGACGCTCAGTTGAGTTAATCATGTCGTCAGACTATCTCATTCAAAGACAACGCCTTGGGCGAGGGGGAGTTGATCTGAATAGTTGATCGTCTGGGTTTGGCGCCGCATATACGCCCTCCAACTATCGCTTCCGCTTTCGCGACCGCCACCCGTTTCTTTCTCACCACCGAATGCGCCTCCAATTTCTGCACCTGATGGTCCGATGTTGACATTGGCAATTCCGCAGTCGCTGCCAATTGCGCTGGTGAAACGTTCGGCTTCGCGCAAGTCAGTTGTGAAAACGCTGGAGGCAAGACCTTGTGGCACACCATTTTGTAACTCAATTGCTTCGTCAAAACTTGAGTATGACATGACATACAAAATTGGCGCAAAGGTTTCAGTGGCAACGATGTCCGTTTGTGCGGGCATGCGCACCAACGCAGGGTGGATATACGCAGCCCCGGGGGCTTCAGGTGTTTCGTATCGTTGCCCACCAGCGATCACAACTCCACCGTCACTTTCGGCTTGTTTAATGGCTGCTTGCATATTGTGCAACGACTGCAAATTGATCAGTGGACCAACCAAGTTGTTGGAGTCAAGCGGACTCCCAACGCTCAAGTTGTTGTATGCCTTGCCGACGCGCTCGCATACTTCATCAATGCGTGATTCATGAACAATAAGTCGACGAAGAGTGGTGCAACGTTGACCCGCGGTTCCAGCAGCCGAGAAGGTAATTCCGCGAACCGCTAAATCTAGGTCAGCCGATGGAGTAATAATGGCGGCGTTATTGCCGCCGAGTTCAAGGATTGAACGACCAAAGCGGGCCGCAACAACAGGGGCCACTGCACGTCCCATTCGTGTTGAACCAGTTGCCGACAAGACGGGAAGTCGATGATCGGCCGCCAGCGCGGCACCAACTGCGGCATCGCCAAAGACCACCTGACACACATCGACTGGTGCACCAGCAGCCAAAGCGGCACGACGAACCAGAGTCGTCGTCGCCAAAGCAGTGAGGGGCGTGAGATCTGATGGTTTCCAGATCACGGTGTCGCCACACACCAATGCCAACATCGCGTTCCATGACCACACCGCGACGGGGAAGTTGAAGGCACTGATGACTCCAACCGGACCAAGTGGTTGCCAAGTTTCAGTGAGACGGTGTTGAGGACGTTCTGATGCGATCGTCAAACCATGAATCTGTCGTGACAGGCCAACTGCGAAGTCGCAAATATCAATCATCTCTTGTACTTCGCCGAGCGCCTCAGAACGAATCTTGCCAACTTCAATCTGTACAAGATCGGCTAGAGACTCTTTGTGCGTGCGCAGTTCAATACCGAGGTGACGAACAACTTCTCCGCGCACGGGTGCTGGGACTGCTCGCCAGGTGCGAAAGACTTCAACTGCAGTGGTGATGGTTTGCTCAACTGATGTCTGGGTGAGCGAACTGGCAATGGCACCTAGCACTTGACCATTTATGGGCGAGCGAGCGGAAAGAAACGTTGTGCCAGAGGCATTGATGCTGGCGTCGCTTCCGATTGCAATGAGTGCACGTTGCGCAACGTCGCGAAGTTCATTCGCAATAGGCGGGTTAATTGTTTGACTGGTCACCTCGACAGTCTTGCCGATACGACGAGGTGCTCAGAACTTCAATCAGTGACAAATGAGGGCAAAAAGAGTTTGGATGCGGGCGAACTTGCAGTAATCGCATCGGCAGCCATGATGACGGCGGCACCGGTATACGCGGTCCGTTCGTCGGCAGGGAAGTTTTCAAGCGACGGATACACGATGCCAGTCGTATACGAGCCGTCATCCGTGCGATGAGCACGTGTCCAATACAACAAATCTGTTGCTGTACTCAGATCGCCAACTGCGGCATGCGCCAATGAACATTCGGCAGTTTCAGCGGCGGTCACCCAAGGTTCGTCGCTGACGCAACGAATGCCGCGACCTTCCATGGCAAATGTGTCCCACAAATCGGCCAAACGGGCTTTGGCTTGATCGCCTTCCATCGCGTTGGTGAGAACCGGGTAGTACCAGTCCATCGCCCAACGAGTCTTGGGTTCGAAAGCATCGGGTCGGGTGGTGATCGCGGCACGCAGTTGATCGGCGGCAGCAGCCCAATGGGGCTTTGGTTCATTGATGAGATCGGCTAGGTGGACAGCGCAGGTGAGTGCGTGCCAAATACTTGATGAACCAGTGAGCAATGCGTAATCCCAAGGGCTCGCATGTTCTTCTTTGGCCCACAAAATGGTGCCATCGTCACGGCGCATCGACACCACCCATTCAATGGCGCGTTCAACGGTTGGCCACAAGTGATCAACAAATCCGCGATCCCAGGTGCACAGCCAGTGATGCCAGACTCCAGCGGCGATGTACGCACACACGTTGGTGTCGAGTTTTGGTTCTTCAACAATTCCACCTGGCAAGTAATAGTTGAACCACCAGCCGTCTGGGTGCTGCATGTCAACGAGCCATTCGTAGGCCCGCTCAGCGTTGTGGTGCAGACCGGCAATGTCGAGAGCGATTGCTGTTTCAACATGGTTCCATGGGTCGCAGTGCCCATCTTTGAACCACGGAATCATTCCACTATCGAGTTGAAGGGCCGCGATTGATTCGGCAGTTTGTACAACCTCATCAGCGCTGAGAACGCCCTCAATGTGGGGGATACGGCTCATGAGTGGACCGGCATTTTCTGGGCGTAAATGATCAGGCTCTTGCCCATGACTGGCGACAAGACGCGCTCAAGAACTTTCATTGAACGAGGTTGCTCGATGATGTCCCATTCAAGGAATTGCTGATAGCGGTTCACGAGCTTGTTGTCTTCGCGACGTGGACCAACTGCACACTTCAGCCACCAATACGGCGAATGTAAACCATGAGCATGATGTGAACCCGTCACGATTAACCCAGCTGAACGAAGTTTGGCTTCAAGTTCAGTCTGCGAATAAATTCGTACGTGGCCACCAACCGATTTGGGAGCGTGGTACTCATCGCTCAACATCCAGTTGATTTTTTCGGGCCACCACGAAGGAACTGTGCAGGCAAGCGTTCCGCCGGGTCGCACGACCCGTGCCAGTTCGGCGATTGCAGCAACATCGTCTTGAATGTGTTCAAGAACTTCAGAGGTGATGACTCGATCAAAAGTGTTGTCGGCAAATGGCAATTTGGTGGCATCGCCACGTAAAGCACCCATATATCGATCGGCCGCAATATCTTCGGCTTCGATCATGGCGCCGAAAGTTGCACGGGTCATGCGTACTTCCTCATCGGCGTAATCGAGCGCAACAATGCGGCCACCTAGTCGAGCAATCTCAAAGGCGTGGCGACCAAAGCCAGCGCCAGCATCAAGTACAAGATCGCCAGGGGTGAGCCCAAGCTGTTTAAAGCGAACGGTCAACATGGTTTATTTCACTCGACCATTTCGGCGCAGTTTGTCTTGGTTAGCGGGCATCGACAAAACTTCGCGATATTGCTCAACGGTTTGTTCGGCGCACTTACGCCACGTCCAACGCTCGACGACGCGGTTGCGACCATTCAAACCAACACGAGTGAGCAGTTCGGGATCATCAAGTCCGCGGCGAATGGTGGCAGCAAGTCCTTCGGCGTCGCCGGCCTTGCATCCAAGAACAGTGTCGCCATCAGTTCCTGTGACTTCTGGCAATGCGCCACCATCGGTGGCGACCAAACAAATGCCGGTGCACATTGCTTCAATCGCAGGAAGGCTGAATCCTTCGTAGAGCGACGGAACGACGGCAAGCTCGGCCTCGGCGTAGAGCTCAACAATGCGTTCATCAGATACGCCAGAAACAAATTGAATATGTGGCGCAAGGCCCAATTTGTCAATGAGATCCATACTTTTACCGGGTTTCGGCTTACCGATGATGGTCAACGTGACATCTCGCTCGGTACGCAATTTGGCAACGGCTTCAAGCAGGTATGACAAACCCTTAAGCGCAACATCTGCTGATGCTGTAGTGATGAGTCGACCGGGAATGCGCTTCACCTCAGGTTGTGGCTTAAACAAATCAGGATCAACGCCAACAGGAACGAGACGCATGCGGTCATATGAAACGCCCATATCGCCATGAATATCTTTGATGCTGTTTTCACTCACGACAACAATGCGTGGCATGCGACTCGCGACGCGACCCTGCATTTCAACGAATGAATAAAAACGTGACACACCAAACTTCTTGTACCAGTTAGGGGCATGTTCCATTTCAAGGGCTCGGTCGCGAGTAATGGGATGATGCAACGTGACAATGGTGGGAATCAGTTTTTCCAGCGACAAGATGCCATAACCGAGACATTGATTGTCATGCACTAGATCAAATTCACCGGTGCGCTGAGCAAGGTGGCGCTTGACTCGAGCACTGAATGCCGCTGGTTCGCCAAATGTGCCGGTCAAGAAAAGACCAAGTTCATAGAAATCTTCGCGAGTCTTGAGTTCCCAGATGGCGGGGAATCGGAAGGGATAGTGGTCATTGATGAGGTCAAGACTTGGCAACTTGGTGAGTTTGATGCGGTCGTCCAAGATGGGATACGGCTGACCACCGAAGACTTCGACGCCATGGCCGAGGTCAACAAGTGCTTTGGTGAGGTGACGGGTATAGACGCCTTGACCACCGACATGGGGTTTGCCGCGATAGGTGAGGTAAGCGATCTTTAATGGCCCATTGGGGTCGCGGGCGTCAGACATGCTTGCCAATGCTACCGTCGGGTCACTTAGTGACCCCTTGCAAGCCCCTGACCTGCGCTTTAACAACTATTCGTGCGGGAAATCTTGAGGCCTGAGGTGGCGGCAAAGCCGTACTTGTCGGTGGCAGTGATCACGACGGAGGCACCAATCGCCGCAGTTGGGACGCCAGATGTTGATCCCTGCCAAATTCCCTTGCCCAGATCTGCCAACGAGATCGTGACTGGGTTGGGAATCTGCGCAGTGTTAGCAGTGGTGTACGTGATTTTCGCCGTGACCGATGTAAGTGCGCTTTCATCGGTGATCGATGATTGAACGCGCAGGCTTGAGCAACTGACGCCGATGAATGTTGCGGCAATATTGCCGATCACGGGTGCGCGTCCAAAGGTGCCCGTCAATGTCAGTGCACTCTTTAAAGAGGTTTGAGTTGTCAAGGTTGCGGGAAGTTTGAATTGCCCTTCGGCGAGAGCGGTCGCTGCTATTTCGGTTGCCGCTACTCGATTGAAGGTCGCTGACACTTTGATGGTTTCGCCAACTGCGATTGAGCCCGACGACGGCGAAAATGAAAAATATCCAGAGGTTTCAGTCAGCGCCCAAGTCACGACGGACGGATTGGTATTCGTGAGTTCAATCGCCGCAAAGTTGCCGAGTCCAAATCCGAAAACAGTTGATGACGTGAGTAAACGAATGATTGGAGGAGAGGTCGTTGGGGCACTGCTTGTTGTCGGCAGGGTTGTACTCCGAGGCGTTGTTACGACTGGCGTTGTTGCAGTTGGCGTTGTTACGACTGGGGTGGTTGCGGTTGGTGTTGTGATGGCTGGTGTCGTTGTTGCTGACGTTGTGGGGCGAGTCGAAGGAATGGGCACGATGACATTTGTCGTTGGCTCTGAGTTTTGAATCGATGCAGTCGGGGCTTCAGGGTTTGTTGCCGTTGAACTTTCGGGTGTGGATAGAACGGTTGTATCAATCGGTAGTTGAGTTGATTCCACAGCTATCTGATCAGCGAGAACTTCGTTATTTGAGCCTTCGTTCTGTTGCACGAGGACAACACCAGCGATCAGCAGAAGCGCGGCACCTGTTGAGCCAACAAATGCCATGGCATGGCGAGATGCCCGCGCCAAACGCGGGAAACCATCGTTGCGACTGAGCTTGATATGGCGCGAGCGCTGTGAACCTCGTTGCATTTTGAGACCATGAACATCGGCGGACTGCGATGGAACTGGAATCGTTTGCGTTGCCGCCAGCACTTTGTCGCGAAGGCCAATAGGCAATAGGAAGGCCGGTGCAGCTCCAAAGAGTGCGAGTGGAACAAACTTTGAACGAGTCTTTTCGCAGATTGCACACTCATCGATATGGCGGGCGACGCGTTTGCGAATGAGAACACTAAATTCGCCATTCCAACCCGAGATGATGGATGCCAACTCTTTGCAATCATTGCGGCCCATTTTGGCAACTGTGAATGCACCTAGGCTCTTTTCAATTCGCTCACGCATGCGGTGGACAAGCGAATAACTCTGTTCGGGCGATACTCCGAGTGCGTCGGCAAGGTCAGCACCAGAAAGTCCCTGACGAACAGAAAGTTCAAGAACAAGCTGATCGCGTTCATCAAGTCCGGCAGCAGCGGAACGCACAAGTTCAGCTAACTCATCATATGAAGCAGCTGCGCCTTCGGCGTTGGGATCAAACTCGGCAACCACGTCAGGAACCGTCTCTGATTGGAAGTCGGTGGGAGTCGCACGTTTGCGCTTTTTGGTGCGTCGATAGACCTCGTTGCGCAGCACTGCATAGAGCCAAGGTTTGAGTCGATTTGGATCGCGTAGTTGATTGAGTCGTTCGGCTGCAATGCAGAAGACGTCTTGCACCATGTCGGCTGCATCGTGACGGTCGGAAAGCATCGCTGCGGCCGTGTCGTATAGGCCGGACGCATAGAGGTCGTAGATCGCCGCAAGAGCATTTCGATCTCCTGCTAAGTAGGCAGTCACAAGTTGGGCGTCGACGGTGAGCGTATTCATGATGTCGTACCCGCCGGTTTGAAGATCGCCTCATGTATGAGGAGAGTCATGAATGGTCGGGCTCTATCAAAAGTCTGCCCGAAGATTTCGTCAATGTCAGGTGATTTGTTGGAGATCAATGGTGAAATTCTTGGTCAATGTTGAGCCTGCTGGAATTACGAAAGGGTGGTCATTAATGCTGTTGGGTGGCCCCGATTGTGGTTCTATGCAGGTCGCATGCGTTGGCATGTCGTACAGCACCCAATGCGAACAGTCGCTAGTGAGCCGCACTTGAATGTTGCCGATAGTGATTGTTAAGGGTTTCTCAGGATCAATAAAACAGTCGTCAACTGGTCCCGATGGTTGAGGCACCCGTAGTTCCGTGCTGATTCCGGCACTGTCGCGCGGCAACATCGCTGCAAATCGAACTGATGAAGAATCGGGTTTAACAAACCAAGGATGCCAACCCACTTGAACGGGCATGGGCTCAAATGCGCTGACTGTGAGTTGCAGGGCTATTGCGTTGTCAGTCACCTCAATACAATGTTGAACAATTCCTTTGAACGGCCATTCGGGATCGAGTTCGGTTTCAAGCACCGTTGTTGACGACGTGCTTGAAATGACTTCCCACGGCCGGTCAAAAAGAGTTCCGTGAATCGCATGAGGTGCCATGTTCTGGCGTAGTGAATATTGTTCGCCGGCAAAATGGAGGGTCGCGTCGCGCACACGTCCGGCATATGGCACCATCGGGTAGCAACCCCACGAAAGAGGATCGCCATTTGCTGCTTGGGTGATGAAGATCTCTTGATCTCCCACTATGAGTGACCCGATGCGTGCACCGAATTCGGGATACATCAGAGCGGTGACGATTTGATTTGGCGACTGCAACGTGATCACACCTTCATTGTGTCGCAAACGAGCCGACATTTATGACACGATGATCACGTGCGTGCAATAGTCCAGCGAGTTGACCAAGCCTCTGTTGATTCAACTGAGGACGGAGTGACAAAGAGGGTCGGAGAAATAGGGCGGGGATTGTTGGTACTCGTTGGAGTGACCCATACCGACACCGAGCAATCGGCCATCAAGATTGCAGACAAGATTTGGAACTTGCGCATAATGAGTGATGCTGACGGTGTTATGAATCTGTCGGTGGCCGATACGACCCGCGATGTTTTAGTCGTGAGTCAATTCACGTTGTACGGCGACACCAATGGCGGTCGCCGCCCGAGTTGGATCGCTGCTGCCAAACCCGAAGTTGCGGAACCATTAGTAACCAAAGTGATTGATGAATTGCTTCGACTCGGAGCGCAGGTTCAAACTGGTCGCTTTCGTACCGATATGAAGGTGGCTCTGGTGAACGACGGTCCCGTCACCGTGACTATTGAGGTTTAAGCGCGTGATTTTGCCCGATTCAAAATACCAATCAAGAAAACAAGGGCGATCAAGGCAACCCAAGGTTTGTCACCTAACGCCACATAAACAGTTTTTCCGGTGCGAATCGCAATGTTGTGTGAGATCACTTGCTGTGCGCTCACCCCAGTGCGGTCAAACACGCGACCTTCTGGATCAACAAAAGTGCTGAAGCCAGTGGGCGAGACCTGTACGACCCAACGACCTGTTTCAATTGCTCGCAATTTTGAGGAAGCGATTTGTTGCGACTGCAGAATGGTCCAGGTGTAACTGGAGCCGTTGGTGGGGTTGATGATGAAACCAGCACCGTCCTTGACGCCCTCGCGAGCACGACCCCCAAAGAAAACTTCCCACGAGATCACGACACCAATGCGTTCGTTTCCAACTGCGGTCGGAACATCAAGAATTGCTCGACCAGTTCCGGCCAAAGCATCACGAGGAACTTGATCAACCGGTGCCCCAAGGGATTTCAAGAATGAACGCATGGGCATGTACTCGCCAAACGGTACGCGACGAACTTTGTCGTAACGGTCAACAACTTCGGCTTTGCTCGTCACAATGACTTGAGCATTGGTGAAGTGTTCGCGGCTGACATCTTCGGTAATCCCAACCGCGAATGGTGCGCCTAAGCGAGCCGCCTCGGTGCCAATTTCTTGGGCTTCGATGCTGGAGGCAAAATCAACGACGTCGATGACGTTCTCGGGCCAAACTACTAAATCAATGGGATCGGAGGATTCATTGACGATCAAGCGGGTTGCTGCAAGGTGACGTTCGACAACATCGCGTGGATTGGTGTTGATTGCTCGTGTTCCTTGTGGCCCGCCGCCCTGAACCGCCACAACACGGAAATCGCGTCCAGTGTCGGATCCGCGCGGAGCAAAATAACTACCCACGAAAACAAGAAGGCACAAGCCCCACAGAAGGCGACGATGTTGGCGATCAATTGACAAATCCTGCGGTCTTTTCGCGAGTAATGCTCCGACTTGCCAAGTCAGCCATGACAACAACATCACGCCGCCAACAGAGGCAACGTGATGCAATGGTCCACCAACTTGCGAGATGCCCAACGTGGCTAGTGGTACTCCTCCAAAAGGAATGCACATGCGTAGTACTTCAATCAGCATGTGTGCTACTGGTGACAAGAAAAGAAATGAGCGCTTGTTGTCGCCACGGATCACGACGAGTGAAGCGAGCCCGTGAAGACTTGCGTACAACGCGACTCCGATGACATATCCGGGTGCTGTTAAAAACCACATCCATGCGAGCGCGGGGAAGAACCATCCCAAACCAAAAATGAAACCAGCGTTGAATCGTTGACGAGCATTAGATGAATCAAGTTCAAGCGAGGTGAACAGGGAAAGACCAATGAATGCCAGCGGCCACCAGCCCCAAGGTGGCATTGATGTTGCAACGAGCAGGCCAGCGATGAGCGAACGTAGATAACGCCGACGGGTTTTCTTCCGTAAACTCACACAGTTTCTTTGCGCAAGTAGTCAGCAAAGACAACAAGACGTTGCTTCGTAGAGTGAGGCGGGTGACAGGCAAAAAGCGTCAAAGTTGCAGTGTCGGTTTGATTGATGATCCAAGTTTCGGTGGGCTCAACAACTAGTTGTTCAGTCACGGCGTACACGAAAGTGCCATCGCTGGTAGTGAGATAAATCTCGTCGCCGGCAACGAGTTGATCGATATTGCGAAATGGCTTCTTCTTGCTCACGCGGTGACCACCGAGGACAACATTGCCGACGTACCCAGGCATCGCCGTGCCGGGCCAGTAGCCAACTCCTTTATCAAGTGTCGGAAGCGACATGCCTTGGTAAATAGTCTGCGAGACCATCAAAGCGGGAATGACGATCTCGCCGATGATGATCTCTGGTTCGATGGCATTTTCTGGGGGGAGAGGTTCGGGTACTGGGAGCGACGCGCCAGGGGCCAGAGTGGGCGGCCCAGCATAAATCGTTGTCGTCGTCGTGCTGGTTGTTGAGGTTGTTGCTGGAGCGAGCAAGGTCGTTGGCGCTAACGAGGTTGAGGTTGCCTCGCTTGAAGTTTCATCGTTTGAACTGCAACCAGAAATAACCGCTGTCGAAATGACGAATCCTAGAACTACAGATGAAGTCGTTGTTTTAAAACGCACAATGTTCAGTCTTACAGGTGGCTAAGGAAATCTGCAGTCGTCTGCGCGGTTTTTTCACCCTGAGCGACACAGGCCGGTATTCCGATTCCGCGCCAACTGGCTCCTGTGACAAAGATGCCAGGGTTGTGTTGGGCTAGCGCAGATTCGACCGACTCGACGTGTTTCATATGACCGGGACGATACTGAGGGAATGCCTCGGGCCAGCGAGTCACGCGGAACGAATCGGGAGTGAGCGAAGTCTGCGTGTGGCGACTCACTTCATCGACGACTTGGCGAACGATGCGCTCGTCGTCCCATTCATGAATCAAATCTTGTGTGGGTGCTCCATCTCGGCCGAGTGAAACTCGCAGAATCATGGATCCATCGCTCGGTTTCCAATGCGCCCATTTGTTGGAGCCAAATGATGCAGCAGTGACCCGATCTTGATCGGGCTTCGGAACGAGATAGCCGCTCAGACCTGCCAACTTAGGCAAATCAGTTTCGACAGTTTTGATCGTCGCCATCACAACTGACGCGTGTGTAGTTGAACCGAGGAGAATCGCCACACCTTCGTCGAGAGAATTCAATAAGTGAGCCGATGCGCGGGCCGGCGATGTGATGATGACCGAGTCGGCCGTGATGGACGTTGCGGTATCGCCGCTCATTTCAACCAAGTAGCGAGCATTGGCACGAGTGAGGCCCTCTACGGTCGTCGTTGTTGCGATGTGACCACCAAGGGCGAGGATCGCATCGTTTAATGCCTGGGTCAACGTTGCCAAACCACTACGCGGTGTTTCAAAAATTGGCGCGGATGATTCTGGTGCAGTAGCCATTTGCTTGCGAGCTGTCAGAAGAACACTGCGACCACCAGCGAGCACAGCAAGTTGCGGAACCATTGCCAAACTGAAGTTGTTGGTATCGGCAGCATAGATACTTCCGACGAGTGGATCAACGAGCAACTGTTGAACCTCTTTACCAAAACGTTGACGAATGAGGTTGCCGATTGAATCTTTGTGATCTCCGCTTGAGGGCAAAATTGGTTCAAGTGCAGCCCGAATTTTTCCGCGCCATGACATCAGACTGCTCGTTGCCAGTGACATCACGCCGGTTGGCACCCCGAGCATTAAACCTTCGGGGATGGGATGCAGTTTTTTGTGCATAACGGCAGCGTGGCCGGCGTTTGGATGAGTGATGTCATCACCAAGATTGAGTTCACGGGCAAGTGCTACCGCATGAGGAACTCGGGCGAGATAGGCATCGGGTCCTTCATCAACGGCTGCTATTCCGCCGAATGGTGACGTACGAATTTTTCCACCAACTGATGCGCCTGATTCGACAACGGTGACAGTTAATGCTGGGCCAGAGTAGTCGGCAGCGGACGCGATTTTGAGTAGTCGATAAGCCGCAGTTAAACCAGTGATACCCGCACCGATAACAACAACGTGTTTCGGATTGAGTTGTGAAGTCATGACTGAGTGGAAATGACTCGCTGGGCTAATGCATGCATGATTGTCGCGTCATCGTTGACGCAACTCGTGCGATCAAACGCTAAACCTTTGGCTTCGGCGTGTTGCTTGGCCTCGATGTCTAGGTCGAAGAGAACTTCTAAGTGGTCGGCCACAAATCCGCAGGCGCATACAACGACGCCTGAGGCATTTTCGCTGGCGGCAAGATCGTCAATGACTGCCAAGATGTCGGGTCCAATCCAGGGTTCTGGAGTGCGTCCAGCAGACTGCCAAGCGATTGACCACGATGACCAAGAATCTAAACCAGCGGCAATGGCAACAGCCTCGGCGGTTGAGCGCAGTTCATCAGGGTATGGATCGCCAGCGTCAATGATTCGTTGCGGAAGTGAGTGGGCGGTGAAGAGCACCTTCGTGTTTGTCGGCATTGCCGATAGTCGGCTGCGCAGGTCGGCTGCCAGGAACTCAACAAATGCTGGTTCAGTAGCCCATGAATCAATTGCAGTCACGGTCATGCCATGTGGTTCAGCAGCGGCTCGCGCGCGGCCCATGTATTGGCCGATAGAGAATGATGAATAATGGGGTGCCAGCACTAGCCCGATGATGTGTTGAAAACCGCGAACTGCCAATTCGTTAACTGCGGCTTCAATCATGGGGGATGCATGCTTCAGGCCGAGCACTACTTCATATGTGTCGGGTGCAATTTCGTTCAGCGCTTTTTGTAATGCGTCACGTTGAGCCTCGGTGCGAGCAGCGAGCGGTGAGATGCCACCGATGGCGTCGTAACGCGCGACGAGATCGGCAAGTTGTTCAGGGGTCGGAGCGCGACCACGGCGAATGTCGGTGTAGTACGGCCCGATTTCGGCCGGCGTACGCGGGGTGCCATAGGCCATGAGGAGAACTGCGGTTTTTTGAGTCATGATTCTTCGATTCGAGTTTTTTCGTGGACAAATGCAACGACATCTTCAAGAACTGTGGGATCGGTGGTGGGATCAACGCCGTGCCCGAGGTTAAAGATATGGCCTGGATGATTGGCGTTGTCGTCAAGAACGCGCTCGGCACCAGCGAGTGCAGCCTGCGAACCAGCCAACACGAGTGCTGGATCTAAATTGCCCTGAACAACAAGATCAGTGCCCATCCGAGCGCGGGCTGATTGAATGCGGGTTCGCCAATCAAGTCCCATCACGCGTGGTCCGGCTTCGTACATTGATTCCAACAAATGATCGCAACCGATACCGAAATGGATGCCGACAACTTCGGGGTGCAATTCGCGTAGTTGTTCAAAGACTTTCTTGCTGTGTGGCAAGACAAACTCGCGGTAATCGGCATTTGACAGTGAACCAGCCCATGAATCGAACAATTGAAATGCGCGGGCACCAGCAGAAAGTTGTGCATCTATAAAAGTCACGGAATGTTGCACGAGGCGGTCCATGAGTTGATGCCAGAGGTCGGGTTCAAGATGGATCATGCGCTTAGTGTTTTGGTAGGTGCGCGATGGGCGGCCTTCGATGAGGTAGCTAGCAACCGTGAAAGGTGCTCCGGCAAAAGCAAGAAGTGGTGCCGAACTGGGAAGTGCGGCAACAAGTAGTTTGACGGTCTCGATGACATATGAAACATCGTCGGGTTCAAGCGGTCGTAGTCGCTGCAAATCTGCGAGAGACCGAAATGGGGTTTCGGCTACTGGGCCGGTTCCGGGGGCGACATCAATGCCGAATCCAACTGCGTGGGGCGGAACCACGATGTCGCTGTAGAGCACGGCCGCATCAACGCCGTAGCGATGAAATGGTTGCAATGTGATTTCTGCAGAGAGCGATGGTTGCTTGATTGCTTCAAGAATGCTTCCGCTACCACGAATCGCTTTGTATTCGGGAAGGCTGCGACCGGCTTGACGCATGAACCAAACCGGGGTGTGGAGATGTTTGCGGCCGTTCGCCGCTGCGAGGAACGGTGAGTCATCTAATGGGTTGAGCGACACAGACATCGGTTAGGACGATATCCGTGACCTCGGTCTCGCGTCTGATTGCGCGGGAACTAACTCGTGCGAAAAGGCGACTTACGGCACAAAACGACGGTGTCGTTACGTAACCCCTAACTATTTGAGACCAGTGGACGGGTGTTTCCAGTTGCCGGGTCGTAGGGATGCTTCAATACGGGCGATTCGAGTTCGCGCCGGCGGATGTGACGAACTCGTTTCACGCGGCCCGACCGTCTTCTTAAGTGCATCTGATAGCTGGCGCCCATATCCCATACGTACAACGCGCTGATCGGCCTGAAATTCGGCCGAACGCCCAACCACATTTGCGAGGTAGCGCATCATCGAATATCCAGAGCGAAAGACCAACGAGAAACCTTGAAAGATGAGAGCGATGGTCTGCCCGAGTAAGCGAGCCAACTGAGAACTACGAACGAATGCGTGGGTGGCAGCCTTTGAGACATTGTTCATGAACGCACCGACTCTTTCGAGTAGATACACGGGCAATGTCAACCACTGGCCCATCGTTAATGCGACTGTATGAGAACCAAGGTGATGACATAACTCATGGGCCAAGACCCCACACAGTTCATCGTGATTGAGTTCGTGGACCGCAAATGATGTGACGATGACGAGGTGTCCGCCGCTGGCAAATGCGTTGAGGTCTTTGTCATCAACAACACCGACAACGAAATGACGCTTGCGGAGGTGCCAAGCTTGGGTGACTTCATTAAACGCTTTTTGCAGTTTAGGGGCTTCGCGTGAACTGGGCTTGCGGGCGCCCATAAGGAGCGTTAGCACTCGCCGTTGAAAGGCCGGAATGAAGAGAACTAAGCCCGCCACGAGATAACCGAGGAGTGCTTTCCAGAGTGCAACGCCAGTGATCCAGGTGATGGGAAGCCAAAAAATAGTGATCGCCACCGCCCAAAGCGGAGAAATGGCTAGGACTGGAACGAAGGCGTACAGAGCGGCCCGATCGAAGTCGCGTCGCCTTTTGTGGTTCTGACCTCGTCTTTCGCTCTCTGTCCAACTTGGGGTCATGGATTTTTGGTTTCCTCAGGAGTCTTCTTGGGGTCGACGACAGGATTCGCTATATGAATCATGCCCCATATTGAAGAAAGTTCGCTGACTTATTCAAGGTTGACCAGATATTGACCGAAAAGAACCAAGTACTTCAGCGGTCAAGGGGTCATTTCGTGGTCAAGGTCCAAAACAACAAGAACGAGGTTGAGCGTCAGTCGCATCACTCGGCGCGTTTGTTACTTGACCTTGCTCGGACTCACGAAGCCACTGAACCAGAACGTTCACGAGTATTAGTACAGCAGGCTCGTGCTCTAGCGCGAGCAAACCAAGATGACGCATGTGAAGCCGAGTCGTTGTACCGATTGGCATCACTGGCTCACTATGACGGTCAGCCAGCTGATGCATTTGCATTGGCGGTCGAGGCACGTGACTTTGCGATGGCTCATGATGTCACTCTGGTCGTGGCTTGGGCGCTGAATTTAATTGGTTTAGTACACACCAATTCAGGTAATCACTCCGAGGCGCTGGCCAACTGTTTACAAGCCCTTGATTGTTATCGCGGAACCGGGCATCGTGTTGATGAGGGCAACATGCTCAACACGATTGCTTCGATCTACCACGAACTTGGTGACACCGATCGTGCAATTGTCAATTATGAAGCAGCGATTAACGCCAATGCTCAATTGAATCGTCCAGATTTTGATGCAATTACATTGGCCAACGTCTCATCTCTGCGAGCCGAGCGTGGCGAGTTTGATGTAGCGATTGAGATCGGCGAGCGGGCTTTGGCATTGTGCCGACTTCATGCAGTTGGGTTTTTGCCAGAGGTGCTTTCTGCACTCGCTGGTGCCTATGGCGGTCGTGGAGATTTTGATCAAGCACGAACACTGTTGAATGCGGCACTAGCGATGCTTGACACTTCGACTGTTTCGTTTGATGACGCAGTGCGAGCGGGTGTTGAACTTTCGTTTGGTCAAGTTGAACACAGTGCCGGAAATGAAAGCGATGCCATCGCTCATTTCTGCAGTGCCCTCGGATTGGCAGAAGTGATCAACGCCAAGCCTGTGACCCTCTCGGCTCATAGTGCTTTGGCCGACCTGTACAAAGGTCTCGGTCGGTTCGAAGAAGCGGTGTACCACCTTGAAGCAAAGTTTGCGATCAACCAGTCAATCTTCAATGAGGGCACCGATATTCGCGTCAAGACTCTGCAGGTTGCGCACGAAGCAGAGGAATCTCGTCAACAGGCAGAAATCCTGCGCTTGCGCACCAGTGAACTTGAAGGTTTGGTTCGTGGTCGTACGACAGAACTTGAACAGTTTCAACTTGAAGCACTTGAGCGTTTGGCAATTCTCGGAGAATTCCGCGACACCGATACTGGTGAACACACGTCACGAGTTGGCGACATGTGTGCTGAAATTGCCCACGAGCTTGGTCAAGATCCAGCGTGGTCAGAGCGTTTACGTCTAGCGGCCCGATTGCACGACATCGGCAAAGTTGCGATTCCCGATTCAATTTTGTTGAAGCCTGGGCCGTTGACACCCGCAGAATTTGAAGTGATGAAGACGCACACCACACTCGGTGCGCGCATTTTGTCGGGTAGTACTTCGCCTCTAGTGCAGTTGGCTGAAGAGGTTGCCCTTAATCATCACGAGCGTTGGGACGCACTGGGCTACCCCAATCAAATCGGGGCAACTGACGTGCCATTGTCTGGTCGCATTTGTGCAGTGGCGGATGTCTTTGACGCTCTCACGAGTGAGCGGGTGTACAAAAAGGCTTGGATTGTTGACGATGCAGTTCGCTACATCGCGCGGGCCGCCGGTACCCAGTTTGATCCGACGGTGGTCAAAGCATTTTTGCACATTGCCCAGTCGAGATTGGTGACTGATCCCCATTTCGCTGACTCAATCCGCTAGAACTGCTATATGAGTTCACATATTGACAAGGCCCCCGTTATCGCTGGGGCCGAATCATGGAGTCACGTTGGGAATAAGCGTGTCGGAGCGTTATGCATCCATGGTTTCACCGGGAATCCGTCGTCTATGCGCGGAGTCGCCGAGGCATTTGCTGGCGCAGGTTACGATGTTGAATTACCGCGACTGCCAGGGCACGGAACGGCAGTCTCGGACATGATTCCAAGTCGCTGGAGTGATTGGACCTTTGAAGTCGCGGCGGCGTACAAGCGATTGGCCGCACGAGTAGACAAAGTTGTTGTGACTGGATTGTCGATGGGTGGATCGTTGACATTGTGGACTGCCCTTCAGCAACCTACAGTGTCGGGAATTGTGTGCATCAACCCAGCATCGCAACCGCAAGCAGAAGAAATGATTGAGACGGTCAAAGGAATGTTGGCCGAAGGAACTGAAGTGTTCCCAGGAATCGGATCTGACATTGCTGATCCAGAGGTGAAGGAAAGTTCGTATCCAGAAACGCCGTTAGCACCATTGGTATCAATGGTTGAAGACGGCATCAAGCCGATGTTGGCGCAATATGGGTCTTGCAAAATTCCGATGTTGTTGATCACGTCAAAGAATGACCACGTGGTTGATCCTGCAACGAGTGATGAACTAGCAGCCCAATGGGGTGGACCAGTTGAACGAATTCTGCTAGAGCGTAGCTTTCATGTGGCAACGCAGGATTACGACAAAGATTTCATTAACGAATCTGCATTGGCATTTGCGGCAAAACTAACTTCATGAGTTTTCTTTCGTACCTCCCAAGTCCCGGAAGTGCCTCAATCCATGTTGGGCCGGTGCAGTTACGTGCTTATGGTTTGATGATTGCCATTGGCGTGGTTGTTGCTGTTCGAATTTGGGGCAAGCGAATGACGCTGATCGGGGTCGGTGGACCTGAAGAGGCGGCTTCAATTGCGACATGGGCTGTGCCGGCGGGTGTGATTGGGGCTCGGCTCTATCACGTGGCAACTGAATGGGATCGTTTTTCTGATGATCTAGGTTTGATTTTCAAAGTTTGGAAGGGTGGTCTTGGTATTCCTGGTGGCATCTTGCTTGGCACAATTGCCGCAGTTGTCGTTGCCAGGAAACGCAACATGGATATCAGCCAAATGTTGTGGGCGGTGGCGCCTGCTTTACCAGTGGCGCAAGCAATCGGTCGTTTAGGTAACTGGTGGAATCAGGAATTGTTTGGTCGATCCACCACATTGCCATGGGGCTTGAAGATCGATACCGAAAAAATGCCAGATGGATATGCGCCAGGCACTTTGTTCCACCCGACATTTCTGTATGAGGCCCTGTGGAATCTTGCGTTGGCCGTACTTTTGATTGCGGTCGGTCGTCGGATGATGACGTCGCGACCGGGGCGACTGATGGCTTTATATGTCGGAGGTTACGGTCTCGGCCGTTTCTGGGTTGAGGGATTGCGTATTGATCCGACTAAAAGTGGTGGCGGTTTGCGCCTGAACCAGTGGATGGCTATCGCGATGATTGTCGGTTGTTTGTTGTATCTGTTCTTAGATGCGCACCGAACTCAGAGACCTGCAAAGACGGAGATCTTGGAGCCGAATGTTTCTGAACCCAACGACTATCGTCGGGAAGATGTCGAATCAAACTGATTTAGTTCTGGTCTCTGTCGAGAAGCCTGGTATCGGAGTCATCACTCTGAATAACCCTGATCGCATGAACGCATGGAGCGCGGCGATGTCGGCGCAGTTCTTTGCTCGGCTGGAAGAATGTCGCGTGAACCCTGAGGTTCGAGTCGTTGTTGTGACTGGTGCCGGAAAAGGATTCTGTCCAGGCGCCGATATGGACGCATTGAATCAGATTCGCGCGAATCCCGCAGGGGGCGCTGGACCTGCCACTGGTGCAGGGCGTTTCAGCGATTTCATTTCGTACCCTAAGCCGATTATCGCGGCAATGAATGGTGCTGCTGCTGGTGTTGGTTTTGTGTTGGCTTTGTTCTGCGACCTTCGATTTGCGGCAAGTGGTATCAAGCTCACGACTTCGTTTAGTCGTCGTGGCTTAATCGCCGAATACGGTTCGTCATGGGCGCTACCGAAGTTGATTGGTATGCCTCGTGCACTTGATCTGTTGTTGTCGGGCCGTGTCATTACCGCAGACGAAGCAGAACGTATGGGCCTAGTGAATCAGGTTGTACCAGCCGAGGAATTGATGAGTCATGTGATGGCTTATGCGGCTGATTTGGCTGAGAACTGCTGCCCGACTAGTTGGGCATATATGAAGAAGCAGGTCTATGGCGACTGGGAAATTGATGCCGATGCAGCAACGACAAATTCAATTCACATGATGAATGCTTCGGTCATGCGACCTGATTTTCAAGAGGGTGTGCAGTCGTATCTTGATAAGCGCGCTCCGCAGTTTGCGCCGTTCACTGAGTAATTCGTCTTTAGAACGACCGTAGTTTTTCGGCGAGTTGTTCAGGTACGACTGGGTTGAAATATTCGCCAGCCCCAACTTCGGCTGCTGCAATGAAACGAGCCAATCCTTTTTGCCGCCACGGTGAAACGATTTCAACACTCATCCAAGCGTCTTTTACTAAACCATTGGCTGGCTGTTGATTGATCCACATCATGTAGGGGAGTGGTGTCTCAAACAGTTGATCAAGACGATTGATCGTTTCAATCAACATCGCGGCTAACTCAAGTCGCTGCTTGGTTGAAAGTGAAGGTAAGTCGCTGACCCGTTGGCGAGGGGCCACGGTGACCGCGGTGGGATAGATCGAAGCAAATGGAACGAAGCTTGTCCATTCAGAGTTTGAATTGATGACCCGTT
>SXGQ01041811.1_pt1 | contig 27265 bp, 19 predicted proteins | sample 3178371 | NCBI WGS metagenome assembly SXGQ01 (sample SAMN11356859, study PRJNA531348) | freshwater metagenome | isolation source: freshwater sample F1-20 | place: China: Fuxian Lake, Yuxi | collected 2017-12-25 | reverse complement strand
TGCAACACTGGCTTCCCCCGCATTGACTGGCACGCCAACAGCACCAACTGCGGCTGCTGGCACTAGCACTACACAGATTGCTACAACAGAATTCGTTATGGCAAATGCCGAGGACGACCAGTTCATCCTCGCAGGACAGATTTTCTAGTAAATTAAACAAATAACTTATACACAGGAGATAAAACATGGCAACATTCAGCAAACAACTTCTCTCAGAAAGCACTGACGGTAGGGCGAAAAAGGTCGTAGCAACGGCAATTGGTTCTTCACCGACCCTCATTCATACTGGTTCATCTTCCACAGCAGTGCTTGACGAGGTATGGATTTACGCACAAAACAATCATTCAGCAGACGTTGCTTTGCGAATTGGTTTTGGTGGCGTGACAGATCCCGATGACATCATTGAATTCACAGTAAAAACAAAAGGCGGATTATTTTTGGTTGTTCCAGGCTTGCTCCTTAAGGGCAATGCAACTCCTCTTACAGTTAGGGCTGCTGCTGGTACTGCAAACGTCATTTCTTTGTCAGGGTATGTAAACCGCATTACTGCATAGGTTTTATAGTGACACGCATACTTCGTGACACTTCTGGTGGTAAGGCAGTGAGTGGCGGCGCTCTATCTCCGCGTTCAAAAAAAACAAATGCAACCAATCAAGTAAACGATTGGCGCAAGGGTGGTAGTTCTAAACCGCCGTTGATTGTGCAGTTTGTTGTTCAAGCAGGAGGTGGAGGTGGCGCAAACCAACACCCAGGCGGTGGTGGTGGTGGTGGTTTAAGAAGCACCGTTGATAGTACGGGTGGTTCTCTTGGTCTGGAAACTGCATTAACTCTTGTTCTTAGCACAAACTACACAGTAACTGTTGGTGGCGGTGGTGGTGGTTCAGGCGATGCAAACGTAGCATATTCGTACGGTGGTACGGGTTCTAATTCGGTGTTTAGCACAATTACTTCCTTGGGCGGTGGTGCTGGCGCTTATTCAGGTCAAACTGGTGGAAATGGTGGTTGCGGTGGTGGTGCAGGCGGTTACGGTGGTAGCCCAGGTAGTGGAACCGCAGGTCAAGGATTTAATGGTGGTCCTAGCACGGGTGGGGCTAATGCAGGCGGTGGCGGTGGAACTGCTAGTGCAGGCGGTGTTTCAAGTGGTGGCGGTGGCAGAACAATTACAAATATGGGAACAAGTCGCACTTTAGGTTTTGGTGGTTCAGGTTTTCAAGCAGGTAAATCAGAGGCTGGCGCAAACACGGGCGGAGGCGGTGGAGGTTCTAGTTATGGAAGTGATGGCGGTGCGCCTGGTGGTTCGGGTATTGTAATTCTTCGTTATCCAACCGCGGCAGGCACAATAACAATTGGTGCAGGTTTATCGGGTTCTACTTCAGTCGTTGGTGACAATACTGTTGCAACATTTACTGGTGGTTCAGGAAATGTTAGTTGGGCATAATGGCACACTACGCATTCTTTAAAACAACAAAATTAATCTAAAATAATTACTATAGCTATATAATTATTTTAATGTTAAAGGTTTTTGATGATTTATAATCAAGCTATAAACTACAATAGCTCTAACGTGACTTATAGTGGCACGTTAATAATAAGTGCTCCAAGCATACTTAATCCAATTATTATAAATAATGTAACATTTATTTTTCCAGTAAATGAAGATTATTCAAATTTTACAACTATTGGAATTATAAGCATTGAAATAGGTCCAGAAAGTGTTGTTTCTTTAGAGGTTTTAGATCAAGATGTAGACGCATTAATTTCTGCTCAAGTTATATCAATTGGTTCAAATAACGAAATATCGATATTAGCATAAACGTAAGTACTATACCCAATATCGTCTTTTGGAGCTTCAATGTCTACTAACAATGTACTGGTAAATGATACAGTAAGAATAAAAGTTAAATTTTTAGATCAAGGAAGTAATCAAACTCAGGTTCAAGCGCAGATAGTATCTGTTGTAGTTTTAATTAAAGATTCAGATGGGGCTTTGATTATTAACACAGCTGCAACGCTATTATCTGGCTCTGAATATTATTACGATTTTACACCTATTAAAGCTGACACATATTCAGTTAGATTTACGGGAACTACTACAAATTCTAATACTATAATTTCTGATTTAGTCTTGTATGCAAATACTCCAAAATCAGAATATGAACCAACAGTAACTTTAAGAGCAGATGAAACTATTACATTTGCTCCCGATCTATTGCCACTTTATTTAGAACCAGAAGAATTGGTTTTAATTTTCCCCGATGCTTCTCTTATTGAAATTGGAGAAATGATTTATAGATATTCTTTAGAAATAAAAGAAATTTATCAATTAACTGGCAAAGAAGATGGTTCTACATTACCATTTATTATATTAGAATATATTAAAGCAGCTTCAGCTTGTGAATTAAGTAGAACTTACGGTTTTGGTGGAGATGACGAGCTGTCTTTAAAACTAGCTGACTTAGAGATAACCAATAGGTCCGCACCCAGAAATGTTGCCACTAGATCAAATGCTACGACATGGTGTCAAATAGCAGCATCACTTAGAAGAGAGGTGCTCGCCAAAAAAGTATCTATGAAAGGTGTTGAGCCTAAAGGACTTCCAAACAGAAAAATTGCAACAGCCGGAAGAGCTCTTGATTCACAAACTGGGTTGTATGGTCCAGGTAAAAAGCACATAAATAAAGATGACCCAATGCCTGACAGAGGCTTATACCAATATGATTAATGCAAAAAAAGTATTTAAAAAAATACTTAGAGAATGGGGTCACGATATACTTTTCCAAAGAAGATTGTCTGACGATGGTCTTTATTCAGATAGGCTTGAAAAAATAACAACAAGACACGTAAACGCTGCTTCAAGATATTTAGCTTCCACCAAAGAAGAACAAGTTGAAGGATTGATAATAAACTCTGACAGAGTATACTACTTTGAAGAACATATAAATCCAAAATCTGGAGACAGAATATATGAAGGATCATTTTCTTTTTTAGAAAATTATGTTCTTTATGTGCTAGAAGAGTGTTACCCATCTAGAGGTAAATATGGTAAAGTTGAATATTGGATTTGTGGAGCAAGCAAAGAAGAAACGGCAAGCTAAATGTTAATAATATCATCAGGACAAGAATTGGAAGTGCCATTTATATATAAGTCTGGATACGAATATGTAGATCCAGAATCTAATATTGTTATTTTTTTAAAAAGGGGAGAAAATTCAATAGGTTCAATTATATTGGGCCCATATATTTACGACATAAGCAAAGCAACTGCAGCAAGCCCAATTATTCATCAATCTTTTAATGGTACAGATTCTTTAACACGAATTTCTCAAGGCAATTACAAATTAAAAATAAAAATTCCTACAAACATTTTTAATGGTCAATATACCATTGAGTTAAGCACCACAATTAATGGTGCAATTGACATCAAGCAAACAGTAATGCAAATAAAAACTGCAGTAGAGTCATCTGATTCTGATTATTCAATTTTTGGTAAATCTGTTTCAATTGATTCAAAATCAAAGTATAAACCAATGAATCAGTTTGATACAAATAATATTTTGTTGATAGGTCATACTAACGCGATAGAACCTTATGGTATACAAAAAATAAATTCAATACAAGAAGGTGTAAATCTTTTAAGAGCTGATATTAATTCTCCTCTTTTTAGAGGAATGTTCGATGCTTATAGCTGCGGAGCAAGAGACATTTACCTGATGTCAGCTGGATACATGAATGAATATGTCGATAACGTAGCACAAAGAAACCTGCCTATTTATAGAGATAGTGTTAATGATACTTTTACTTTTTATCAATTATATTACAATAGTCTTGCAACTTGCTATCAACTACTCCAAGAATATGATTTTATCGATTTTATCGTTCCCTTAGAAGCCAGCATGATAAATACTGGAAATGTTAATTTTGCAAAACAATTAGCAAATTTTTGTGATAGTGTTCAAAAAAATACTGGCGAAGTTACAATTGGTATATTAGGTTCAAGAAATCAAGGCATTAATTCTCAAGATGTTACAGAGTTAATTTCTAAAAATTTTGAATTGCTAAACAACGTCGATGCAAATGGTTTTATCACAAAAGACACCGGAAAGTATTTAATATTAGTTTATGGAGAAGCAGTTTTTGCTCATAAGCAGTTATCAACTAGTTATAGTTCATCTTTAGCAGCTTGTGTAGCAGGTATACTTTCATCAACGCAAGTCAATTTTGGAATAAGCAATCAGAGAATACCATCTGCTCTTTCTGGTTACGGAGTAGATTTAACTACACAACAAGTTAAATCACTGAATGCAAAAGGAATAAATTCAATAACTAAAGGTGGCAGATCAAGAAGATTTGCTGGTCCATATGATGTATATATTAGTGGAGATTTTACTCAATCAATAAGTGAAAGTTTTAAAGATTCTTGCAACTTACGTTTAGCAGCTATGGTTATTTCAGAAGTTCAAGCAATTAGCAAAAATGCAATAGGTAAATTTAATTATTCAAAAATAACTACTAAAGTTGAGGCACTGCTCAACTTTTTAAAAGTTAATGACATAGTAAGAAATTATACTTTAGACTCTTATGCAGACAAAAAAGAAAAAGGAAAAATATATTTTAATATAACTCTTCTTTCATCTAGAACTTTAAGAGAAATATCTTTTAACGTAGCTTCAGGAAGAGGTGCCTAATGCCACAAAATTATCCAATGTTTCCTACAGAAAATATTAATGCGTTTAGTTTTGATAGAGTTTCTGGCAATTTACCTCCCCTACAAGCTCAAGGCAATTTAACTTACATTGAATTTATAACTGCGGTTAAAGCGTTGTGGGAAAATGCATATCCAAATATTAAAATTAAACCTATTCAGAATGGGGATTACGCAGAATATCCAGTTATAGCCTATGGCTTAGAATTAAGAAGGGCTCACACAACAGAACCAAAACCGAGAAGTAGAGTTTCTCCGTCAAAAGACATAGCTATATTTGGTCAAAGATTTCAAAATATAATATCTTTTACAATTATTACAAAATCAATTTCAAGTCAATTAAAAGGTTCTTCTGACAGATATTCTGGTCCAGAGGTAGCTGAAAAAATAATTGAAATATTTGAAGATTTTATGCTTGAATATACTCCAGTTTTTAAAAGATTAGGAGCTTCAGAATTGGTCTATGCAAGAAGGCTTTCTGATTCAGAAGAAAATAGAGAAGCAACAGATGTAAACAAAAGAACAGTAACCTATATGCTAACGACAGAAAAGCTAATTGGCATGGAAGTTGGTAGAATAGAGCAAATAGCCATAGATGTAAGACGCTACATGGCAATAGAAAAAGAAATCTGGGACCTATACTATGACGGCTCAACTCCTAATTATGAAAATACTGAATTAAATATAATTGATTTAAAACAATCGGCTACGCCAGATTCATAAATCATTAGCGGTTGTTTTCAAACAAGCTCCATTACTATATCCATGAAGTAAAAACAAATATGCTGCAAGCGGAGGTCTAAAAGATAATGGCTCTACCAGGTGTAAAAACAATAATAAAAGACAGATTTTATAGCATTTCTCGTCAGGACATTCCTGTAGGTCCGAGAATTGTTTTAATAGCAAAAAGATCCACTGTAAGTGGAACTCGAGGCGTTCAAGATCTTGATGTCATGAAAGTTACAAGTGAGCAAGATATCATTGCGGCCTTTGGCGAAAATTCACAATTGCACAGAGGATACTTTGAACTTCTTGCTGGTGGAGCAGAAAGAATTTCTTGCGTTCCACTTCCTGCGGACTCAGTATTTAATTATACAACAGGCGCAATCACTAGCAGCACATATGCAGCAGCAGGTGGCGGAGACGTTTTTGATGCGGCATTTGAAGCAGCAGAAGCAGCGCAACCAGACATTATTATTCCTTGGGGACGTGGAACTCATCCAAGCGAATGGCAAAATCCGGCAACTCCAGGAGATGACGAAGAGTTTGGTTTTTATGCAAACAATGGAGTAGGTTCCGGAAGCTTTGCTGCAAAAATAGCGACAAAAGTTAAAGAAATTTCAGAAAACTCACACGCTTGCTTTGCTGTACTGGGAATTAAGCCATATGTAGGAACTTCTGAATTTATGACTCCAGCACAGGTTTCAACCCACTTGTACAACAGCAATGCTGGTCCTGCTAACTTAATCTCAAGAAACAGCGCAGCAATGTCTGAAATTGGCAGACACGTTGTTGTGATTTCTACAGAGCTTAAGCCTGTTAACTATGTTGAAAGTTGGGGCTATACAAATGGAGCATCAACTTTTGCAGCTGCAATTAGCAGAATGTCTTCATTCACTTCACCAGTTAATAAAACCGCGTATAACGTAGCAGATCTTAGATATAACCCAACTAGAACTCAGCAAGAAAAACTTGCTTCGTTGGGAATAAACTTCGTTGCTTTGAACTTTAATAAAGTTCCGGTATTCGTTGAAGGTTTGACAATGGCATCGTCTGTATCAGACTATACAAGAATTTCTACAATGAGAATTGTTACAGAAGCAGCTCTTCTTGTCAGACAAGTTTGCACGAAGTTTGTTGGCGAGGCATCCACGTTACAGACACGTAACTCAATGGAAACAGCCATAACTTCTGCACTGCGAGGTATGCAACAAGTAGGTGCCTTGCTAGATAGTGACTTCACTGTAAGCTACTATCCAGCAGAAAATAAGGCGTTTGTTGACCTCGTACTTACACCAGCATTTGAACTTAAGAACATTGAAGTTCAAGTTGCAGTCACAATATAATTAAACATATATTTAATATACCGAATTAGGAGGGTATAATATGGCGGGTTCAGACTATTATGATAATGCAGTAAACAAGTATTTAAATACTTATACAACATTTTCTGGCGCAGACATTGTTGCTACTTTTGGTGGCATTGAAATCGGCGCACTTTCAGGAATTACTTTTTCAGTAACAAGAGAAAAAGCACCAATATATACAATGGGTTCACCAAACCCAAGATCTTTTTCAAGAGGAAAGCGTGGCATCGCTGGATCACTAATATTTACAGTTTTTGATCGCCCAGCACTTTATCAAATGCTTGACGCCAATCATCAAAAGGACAATCCACAATTGTTTTACACAAGAAGACACAATACTCTTCCTGGCGATATAGGACACAAGCGTGGTATTGCAGAGTTTTCGGGACAAGATTCTGATATAGTATCGCAAGTGCCATTCTATGCAGATCAAATTCCTCCTTTTGATATCACAATTACTTTTGCTAACGAGTATGGTCAAGGCGCTGTGCGATCAATTTATGGCGTAGAGCTTCTTAACGAAGGTTCTGGCGCTTCTATGGACGACATCGTCATTGAAGAAACTATGACCTATGTTGCAAGAGAAATTGGTCCAATGTACAGAATTACAACAGATCAACTAGCTAATGGCAAGTTTAATACAGGTGATCTCAAAGATATTATCAATAGAGACGCAGTAAGTCAGGCTGGTCTTAATCCTAAGATAATTAGACCATAATAAACTAAACCTGCTAAAACTAAGTTGATATGGAGGACGAGAAAAAAATCTTGTCCTCCATATCTATTTTTAAAAAAGACAGGGTAAAATGGATAGAATAGATCCTAAATTAATCAAATATGATTTTAGTCCTTATCACAGAAGAACTAATTTATACGATCAAGACGCCATAAGAAAGATAAGAGCGGAAAAGGGTTTGCCAGATCCTTTTTCAAACATGTCTTTTGCAGGAACAGATATTTCTGCTACAATGGTAATACCTGTTATTGATAGATTAAATGGAACAATTCAATCTATGGATGTCCTAGAGTTAGCAGAAGTTCAAACAATTTCTTATTCTATTCATAGAGAAAATTCACCAGTCAGAACACTCGGACACGTTAATCCAAGAGGATTCGTTAAGGGTGGAAGAACGATAGCTGGATCTCTTATTTTTACAGTCTTTAACGAATATGCTTTTTATAGAATAAAAGAGTACAGACACATTATGGCAGAAACAGGTTTATTTTTTGCTCCATTAGCAGACATGTTGCCACCGTTTGATATTACTTTAACATTTTTTAATGAATACGGTTTAGGCTCAAAGATGAAAATATATGGAGTAACTGTAGTCGATGAAGGTCAGACAATGTCTGTTGACGATCTAATAACTGAACAAACATATACTTTTATGGCTAGAGGAATTCAGCCAATGATTTCTATGGATTATGATCCATTACTGTTAGGATCAGAAGAAAGCGCTGTGTATAAAGAAATGCAAGACAATTTTTTTGGTGAAGAAAAAATATCAGAGTACACTCAGTTTATAGACAGAATAAGAAAGCCTTAACAACATGCCGCGGCAGAATACAAAACAAACCATACAGGCCTTTTAGCGCCTATTTGCCACCACAATTTAAGTTCACCAAAGAAGGCAACGCTTATGCACTGGTTATGCCAGAATCTTTTGATCCCTTAAATGAGGACATAGATTTACAATGGGCTGGAAAAACAGATGACACTTCAAAGTTTAATAATTATTATGATTACTTTTTTACTGGTGAAGATGTAAAAATATACATAGATGGTCTATTTGATGCCGGTGACGAACTTGACATAGCAAGTTTTGCTTTTAATATTGTTCAACAAAAAACTCCACTTTATGGTTTTTGGTCGTACAACTATGACGTAATGATGACAGGCACAAGAATTGTAACTGGCGAACTTCTTGTACACTCTAGATACCCAGGAAGAATTAGAGATCTATTATCAAAGGCAGCAGATGTTAGAGCATCTTTTTATACTGATTCTCCAAAATCTCAAATTCAATCTTACCTAAGAGGTGACGGCGAAGGTCAAGAGGATGATAAAAACATTCAAAAGTACTGGTCCAACAGTCAGCTAGATAGACTATCTAATCTTGATAGATTATCTTCAGATCAAAATCAATCATCAAATAATAGAAATATTTTTAGTGCACATCCGCCTTTTAACTTTATAATTAAATATGGATCGCAAGAAGGTTCTCTAACAACCGTCACAAGAAACATGGGCACATCAAGCGATCAATCTTATGATATGTTGGATAGACTAATGTCTTTAGATTATAATGATAGACTAAGTCAAACAAATATTCAATCAATGGACATCGTTTTGCAAAGCATTCATTTAACTTCAATGAGCACTAATTACGTTCCCGGAGGAAGTCCGCTACTGGAGTCGTATCAATTTATAGCTAGAGATATGTATATTTCAGATGGTACTAGAAAAAATCCTCCAAACAATAAGATAACGTCAGATAATACTCAAAATTCAAAATCAACTGATAAATCAGGTACGCCAGTTGAACCAACCAATGAACAATTGATGACTAGAAAAGATTTAGCAAGGCTTCAAGATCTTAACGCCCTATACGATAATTATGGTGCCGAATAAGATTCTGGTTCTGGTCTTGGATAAAATGTTAGATAATTCACGATAATTGTGATATACTTGTTTAAATAATTAATATTTAATTAGGAGAAAATATGAGCAATGTTAGAAAAGTTGTAGTCAACGATGCTGCAGACACGTACGAAGAAGTAGTAGTTGAAAATTTAATTACTTCAGAAATACAATCTGAAGAAAATGACACCTTAAGCAAAGAAGAAGAAAACATTGGAGTAGACGATCTTTCAGACGAGGAAGAAATCTGGCCAAAAGGACCAACAGCTGGTCAAGTTAAAGCTTGGAAAAAAGAATTTGGGGATGTATACGTTACATCAATCAGTTATGATAAACACATCGCTTGGAGAACTTTAAATCGTTTAGAATACAAAAATCTTTTTAAAAAAATGGAACAGCTTGTTCAAGCTGGTCAATTAACGCAATCGGAAGCAAATCTTTGGAATGAAGAAGCAATTTCAGAAACATGTATACTATATCCTCAATACGATAAGCAATCACTTATTAGCGAAATGGCTGGTTTGCCTTCTTTAATTTCGCAAGAAGTTTTAGAAGCTTCTGGATTTTTAGCACTAGAGGTAAGACAGCTCTAATGACATGGTTGATGCTGAAGTATTATATCAATTAAAGTTAAAATATGGGTCTATTTTTGAAACGTATTTAAAAAAAGATTTAATAATATTTCGAGAATTAACATTTTCTGAATTTGATCAAATATCTGAGCACGAAGCTCTTGGAGAGCACTCTTCAGAAATAGAAGATTTAATAATCAAATCTGCCGTAATACACCCAAAAAATATAGTTTTAGATAATTATCCAGCTGGTTTAGTTTCTTCTTTAGCGGAAGAAATTCTTCAAGAATCCGGCTTTGCTTCCGCAACTAAAGCTAAAAAAACCTTAGAACAAAAAAGGGCACAAGCTGCAGAAGTTAGAAATTTAATGAAAGCCTTTGTTCTCAGTACTATAACTACGTATTCACCTGAAGATTTAGATAATTTAACTTATAATAAGTTAGCAGAAAAGGTAGCGTTGTCAGAAAAAATTATAGAAATAAAACAAAATATTTTAGGGATTGCTCCGACAAATGTTATTCTGCAATTAATTGATCCAGAGGAAGAACAAGAAAAAGCTAAAGACAAAGCTCAAAGATATAATAAGTCTAAAAAAGAAGGCGAAGCTCAATATGATGATCCAGTTGCTCAAAAACTTTGGGGACTTAGAAATTAGAAGGGTAGGCAGTTTTGTTTAGGGACAAAACACCATTAGTTAACCTGGGTTATGGGGTTACTTCTCGTGATATACCTGCGGCTTCTAATGAGGAAAAAAATCCTAACCCTAATAGCGGTTTTATTGCAAGGGCGCTTGACGATAAGCCAATAATTAAATATCTTACCACTACAGCAGGAACGCTAGCTGCTACTTACGCAGCATCAAAACTTCTTTCTAGGGGCGGAATTAAGTTAGCTAAAACTATACAAAAATCTGCAGATAGTGGTTCGCAGTTAGGTAGAACTTTTGTTCAAAATGCTACACAAATAAGAAAAGCTCTTGATAGTTACGAAGGCGTTAATAGATATGTAGAAGGTGTTACAGACCCCTATAGCAGATTGATATATCAGTCTGCTGACGGGAGCGTGGTAAATCCACAATTGACCAGATTAGGTGGTCCAGATTTTGTTTCAGACGGAACAATGTGGATGACAAGAAAAGAATTTAAGGCGATAAGAGCAGGCCGTCAACCAGTAGCTGAGTGGGGATATAGGGACGAATTGCAAAGTAGGCTTGCAAGAGGTGCTAGAAGTTTGCCACTTATGTTGCCTTCAACATACTTAGTTCAAAGAGGTTTAACTGATCAATTATTTGGAAACTCAGATGACAAAGGAAAAATTAAATGGTATAACCCTGTAGATGTTGTAACAGATTTTGTTAGACAATCTACTCTGAACATGACAAATATATTGCTTCCGGATGCAGTTGCTGGTGCAAGCGTAAAGAGATTAAGCCAACTTGCTAACGCACCATATCAAGATTTTCCATTACCATTAAGCAGGAATCAACTTAAAACCGCAAATAAAATAGCTGATATAAAAACTATTTTAATGTCTTTTGGTCAAGACAGTTCAAAAATAATACAACAAGCCACCAGAATAAGCAGTTCTGCAACCTATGCTTTTAATACTGCATTTAATGAAGCACAAAGAAGTGAAGGAGGAATTGCGTTTGCCCTTGGTCAAGCAAGAAGGGGTGCTGCAGCCGCAAGAAAAGCTTCAGAAGATTCTGGAGAAGGGAAATTAACACGCGCCTCTAGAGTGGCTAAAGGTTATTTGTTTGGTTACTCAAATAAATCTGGCAGCATAATCAGAGATATTCCAAAATTTGGAGATTTTGGAATATCAGAAAAAACTTTAGGCTTTATTGATACTATACCAACCCTTAAAGGTTTTACAGTTGGATCGAGAGAATTCAAAAAACAATTTAAAAATTCAACAAAAGCTTATGATGTTATATCTGGTGCGCTTTCTTTTGATGAAGCGCTGAGGGGATCTGGTGGAAACGTAACAGAAGCTGCAGACATTCTTTCAAAAACAATAGGCAATCTTAGAAGGCAGCACACAAGTAGATTTTCTAATCTTGTTAAAGATTCTCTTGCAGCAAGAACTAGGCTTGATCCAGATGGGCAAGTAAAAGACGTTGGATCATTCACAGAAGAGTTTGAACGCAATGCGTATTCGCTTGGGTTGCAACAAGCTTTAGTTAGAAGAGGTATTGAAAGAGATTCTGCAATAGACTTTGTTGGTGGCATAAATATTAACCAACTTCTTTCTCCATCCGATAGAACAAGAAGTATTTCCGAAAGAATAACATACGGAATTAAAAAAATAAATGTAGAAAACAATAATGAATTTTTTGAAGCCGTAGCAGAAAGGGCAAAAAAAGATTTAGGAGAAAAAGGTAAGAGTTTTAATTCAGAACTTTTACAATCCGCTTTTAGAGAAGCAGACGCACCATTTACGTCTGAAGTTTTTAGAGACAGATTAAGAAAAAGGGCGGAATCAGCATTCAGTTCTAGCGCAGATAAAATTATTACACGTCATGCAGATTTAATTAGTAGACCTCAAAAAGCCTTGTATGAACATTTCACAGGAGAAGTTACTCCTAATAAAATGGAGTTTCTGTCAAGAAAAGTAGCTCAAAAACTAGCAGTAAAATTAGTAGAATCAGATGGGACATACACATCAGCAGAATACATTAGATCAGAGTTAGCAAAAAGAGGATTGGATTCAACCGATGCATCGCAATTAAGAGGATTTTTAGTTGACAATAAGTTAATGACACCCGCTTCAAATATAGGCGGATTTAATATTTTTGGATTGAAAGAAATATCAATCGACCAAGCATTTGATAGAGGAATATTTGAATCTTTTGATGATTCTTCTAGGGCGGAAGCAAGAAGGCTATATGGACAAGTGGCGTTGCAAGATCCAGTTTCAAAATCAATTGGTTATTCCGCATTAACAGGAGTTTACGAAACTGCAAGCGGAAGAATCGTAGACACCACCAGAGTAAGATCAACCGCTAGAAGTTTCTTAAATTCATTAACAGATGGTTATAGAATACCGATAGTCAAATTTAATCCTCTTCAACTTCTTGGTTTTGGTGGACCAAAAGGTGTTGATCAAAATCAAGAAATACAGTTTTTAAGAGGTTCTGCAAGACAAGACTTTGTAGCAGGAAAAGCTAATAGGCCAGATGTATACGCATGGGTTAATCAAAGTTCTGGAATATTTGGTAATGTTGGAAAACTTTTTGGAATTACAGCAGATTCTGATTCAGGTAAAATTGAAGAATTTTCTGGTATGTTCAAAAGATTTTCGTCAATTGAAACAGATTTATATTCTAGGGCAGGTCGTCTTGCATCTGGTAGACAGCAAGAAAGAAATTCTGTTTTAAGTGGAGAACCAATAAGTCGTTTAGAAAAAATTAAATCTTTGTTTGATTTAGATGAGGAACAACCGGGTTCATTGTTTAGGAAATTTTCAAGATTTACAAAAAGAAAAGAAGATATTCAAAATTCTACTTTTTTTAGCAGACTTCTTGCAGAATCAACAGTTAAAGTTAAAAAAGGAAAAACATTATCTTTAATAGCTTCAGATAGTGGCCCTATAGTAGTCGATGAAGCGGGACAAACAGTATTTGATCCAAGCGCAGTTGCAAAAGCTTTTGATTCATTTAGAGAACAACAAACCTCAAGAAGAGGAACTCCGTTACCTGTCATTGCAAAAGTTGAAGAAAAACTTCAATTAAGAAAATTAAACATAAAAGGAATAGACACTTCTTTAAGTGAAGTAGCTGACGAAGATTTATTAGAAGCTGTAACAAGTCTTGAAAATATATATGGAATTAAAGCCGCGGAAATAAGAGCTTCAGGAAAAGATCCCATAGGTTTAACAAGAGCAATGAAGTTTGTAACCAATATTTCAGAAGAAACCTCTTTATCAACCGATTTAATTAAGCATAGATCCCCAACAATTAGTACTAGACAAGACTATTTAAGAAATGCAATTAATAAAGTACTTATTGAAATAAAAACATACGATGATTACAGTGGTGATCCAAGTCAAATGGCTGTAAAACTTGAAGAAGTTTTACAATCGATGAAAAGACAAGGTACAATTTCTGCTGATCAATTAGCAGAAGCAAGAGCCGCAGCTCTTGAAAATATATTTGATCTTTTTTCTTATCAAAGTTACAAACCTGCAATTCAATTTGGAAAGAATCAACAAAACGCACTTCTTTCTATTCTTAAAAAAAGAGATGATAGTCCCGAATTTGCCGAAGCTCTTGTTGGGCTTACAAAACCTTTTACGTCACAAACAATATCTAACGTTGGTGCAACTGGAACTGGAAGACTGTCGGCCATTATTAGGCCAACATTAAAAAGAAATTTTGGTGCAGCTCCTTATGAGTTGTCAGACAATTCTGTTAACCCACTCGGAAATGCTCGAACAACTTTTATTCCTACTTTTACATCCCAATTAGACAGAGCGACAAGGGGAGAAACAACTTTTAGAAAAGTTCTCGCCAACACCGTTGGCCTTAACAGTTATGATTCACCTGATACATTCAGCTCAGCTTCAATACCTGCAATTCACTTGTCAGATAGACTCAATAGATACTTTGAAAAAGTAGGTTTATCAGTTGATTCTGATAAATATAAAAGTCCACTAAGTTTTTTTGCTAAAGGAATAGTTGGTAAAAGAGTTGCTCCGCTATACGTTGGAGGCGCATTAGTTCTTGGCGCAGACAGAACTATTGGGGGGTTAACTGAAGAAAAAGATGCAAGAGGAGAAAGAGTCTACTCTCCATTTTTCTTAAGCAAAGCTGCAAGAGGTGCAGTAGAAGTTCAATCGGTTGCATCAGGAATAACACCTGGTGGTATGGGTTATGAAGAGAAAAAGGAACAATTATTAGAAGGTGAAGTTCCAGTAAGGCAAGGAAGATACTGGCCGTTAGGCACAACTCCATTTGCTGGTAGCAAAGTTCAATATTATAGACCATCATATTATAGAAGAATGAAATCTGGAAGTACTTATACTTCAGATGCATTTGGCAGTCCGGTTGAACGTTTGGCTTACGGTTATGATTTTTCTCCACTTAGACCATTTGATCCTTATAGATTTGAAAGAGAAAATTATTTTGATAGACCATATCCAGTAACTGGAGAATATTTTACTGGTCCATTTGGACCCATAACTCCAGCATTAAACATGACTGTTGGCAGATTGTTAAAGCCTCAAGTGCCAATGCATCAACAAGAAGTTTCTCAAGCTCTTTCTCAATATGTTCCCGCTGGTTATGGTGGCGCATTTGATCCATCAGGCCTGATTTCATCCGGAAGGGTAACTCCAACTTATTCTGGTGGAATAAGTGCTCAAGGGGTTGGTCAATCTGGTCCACAAAGAACTTCTGGTTCAATAACAGGGTTGCAAATAGGAACTTATAATAATTCGCTTGCAGGAGCAGCTGGACAATTGAATACAGCTAGAGACATATCGTACAGTGCAATAGCTTCTGCAAACCAAGGATATACTCAAGCGATACAGTACGGCGCTCCACCAGTTCCTGGCTATATACCACCTCAAATTGTACCGACTGGTGCACCGATTAGCATGTCAACTCCAGCGTTTCAAAAAACAGAACTTGGTTATAGAGTTCAGGAAATGGCTGGTATTTATGGATTTGGTTTTTCATCACTTAAAGAAACATTTGGATTTGGAAGTGGAGATTTGCAACCAAATGTAGCGGTCTTGCAGTCTGCATCGAAAGCATATGGCTCAACTAGGTCATTTTGGGACTTAAATCTTGGTGGCCTTGGAGACGTTCCGGCATCTGAATCTACATTAGAACTTTCTGAAATAGCAAGACGATTTATTCCAAAAGAAAGAACAGATATATCATATTTAAATCCTATTAAAAATACAATGGGAGCAAAATATCCGTTCTTGCCAGGTTCAGACTATTTTATTAATTTTCAAACAGGTGATCCTTTTGCAAAAATTCAAGAAGGAGAATTAAGACTTCCTGGAGTTAGTTATGAAAGACTTAACCCGCTAAGAAGAGACTATGAAAGTCCAGTAACTCAATTAGATATTCTTGCAGATGTTGCTCCATATTCAAGACAATTTAGATCACTTGATAGAACTCTTAATATGGGGAACCTTGATCCATCAGAAAGAGCACAAGTACAAAACATACGAGCTCAAGTTGAACAAACAACAAAAAGAAATCAATTTAGCCCATACAAATATAAGCATGCAAAAGCAGAAGAGCTTGGAATTAGCAGAAGTTCAAAAGCAGTTGGACAAATGGGCGAGTATCTTGCCCACAGAGATACTTTTATTAATACAAAATTTTCCCCCAATAGAACAGCGCAAGAAGATTGGGAAAGAAGAAATGTTTACGGCAACTCTTTTCCGGAGTGGAGTAGCCCAATTGAAAGTTTCATAAAACCAATTTATTATAAAAGTAGTCAAAGAAATCCATTAACAGCAGGATTAATTACCGCAGGAATTGGAGCCTTGTTTGGAACAGGTCCAAAAGAAAGGGCCATTGGAGCATTATTTGGCTTAACAACAGGAATGGCTTTTTCTGCATTTAGTAATACTAAAGAAGTTTTTACTGGAGAAAGATTTATTCCAAAAGAACGTAAAAAACAAATGGCCTTAGAAGAGTACACAGATATTCTTTCATATGTAAAAAATAAATCACTAGCAACACAAGCTTCTCAAGCTGGAGATATGGCTTCTGCAAATCAATTTAATCAAGCCGCTAAAAGAACTATGTATGGAGCAGACTTATATGGAAGCTCTGTAGATTCTTTGTCTTTAGCAATACCAAAAAGAAAACGTGAACACTTCAAAGAAATGATACAAGCCCCAGTGCAAGAAAGGGAATCAATACTTTCAACCGCACCAAGACTTGAAAGAAGAATATATCAAGCAGCTTGGGGAATGCCAGTAGAAGAGAAACCTGATTTAACAGAATTTTTTAGTAGGCATGAGCTTCCTGATTTGAGTTGGGAAGGTTGGCACCCAAATACAAACATGGATCATATTAAAATTAAAATGGGTCAATCTATGGGAATAAACATGTCTCAAATGGGTTACTATCCACAACAAATACGTGAAGCCAATTTGACAAATCCAAGTTATCCATCTTTTGCAGCGCAAGAAAATCCATCAGCGGCAGCAGCAAAGCTGAGAATGTTGATGACAAGAAATGGGATATCAGGTTCGGTTATGCCAGTTCAAAATAATAATGGTCAATCTTCAATAAACATTTCTGCAGGAATTTTATAACATGAATGATAGCACCTTAAAAAGAATAGGAAGAACAATATACGCAAGAGATCCCCTTTACCAGCATCTAAGCATTGAGGAAGACAACTCTGTTTTAAATAAAATAACTGGTCAAAGATTTACTGAGGGCACTCTTATGCAGAACATGACTGCTGCGCAAGACACCATTAGGACAATGCCGACTTCGGTTGTTAGAACTGTTATGTCAGACGATATGACAGGCGTAGGCGCAGCAGCCTTGCGAACAAGAGTCGCATTAATCAATAATTTTTTATCAGCCTCAACAACTTCTGAAGATGAATTAAGAGAATTAAAATTAGAAAAATTAATTGGAAAACAAATTCGAGCACAACAAGTAACTTTTGGCTTAGGGGGAAACAAAGAGCAACTACTTTCTGTGCTCGATCCAATGTCTAGTTACTCGCAAAAAATTCCAGGATCAAGTAATATAACTTCAGAAGGTTTAATACGAACAACTTTTGCAATCATGAATACTGATGGGTCAATTCGGTGATCCTCTTTCTGAATTGGAACAAACAATTCTTTTAAGTCGTGTAGACGCAACATTTTTAAGAAGTCAAACAGTAAATAAAATTTTTCAACATTTAAGAGATTCAGAAGCAGGTGTGGGAGATAATCCTTTGGGTAAGATTAGCCAATCAGTTGGCAAAGTTCCAAAAAGAGGACAATCAGAGTTGGCGGTAAGAGATATTGAATTAAATATAAGTCAAATTGAAAAAATTTCTGAACAAATGTACGGATCAGGAAAATTTGGCGATACGCTTGAGCTAACAGATATAACGGAAATATTTATAAAAAAAATAAAGGGAGCAGAATTAACTGCATCTGAAAAAACAGTTTTAAAATCTTTTGGCCAGGGTGTAAAGCCTGACGATTTTGTAGATCCTATGGATATAATTGGTCAAGTTTCCGGCTATGTTAGCGCAGATGGCACTATTTCAGATCCAAATGGATTATTAGAGCATTTAAAAAACAGAATTATGTCAATTGATTTTGATGAAAATAAAAATTTCTTTGAACAATTAAGTAGCGAATCGGAATTAAATACAGCCAAAAGTATGTTAGATCCTGCGCTTAGAGACGATTACGAAAGACTTGTTAAAACCCTGCCACAAAATTTAGAGCCGATGAGAGATGGTGCAGTTGTTATAACTGAAACATTTGTAAGAAGATTGATAAATCAAAAAAAAGATGAACTAGATGAATTAGAAAAATTGTATGGTTCTGGAACTAGAAAAATAACTCTAGAAGAAATGGAAGCAATAAAAAATAAAAAAAACGAAATCAAAAAGTTAAAACACGCATTAAATTCTGGGAATGAAAGCGATCATACAGTCAGAATTGGCATCGGGGAAACTACAGTAAATGTGGGTAAGAATGAAACAGAAATAGGTGGAAGCATAAAAGCAAGAGCTGGAATTTTAAGGTTTGAAGACTACGAAGAAAATATTGAAGGTCTTTCTTACAATCAAGCAAGAAAAAAAATTGGTCAAATAAATAAAAGAATAAGAGAGTTAGAAAGAATAGGTAACAGAAGAGCCTTAACCTATGATGAAGCCGAAGAATTAACACGTCTTACATCGAATGATCTTCAAGACGTTATGGAAAAATTTCAACGAATTTCAATTATAGGTGATGTTAGTGCTATTAAAAAAGAAACTGGTACAGCTCCCTTTTTTGGCATGAACATCAGCATGAAGAGCGCTGGTCAAGTGTATGCAGAGCCGATGGAACTAATGTCTGAACCAACTATATATACTGATCCAATTTTTCTTGAAAGTCAGAAAAAAGCAATAGAACAAGCTCAAGAAAAAATACAAACATTTTTAAAAACTGGAGTACTACCAGACGAAGTTCTTTCAAACATTGATGAATTAGGAGATATGACAAGCGAAGAGTTAGAAAATTTAACTCCATTAGCAAGAGCAACAGCATTTAAAAGAAGGCAATATTTAGCAGAAATAAATAGAGTTATTAGATTGGGGCTACCGCTTTCAGATAGTATAGAAGCAATTCAATTTGTTACAACACACTTTGCAAAGAATGCTTTTACACTCAAAGATGATGTTCCCAGTTTGGTCAAACCTAGTGATGAAAGATTTAAAATTAGAGTTCCTGCAACACAGGGAAGTAAAGTAATAGAGAGCTCGTTTAATCAAACAGGCCACGACATCATACCGATCAAGCCACTATCGGGTTCAACAAAATCAAGAAGCTCAACCTTTGTGCAAATGGCTATACGAGGTAAAAAAATTCTTATTGCGAACCAAAATTCTACGATATATAAAAGCGTATTGAGTGGTTTTGACCAAGACGACGATGCTATTGTTCAATTAAGAACGTTTGAAGATGCAGATGGCAAAATTCGTTTTGGACAGAGAATAGTAAGAGATCCTAAGTCATCTGAAGAAACTTTTTTTGCAAGATTTGTGCTTGATGATGCAGAAACTTTACAAGGTCTTCTAGGAAAAAACCCAGAAACAATATCAAGACTTCAGGATCAGTTTGAAGATAAAGACTTTGTAGAAGGCATAATGAAAGAAACCGGCGTAGATGAAAGTACAGCAAAAAAAGTTTTTGACAGATTAAAACAAACTTTAGCAAAAAACGGTAAAAGATTTGTTGAAAAAGGAAAATTAAAAGATGAATTTGGCGAAGCTTTAGATGAGTCTTCTTTGTTTGTTATAGAGACGGTTGTAAGAAAAGCAAAAGAAATGGAAAGGGGTTCTTCACTTCAAAGTTTTCAAAGTGAATCTGAAATAGAAGCTTTTAATCAAGCCGCTGAAATGAGATCGGCTTCTCCTAGAGCGGCAAATGCTATGGTTCTAGACAGTAGTGGAAATTTAACTACTCAAAAAATAGCAAGAAATTTGAGTACGGAACAAGCTGGTCCTTACACCACCGAAAGAATGATTCAAATTACAACAAAAGCAGGAGTTGATCCTGAAACAGGAAAAAAAATATTAGAGAAAATTAATGCTGATTTAACAGGCAAGTTTTCTCCTCTAACAATGGAAGAAGTTCTTTCTGAAGATTTTTTAGATGATACAATTCCTAATTTTAAGGGAATTCCATTTCACTTTAGACTTGGTGTTGCCGAAAATGCAGTGCGCACAATGGTTAATGATACAGTAATTAGAAATTTTGGAGAAACTTTGGAGTCAATTGGCAATTTAGTTAACGCTGGTGCTTTTGTTGATTCTATATCACCCATAATGAAACATCCAGAAATTATTGAAGCTCTTGAAAAATCTGGCATGTCGCCAAAAGAAATAGAAGCATTAAAACTTAGTACTACGGTTCCAGTTGAGCCAAGATCAAATATCGTTGACATAATTAATCAATCGATGGGAGATAAATCATTAACGCAATACAGTGAAGCAATAAAATCTTTATCTGCAGAAGAAATACCTAAACTTCAAGCAGCTTATACGGCAATAGCTGAACAGGTTCAAAGAAGAACTGGTATACCTACAACATTTGAAAACATTCACGAAAATGTTGCCGGTAGGACTTACTTGCAATCAGATGCGGCAAAAGCTGCAATATCGCAACAATTAAAAATGCTAGGCGCAATTAGGGCACGTCAATTGGCTAATAATGTTTCAGATGAACAATTAATCGGCATTGATCCTGTTGTTCTGGACAGAAGATTATCAACTCCTCAATTTAGGGAAGAGGCAAGAAGAGCCGTAGTGGAAAGCTATGAATCCGCACTTAGCTCAACTAATATTGATGCAGCAGCAAAAAGTAGGATTAGATCAGAATTAGATTTATTAAAAAGTAATGTTGAAAATTTATCAGTATTAGCTTTAAGAAAGGGATCCGATTTATACAAAAAATTTGCGGCTACTGCAGTTCAAGCAGATTTAGCAACTAGCGGGCGAGCAGCTATCGCAGCATCTTCTTCAGCAAGAGAAAGAATGCTTTTAAAAAGCAATCTCCCAAGTGCAAAATCAGAGTATATAAAAGCAGCTAGTGCGATGTTAGAAAAAATGGGTATTTCTAAGGATTTAGATGAACTTAAAAATTTAACAGATGAAGATCAAGTACGAATTTTAAAAGCTAGTATAAGTGAAAAACTATCAATTGGAATAAAAGCTATTCAAAAAAACTATGCAGCTACTTCATCTACCACATTAGATATAGTCGATGGGTTAGAATCAGAACTTAGAACTAATTTTGGTAGTGCAGCTGCAAGGCTTTTGGGCGGGATGGGTGAACCAGACGCCGAACATGAAATGATGGAACTATTTAACAAAGCAAAATCTAGAAGACAATCTAGAAGAGCATTAAGAGATCCAATGTCATATGGAATTATTCAAAGGGCATTTAGAACTCATGTTGGCGACGCAACTGCTAAACTTGAATCCGTAGATCAAAACTATGCAAAGAGATTTTTAGAATATCAATCTAGGTTAGCCCCAGACTCTCCCGAAAAAGCAATGTCTCAAGATTTAATGGATTTTATGGAAGCAACATCTCTTTCTGATCTAGAAAGAAATAATTCAAAAAAATCAATTGCAACAAGAGCAATAGCTTACATGAGAAATAAGCAAAATATAGAACAACTAGAAGCAGATCCGGGATTATTGCCAACAGCATCGACAAGTGGATTAGACGCTGAAGACTTTGGTGGCAGCATAGACGATTTGGCTGATGATATAGCTAAATCAGTTGCTGAAACTGGTGAAGAACCATTTGAATTGTCAAGAACTAATTATAAAAGAGTTGGTCTTGACATTTTTAAGTCAAAAAAAGTTCGCACTGGTGCGGCAGCAGCGGTGGCATTAATAGGCGCTAGTTTTTTATATCAATCTAAAAAAACAAAAGATCGCACAGAACAAGATCTACAAGGACCACCCCTATTGCCTGGAGGTAACCCATATGAAACTAGCTATCCAACTAGGCAGGCGGTAATTAATCAAATACAACAAAACCAGGTACAGTCCTCAGGAATGCAATATCAAATAAATACATCTGGATCTATCCAAGATTTAAATAAACTAAGAGGGTTATTTGGAGATGTTGTTGACGGGCCAATAAACAGTACTATGTACAATGGACTGCCAACCCTAGGCCAAGATCCGTATTCAGATATAGCCTCCAGATTTTAGGTATTTAAAATATGATTTTAGGTGCAGACAGACAAAATAAAAACCTATCCGACGCCGCCTCTAAAAGAATAGACACCTCTCCAAGAACTAGAACTTCTAATGCTTTAGCTGGAAGAATAGCTTCTCAAAAATCAAATTCATCAGTTTCCAGTGAATCAAACGAAAACATAAGCAGTGGTTCTAGCAGAAGCCTATCCATGACCCCGCCAGACCCTATTAGAGGCTCTTACGAAGGACTTGTTAGCCAGTCGGCTGGTCACATACAGGCAAATGGAGATGGGTACGATAATCCAGATTTTCAAAAAGCTAGATATCAAAAAGAATTTTTAAAATCTAATGACTTAAAACAAAACATTTCTAATAACTTTTCAAACAAGTCGTCTAATATTAAAAATAATGATATAATTAACAATTATAGTTCTACATTTAATAGCAACAACGTTGCCAATAAAATGACAGAATTTATTAAAACAGACAATATGTTTAGGTAGACTATGGCCGAAGAAATAGACCTTAATTCCAACGACGCTTCACAAAATCTTTATGCCGATTCTGACCTAGCGCCACTATCTAGCCTATTTGGTGAAATGGCAGCTGACAGATCTTTTGGAACTAAAATTAAAAATTGGTCAAATTTTGTAGGAGATCTAGGAACTGCAGTTGTAACTACGCGGAGCAAGTATTCCTTTTGTTGGTTTAGATGGCTGGGATGGAGGAAGAGGGGATGAATTAAATAAAGATCTTACATCTATAGGTTTAACAAAAGATAATTTTTCAAACGCACCAGACAATAAATTGTTTGTACAATTAACTAGTTATAGAAAATCTGAATTTAATCATATAAAAGATGAAAAAAATAGAACTCTTATTTTTGAAAAAATATATCAATCAGGGTTGATTGACTTAGCAGAAATGGCTGGAGGCATTCAAGAATTTGCAAGGCTTCGTTTTGAAAGCGCAACAACTTTAAGAAAATCAGCAGCTAATTATAATAATCCAGTTAGAGATACTTTTTGGTTAGAAAAATTAATACAAGTAAAGAATTTCTTTTTTAATGATCCACTAGCTTTAGCTACTGTTTACAAATATTTTCCAAATTTATATAGACTGTTTATTACTGCCTTAGCATCAACTGCTGACTACGGTTATTCTGAAGAAGATCCCTTAAATAACCATAAGCAAATTATGGAAGAAATGTTTAGGTCTTTTGGTACTAATGAAAAAGGAGAATCTACTTTTAAGCCTATTTGGGCAATTGAAAATTTTACTACAGCACAAAAAATAGAAAAAGCAATTCAAGACACTAAAGCCTTTTCAAAAACCCCACCAGCAACTCCAGACATGTTCCATCTTAGAATAGGCGCTGCCAATTTTTATGTGCCACCGATTACAATATCTGTTAACACCGGATTTAAAACTGGAAGTTTAACGGGTGGAGCAATTAGACAAAAAGCATCTCCTAAGTATAATTCTGGATATAAAGAAACAACTATAAATGTAAAATTATATTTTCCAAACTATGAAGAAATTTGGGGAATTTCTATAGAAGATGCATCAAGCGTAAATCTAAATAATAACTTTTATATAGATCAAAAAGAATCTCAATATGAACAAAAAATGGATAAATTTTTATCTTCGTTAAGAGGTTTAATTGCAGCTTTTAAATATGCGCCAATATTGCCTATAAAAAATCATTATTTAAATTCTGTATTTGATATTACTGGCGTAGCGTTAACAAACATGTCAATATCTACAGTTCAAAACTATCCGTTTACACTAGAGGTTGATTTAGAATTTGCTCAATTTAATCATAAACCGTATTTACCCATGATTAAAGATTTTAATCAAGCAGTGCACTGGGGCAAATTTAGACATTATATGGGCAGAGCAGCAGGATCTTTAGCCAATTCTGTCAACGCAGAATTTTTATTAAATACAGTTGTTGAAGAAGTGGCACCAATATCTAAAGAATCTGTTGTTGTTGACAACCGGAGATACTTACAATATATCCCCCTATGGCGCTCAATTAGATACTGTGCTCCCTTACAGAGAAGGCATTTTAACAACTAATGTAATGAACGATTGGGTTAATGGTAAAAATATAACTCTTTATATACCGGCAGAAATTCAATCAAAAATATACTCTCCTGACATTTCTTCATTTAGAAGTGAAGAAGAAAAAGCTGTTCTTGATTACGGTAGATCGTTTTGGGAAAATATTTTATTCAAAATGGGAATTGTTTTAACTGATATAACTCTGTATAGATCTCTTGATACGGTAGTTGTAAGTTCTTTGAATAACGATGTTTCTCTTGCGCAAAGACAAGCTGTGGCAAAGATAGTAGAAGTCGCACTGGCTGGAGCGAATGCTAAAAATATTTATGAAATGACGTACGACGCATTAGTTGTAGATTATATTAATGATAATGACATAACAAATACATCAATAATAGATTATTTAAAAAATAGAAAGTCACCAAATGATATTCAAGTTCCAGCTCAAACTACAGAACAAAAAACAATGGAACTTAAAGAAAAAAAATGGGAACTTTACAACGCATCGCAATCTACAAAAGGAATGCTTCAATACGAAATTACAGAAAATACAAAGTATATCTTAAAGAAGAAAAAAATAGAATTTGATCCTAAAAATTTTAGAGACTCAAAAGAATTTCAAGTTCATTACGCACAAGAAGAAAAAAAATTTATTGATGCATTTACAGTATCTTTGTATGAAAGGGTTTTTAAAGACGAAAGTATTCAGGAACTTTTAGGTGTTGGTTTAATAAGAGACGCAGAAAAGTATTCTAAAATTGATGGAAGAAAAATATCAGCTTTTACCATTAGGGAATGGGAAGTCCCAATGATGAAAATAGAGCTTGATGAAAAATCAGTTATTGTTAATTCAGTTTCCCTTTCGATGGGAAACAACATGGCTAAAATGCAACTTCAAATGCAAGATGAGCCAACCTTTCAATACATTGGTTCTAAAGATACAATGATTAGTATTTCAATGACAATTTTTGGTGAAAATGAATTAAGAAAAATAAGAAAAATGTTTGAATTTTTAAGCGGTTTAGCTCGTCTAGAGCACGCTGCTGGAGTTATCGGTTTTATGGGAATCAAAAATATAGTGTGTGCTCTTGCTGGAGTTAAGTATGTTCTTCCCGTAAATTATTCCGTTGATACAATACCTGGTTTTCCTCATGTTTACAATGTTAATTTAATGTTAGTAGACTTTGATATCTTTCAACAAAAAAGAGAAAGTATTAGCTCAGAACAACAGATATCTCTCATCAAAGAATTTGGATCAAAAAGAAATCCGTTTTTACGATTAAAACAAAAATGGGGGGCATTCAATGCCTATCCCGACATGCCACTTTCGGTATCAGATCCTTCATCTAAAGAGCATGTTGGATCCTTGGACCCAGATTATTATTTTAGAAGTTTTGAAACATTTGATAATGATGTTATAAATAACATTATTGATCCAGAAAATTATACTTTGCCCATAGGTGAATGGGAAAACGAAAAAACTCATTTAAATGATAGGGGAAAATCTTTTGTTTATTTTGTTAAAAAGAAACTTATAGAAAACAATGGAAACATTCAACAAATAAAAAACTATTTAATTGATGAGAATAAACTTCCCGCTAATGAAGCTATGAAAATTTTTAGAATTGCTATATACGATCAGCAAAATGAACCAGAGTTTGAAAATTCTTTGCAATCAAGCAAATTTATAGCAAATAAATATCCAGATATTTGGAAAGACATGATTGAATTATTCAAGGATGATAACAATATTGAATATAGTTTTGACGACGTAAAGTTTGAAACAAGATATGGTAATATAAAAATTGGAGATTTAATTTCTGGTTCAAAAGAACAGGTTGAAAAATTTAATAAGCTGATAGCAGATTCAGCAGAGAGCTCAGCAAAAAATACAGCGCCTTCTTTCGATCCAGATGATGTAGATCATTTTGGGATGATACATTTAATACCGGCTGCAGATCCTAAAGATACAAAAAAAATACCAGCGATTTATCAAACACCAGATGGTGGATATGTTATGGGTTATTCAAATAGAGAAGACGGAAGATTTTACGTTGCTCAAGATTTTTTAAAAATTTCTTCAGATGGGAAACCTGAACCAACTTCAAAAGTAACTATAATAAGTGATACGCAAACTCCAGAAAGAGAAAAGCAAGCGGCCCACACAGGTGTTCCTGGCTCAAAGAGCGTTGACTCTTACATGAAGGCCTACGGTTCTGGCAAAAAAGAAAGTATGGAATCAGTTTCTACTGGCGGGTCTTACAAGGGGGTGGCTAAGCATTGGCAAAAAATGATGCTTGATACTCAATATAGAGATCTTTCCGGAAGAATGATCAGGGCATATCCAACTTACATGTTGTGGCTAATCGATGATTCAAATTTTTTTGCTGGAGTAAAATTATTTGATAATTTCTATGGTTTGCAATCAATTATAGATTTTTCTATAGTTCAATCAGAGGATATTCTTGGCGATACTTTGATGCTGAGAATATCAAATACTTATTCAAAATTGTCTAAACCAGAAGCTTCTTTAAGTTCTATAATTAATCTTGATGGAGAAATTATCAATGGAATAACCAATAATCAAATAGACAAGTATTCAACAAATCTTGCAGGTGGGTCGGCAAAGATAGTTGACACCTTGCTTAAGAGATCAATGAACTTAAAATCACATATGAATTCAAGATATATAACTGAAATAGCTCAAATGAGATTAAAGCCCGGAGTTAGAGTTCACTTAAGAGCTGGTTATGGAGCCAATCCAAACTCATTGCAAACTGTTT
>SXGQ01673837.1_pt1 | contig 27272 bp, 14 predicted proteins | sample 3178371 | NCBI WGS metagenome assembly SXGQ01 (sample SAMN11356859, study PRJNA531348) | freshwater metagenome | isolation source: freshwater sample F1-20 | place: China: Fuxian Lake, Yuxi | collected 2017-12-25 | reverse complement strand
GGTCGATGCCTGCAAGACCTTCGCCCGACATCGCTTGGCCATGCCGAGCACGTTGATCGCCCCCATGACGCTCGTCTTCATCGTCGTGATGGGGTTGTATTGGTAGTGGCCCGGGGCCGCGGGGCAGGCGAGGTTGTAGATCTCATCGACCTCGAGCCAGAGGGGGTGAATGACGTCGTGCCGCACGAGCTCGAAGTTGCCGCGGTCGAGCAGGTGGGCGACGTTCGACTTCTGGCTGGTGAAGAAGTTGTCGACGCAGATGACGTCGTGCCCCGCATCGACGAGCCGTTCGCAGAGGTGGCTGCCGAGGAAACCAGCCCCGCCGGTGACGAGGATTCTTTTGATCGAGGACATGCCGAGCTCCCGTGTGTCGATCGGTATCGGAACGGACCGACCGCCGATCATTCCACCGTCGTGGACGCCGGGGTCGTGGACGCTTGCGTCGAATTCCCCCCAACGCCAGACTGTGGCAGGAACGAGTCGCACGAAAGAGTCTATTTCACGCCGCGGCCGCCACCATGGGCGGTGCCCCGGGCCCCGCATATTCATCGAGTGACGAACAGTTCATCCGTCGCAGAGCGATCCCCGCGGCCGCCGGCCCGGTCGCTGCCGCGGCGGCCTCCCGGTTTTTCATTCACCCGCAGGAGCCGTTTCCATGAAGGGCCGCATCAAACAGTCGCTTGTGCACTGGTGCTACAACGTCGCCGGTGACAAGTGGACCACCGAGAAGATGTGTCAGGTCGCCAGGGATCTCGGCTGCGTCTCGATCGAACTCGCCGCCCCCGAGGACTGGCCGACGCTCAAGCAACACGGGCTGGTCTGTGCGTTGGCGGCCAACGGGATGCCGGGGGCGCCCTTCATGAAGGGATTCAACAACCCGCGTTACCACGACGAGGTGATCGCCCGCACCACCGGGATGATCGATGCCTGTGCCGAGGCCGGTTTCCCGGCCGTGATCGCCTTCACGGGCTACAAGTGGCGGGATGCCGACGATCCGCGGAGCGGCGAGATCGCGGCGGACGAGGGGGCCGGCAACTGCGTGAAGGGCCTGAAGCAGATCGCGGCGCATGCGGAAAAGAAGGGTGTGAACATCTGCCTCGAGCACCTCAACACCCGCGACGACACACATCCGATGAAGGGGCATCCCGGCTACCAGGGAGACGACATCGACTACGTGGCTGACATCGTGCGAAAGGTGGGCTCTCCCCGCGTCAAGGTGCTGTTCGACTTCTATCACGTGCAGGTGATGAACGGCGACCTGATGCGTCGTGTCGAGCAGTGCAAGGACGTGATCGGACACATCCACGTGGCCGGCTGTCCGGGACGCGGTGAGCTCGACGAGAACCAGGAGATCAACTACCCGCCGTTGATGCGGAAGCTGCTCGACATCGGCTACACGGGCTATGTCGGCCAGGAGTTCATCCCCACCCGCGACGCGCTCGCGGGGCTCCGGCAGGCGGTCGCGATGTGCGACGTCTGACACGGCTTCCGGGTGATCCGCGCCCGCCCGGGTTCGGTTTCACGCCGATCGGGCGTGCTCCCGGCGGTCACTGCCGCGGCAGGCAATAGGACAGGGCGAGCAGCGCGTAACTCGTGACGAGGTCGGCTTGATCCTCCATCCAGCGCTCGTTGGCGTTGACCCACGAGCCATCCTCCCGCTGTCGCGCGAGCAGGGCGGTTGAGAGTTCGTCCCGCCAGCGGTGCTCGCGGCCCTCCGAGTCGGTGAACGTCTCCACGCCCAGCGTGTCGAGGGCCTTGGCGGCGGTGTGGAAGTAGTAGAAGAGGCCGGCCTGCCCCATGCCGGGATTCTCCTCGAAGGTGTAGTGCTTCTGAAGCCACGCGATCGCCGCCTTGATCCGCGGGTCGTCCGGGGTGACGCCGGCGAAGATCATGCTCTTGAGCCCCGCGTAGGTCATCGAGCCATAGCTTCGCAGGCCGCCCTCGGGCGTGGTGCCGGCCTGGCTCTCACCGCCCGCGGCGGGTGTGTAGTAAAATCCGCCATCGGGGTTCTTTTCCGGAAACGGAAGCGGGTTGTGGGGCCCGGGCAGGTTCTGCGTTCGCGACACGAACTCCAGGGCCCGCTGGATCGCCGGGTCATCCGCGCGGGCGCCCACGGTCCGCAGGGCTTCGATCATGAACTGCGTGTTGGAGAGGTCGGGCCGCGACTTCTTGCCGTAGCCGGCACCGCCGTAGGCGGGGTCGCCCCGGCCCTTGTTCTCGCCGTCGTCCCACTGCAGTTTCTTGACGAACTCGGTCGTTCCCCGGATCTCTTCGGCGAGGTGGCCGTCGGTGTTGCAGGCGTGCAGCGCCAGCATCGAGATCGAGGTCTCGTAGTTGGCGACCGGGGAGCCGGGGGCGTAGATGCCGCCGTCGGGCTGCCTGAATGAGAGCAGGTAGGCGAGGCCTTTCTGCACCGCCGGCTGATCGACCGGCGCGCCCGCCCGCACCAGGGCCGTTACGGCCAGGGCCGTCACGGCCGGACCGACGTCCGCTGAAAAACTACCGTCGGCCGCCTGTTCCTTTTCGACGAGAAAAGCGGCCCCCTTCGTGAGCGCGTCGCGGATCGCGGCGGGGTCGGCGGCCAGGGCCGTCGCAGGGCCACCGGCCGCCGGCAGCGCGAGCAAGAGGACGAGTGGCGCAAGGGGGGAGCGCATGGCTGATTTCCTGCGGAGGGGCTGGCGTCCAGCGGCGCCAGACGCGACCGTCGAATCATAAGCACGGCATGGCGTGCGGGTAAAACGTCTGCAAGGCCCGAGGCGGTGAACTTTTCACCACCTCGGACGAGCAGAATCGCCCGTCCGGGGCCGGCGACCGATCCCGGTCGAACGCCTGCACGACGTCTTGTGAAGGTCGGGGCTGCCCATGCCCCGTCGCCGGACGCTCACTCCGCCCATCAGGCAATCCTGTTCGGCACGGAGGTTGCCGGAGGTGGTCGCAACGTCTTGTGAAGGTCGGGGCTGCCCATGGCCCGTCGCCGGACGCTCACTCCGCCCATCCTGGCAATCCTGTTCGGCACGGAGGTTGCCGGAGGTGATCGCAACGTCTTGTGAAGGTCGGGGCTGCCCATGCCCCGTCGCCGGACGCTCACTCCGCCCATCCTGGGCTCCGTTCGCTCGATGCCGGCTGCGCTTCGGCATCCTGCCTTCGCTGGCCGGCAACGCCGGCTCGCGGGGCATGGGCAGCCCCTCCCGGCACCCTGCTCGTGAACGGCCGTGACCAAGAGGCCACCCGCAGCGTCGAACGCCGCTGCACCACGGGAACGAGCGGACGCAACGCCCGCAGTGAGTCTTGTGCGATTCGCGCCACCAACGCTTCTCTTCGTGGCGAGAACCGCCAGGCCGGGGACTCCCGACGATCAAAGACGAAGGCGATGGCACGCAGATCCCGCGCCGAGCAGGATGGTCGTGGATGACTTTGTCCGCGAACAGCTACCGCGCGACGGGCAACGCCCGCGGGAAGGCGGGCACCCTCTTCGGCGGGAGGTCCCGGCCCTCCTCCAGTCGCCATTCCTCACGCTCGTCGTCGCTGGCGTAGTAGACGAGCCAGGCGGTCTGATCGCCGTCGCTGGTGCTGCTGCAGTCCCAGTGGACGAAGTTGTCGGGGATGTCCACCTGCTTGATCTTCGCGGGGAGGATGTCCCGACGGATCAGGACGTAGAGGTCGCGGTCGGAGAGGTGGTCGGTGAAGTCGAGCACGATCCGCTTTTCGTAGAGCGTCTCGATCGTCCGCCAGAGCCGATCGTGCAGTTGCTCGTCGTCGAGTGTGCAGGCGGGCTGCAGGGCCAGCTGCGGCTCGAACCAGCGGGCCACCGGCGTCAGCGGAGCGAGTTCCCAGGCGAGCATCGATTCGAGGAAGCGATTCTCGGCGGGCGTGGGCAGGTTGCGGAAGTCGATCTCCCAGATCGATTCATCGAGGTAGGGCTCGATCGCCGTCCGCAACTCGCCGTTGCGGAGCAGGCATTCGATCTCTTCCGGTTCGGGATGATGTGCGAGAGGCATGCCGGGGTGATTCCTCGGGGCTGTCGTCGGCGCCACGCACGGTTCGCGGTGCCGGGTTGCAGTTCCGACGATACCAACGCCCCGCACGGCTTCAATGATTTTGAAGCGTTTTTTCTGCCGCCCCCCGCTCCCGGCGGCGGTACGACCGTTACGACACGACGACTTTCCGCGGCTCCCCGTCGTGCCCCCGTTTGCCGGGGTTACGGCCGCTGCGCCATCGTCAGTCGCCGGCGTGGGCTGGGCTGGCTGTGCCGTCCCCGCAGCCGGTTTCGAGCGCCGCGATCTTGGCCACGCGGCGGGCGTGGCGGCCCCCCTCGAACGGCGTGGAAAGCCAGGTGCGGATGATCTTGTCCTGCACCTCGGGGCCGATCAGCTCCGCCGAGAGGCAGAGGACGTTCAGGTCGTTGTGCCGCCGGCTCATCTCGGCCGTGACCTCGTCGTGGCAGGTGGCGGCCCTGACGCCCGGGAGCTTGTTCGCCGCGATCGACATGCCCACGCCCGTGCAGCAGAGCAGGATGCCACGATCCACGCTGTTGTTGCTCACGCGGCGGGCCACGTCGGCGGCGATGTCGGGATAGTCGACCGCCTGCTCGCCATTGGAGCCGCAATCGACAACCTCGTTGCCGATCCGCTCCAGAAGCCCGATGAGCCGCCGGCGTGCAGCCACGCCCCGATGATCGCTGCCGATTGCAATCCGCATGGGTCCCGAAACTCCCTCGTCCTCGTCCGCCGGTCCGCCCGTCCGTCGCCGGATCACGCGATCCGTCGTTCGATGCCGAGTGTATCCATTCTGGCGACCAAATGCCCGTGGATCTGGCGGGCACATTTCCGGTAGGTCTCGAGGGTTCCCCCGACCGGGTCGAGCACGTCGCGGCGTTCCGGCGAAAGCATGGCCACCCGCCCCCCGGCCCCGGGAAACTGGGCAAGGATTGCGGCCCGGTGTGCGTTGGTCATGGTCAGGATGATGTCGGCCTGCGACACGAGCGACTCCGTGAGCGGCTGACTCTCGTGGCCGCTGAGATCACCCCCCATCTCGACCATCGTTTCGACGGCATGCCCGCTCGCGGGGCCTCCTCCCCAGGCCGCCAGGCCGGCGCTCGACACGACCACGCCGTGCTGTTCGATCTCGTCGGGCCGGCAGCCGAGTCGCTCGGCCACCATGACCCGAAAGAGCGCCTCGGCCATCGGGCTGCGGCAGGTGTTGCCGGTACAGACGAAGAGCGTCATGAGGCTCGAGAGCCGCCGCAGCGTCTCCTCGCTGACGACCCCCGGCCGGACGACCTTGAATGAGCCGTCCGCAAGTTCGATCGTCGAGGCGGGCTGCGCGTAGCGGGTGCGGCCGTCGTCGATCACCATCGCCAGGGAGTCGGGGCAGCGTTCGATGACATCGGCGGCGGTGATGGCCTGACCCGCATCGGGAGCCCCCGGTTCCGCGAGCACCACCGGTCCGGCGAGCATCCTCATGCAGTCGGCGAGCATCGCGTGACCGGGAATGCGGAGCCGGATCCGCCCCCCGCCGACGAGCCCGGTCCGCGATGTGTCCGGCAGGCGATGGACGAGGCTCTCGGCGTGGTCGTCGGGAACGAGCATCGAGACCGGCCCCGGCCAGCAGCGGCGGGCGAGACGGCGGCCGACCGGCGAGATCCGCGGCGCCCAGTCGAGCGCCTCGTCGGCGGTCTTGAGCGCGAGCGTGAGCAGGGGCTCGCCCGCCCGTCTGGTCACCATTGCGCCGAGACGGGATGCGGCCTGTTCCGAGCGGCCGCTGGCGGCCACGACGTAGTCGGTCTCGGTCGGAAACGCGACACAACGCCCCTCCGCCAGCGCCTGCACCGCGCGATGTACGACATCGCGGGTGTCCTCGGTGCGGCGCAGATCGATGACCATCGGCGGCATGATGGAGCCGGCGGCCGGGACAGCCGAGGAACAAAAACGCCGATTCCTCGTCGAACCGGCTGACATTCACGGTGGGAAGCCCCTGAAAAATACCCCGGTGTGAGTGCCGGAGTCAAGAATCGCCGTCTGGGCAAGACGGGTTGAAAGCGGCCCCTTGGTGGCGTGTTTTTTTGATCCGTGGTGGCCCGGCTCGCCGGGAAGATCGCCACCGGCGGGCTTTTCGGCTTGTGGCGGCGCAGCAGGGTCCGGTATCTCTCCGCCGCTCCCGCCGCGACACCCCGGGCAACCGCACCCTCGATGGCCACGCGCGTCACCACGATTCGACGTTTTTCACTGCGGCTGTTCGCCGCGCTCACCGTGGGCGTGGCCGGCTGCATGGCCCTGGTGCCGGTCGGAGCCCAGACCGTCGCGGAACCGCTGCCGCTGCCGCCGGTCGCGGCGGAGACCGCGGCCGCCAAGGCCAACCCGGCCGACGTGATCGTGGAGGTGCGGATCGAGGGCAATCACGCCACGGACGTGTCGAAGCTGCCGAAACTCGTCACCCGCGCCGGGCAGATCTTCGATTCCCAGACGATCGAGGACGACGTCCGCACGCTGCATCGCTCGCGGAAGTTCGTCGACGTGCACCCGAAGTATGTCCGGGTGGCCGAGGGAACGGTCGTGATCTTCCAGGTCGTCGAGCGGCCGATGCTCCGGTATGTGAGGTATGTCGGCAACGACCGGGTGACCACCCGCTCGCTGCGGAAACAGGCCGAGATCGACGTGGGCGACGCGATGGATCCCTACGTGGTCGAGGAGGCCCGCCGCCGGATCGAGTCGCACTACCACGAGAAGGGCTTCGAGACGGCGCGGGTCACCACGGTGGAGGGCGACAAGGCCGGTGACAAGGGGGCGGTGTTTCTGATCGACGAGGGCCTCAACCGGAAGGCGCTCTGGACGAGTTTCGTGGGCAACACGATCGCCACCGATGCCCGGTTGCTGACCCAGATCAAGTCGAAGCCCGGCGTCTTCTGGTTGATCGGCGGCAATGTCGATCGCGAGGTGATCGAGCAGGACGTCGAGACGCTGACCGCCTACTACCGCAGTCTCGGCTTCTTCCAGGCGAAGGTGGGCCGGGAGGTCGAGGTGGTCCACGAGGGGCATCGGGCCTGGACGCACCTCACGTTCGTGATCAACGAGGGCCCGCGGTACACGGTCCGCAACGTCTCCTTCGTGGGCAACAGCCGGTTCAAGACGGAGTTTCTCGAACGCGACATCAAGCTCAAGGGGGGCGAGCACTTCAACCAGTCGAAGATGGACGCCGACCTGAACCTGATCCGCGACATCTACGGCGGTCGAGGCTTCGTGTTCGCGGACATCCGCGCCGATCCGCGGTTCCTCGAGGAGCCCGGGCAGCTCGATCTCGTGTACAACGTGACCGAGGGGCAGCGGTACCGCGTCGGCAAGATCAACGTGCGGATCCGTGGCGAACATCCCCACACGCGACACAGCACGGTGCTCAACCGCCTCTCGCTGCGTCCGGGCGACATTCTCGACATCCGCAAACTGCGGGACGACGAGCGGCGGCTGAAGTCGAGCAGCCTGTTCCTGGCCGACGCGTCGAAGGGCGAAGGGCCGAAGATCGTCTTCTCCAGGCCCGATCCCACCGACACCCGTGTGGCCCAGGAGCCCGAGCCCCAGCGGCCGCCCGGCTTCCGCGGCCAGAGCCCGGACGGCTTGGCCGAAGAAAAAACCGATTGTGTGATCGACCTCGTGCTCGATGCCGATTGGAACGACCAGTCGCAACAGGCATCCGGCACGGGCAGCCCGGCTCCGCCACAGCCGAAGAAGCCGAGCTCGCCCCCGCCGGCCGCCTACGCCGGCGAGCCCGTCTGGCGCGGTCAAAGCCCCCAGTATCCCGCCGCGGCCGCACCGCAGGCCCAGCAGCCGTTCAGCCCGCAGCCCGGTTTTCAGCCGCAGCCCGGTTTTCAGCCACAGCCCGGTTTTCAGCCACAGGCCGGTTTTCAGCCACAGGCCGGTTTTCAGGTGCCGGTGGTGCAACAGCCGCCACAGCCGCAACAGCCGGGCTGGGGCGGAGCGGCCCTCGCGCCCCAGGCTCCTAACACGCTCGACTACTCGCGCATGGTCGCGCCGCCACCCCCGGTCTACACCGTGCAGCAACAGGTGGCGCCGGGTTTTCCAGGAGCCCCGGGCCAGCCGCCGATCCTGCAGCCCGCCGTGGCGGGGGGCGGCCCCTTCGCCGCGACGCCCGTGGCCCAGTTCGATCCCAACCAGCCGCCCGCCTTCCAGCAACCGGGGGTGCTGCCCGACTTCGCCGCCGATCCCTCGCAGGTCTTTCCGGGGCAGGAGCCCTACGTGATCGTCGATGTCGATGCCGAAGAGACGCAGACCGGCCGCCTCATGATCGGTGCCGGCGTCAACTCCAACGCCGGACTGGTGGGCAACATCGTCGTCGACGAGCAGAACTTCGACATCCTGCGACTGCCGCGGAGCTGGGATGACATCAAGAACGGCACCGCCTTCCGGGGCGCCGGCCAGCGGTTCCGCCTCGAGGCAGCCCCCGGCACGCAGTTGCAGCGATACATGGCCACGTTCCAGGAGCCGTATCTCTTCGACACCCGCATCGGCCTCTCACTCTCGGCCTCCTACTTCACGCGATACTTCTTCGACTGGGCGGAAGCCCGCACCGGCGGCCGGATCGGACTGGGCTACCAGTTCCAGTTCGCCCCCGATCTCTCGGTCAACGCCGGCTTCCGCGGCGAGAGCGTCGATGTCTTCAATCCGCGGGTGCTGGCCCCCGACATCGTCAACATGCTCGGCACGAACTCCGTGTACGGCTTCAGCACCGGTCTCGTCCACGACACCCGCGACAGCCCGTTCCTGCCCACCCAGGGGCATCTCGCCACGCTCGAGTTCGAGCAGGTGATCGGCACCTTCCAGTATCCGCGCGGCATCGCCGAGGCGCGGCAGTATTTTCTGCTCAACGAGCGGCCCGACGGCTCCGGTCGCCACGTGCTCTCGATCGGCTCGGTGCTCGGCTTCTCGGGAAGCGACACGCCGGCCTACGACAACTTCTTCGCGGGTGGCTACAACACGATCCGCGGTTTCGTGTTCCGCGGAGCGAGCCCCCGGCAAAGCGCCCCGGGCGGCGGCGAGGCGATCGTCGGCGGTCCGTTCGAGTGGCTCAACACGATCGAATACATGTTTCCGATCACGGCCGACGACACCCTCCGCGGCGTGGTCTTCACCGACGTCGGCACCGTCGAATCGAACGTGTCCGTCAACAACATGCGCGTGGCCCCCGGCGTGGGGCTGCGGATCACGCTGCCGGCGATGGGGCCGGCGCCGATCGCGCTCGACTTCGCCGTCCCGGTGGCCTACGCCCCCTACGACAGCAAGCAGCTGTTCAGCTTCTTCGTCGGCTTTGCACGATGACACTCGTCACCCGAGATACCGATGCCGACCGCCGCAGGCAGCGGATTCTCGTGGTCTGCACGCAGTACATCGGCGACACCTTGCTCGCGATTCCGTTTCTGCGGAACCTGAGGCGGGCCCATCCCGCCGCCGTGATCGACGTCTGTGCCCAAGGTGCCGCCCGGGCCGTGCTCGCTCCCTGTCCCTATGTGGACGAGCTGATTCCCTGGAAGCGGCCGGGGCGGGATCGTCGCGGCAGCGGCGGCGTGGTCGCCGGCGTCACGGAGCAGGCGGCGTGGCTCCGCTCGCGGGGCTACGCCAAGGCCTACCTGCTCAAGCCCTCGTTGTCGGCCGCCGCTCTCGCCCTGCTGGCCGGCATTCCGGAGCGGATCGGTTTCGCCGGCGAAAGCAGCCTGCTCCTCACCAGGCGGGTTCGCCGCCGGCGCGGCCGCCATCAGGTCGAGACCTACCTCGATCTGCTCCGCAGCGAGCAGCTCGCCATCGACGACGGCCACAACGAGAACTGGATCCAGCCCCAGGCGGCCGGCCGCGTCGCCGCGATCATCGACCGCCTGCCCGCGAGGCGGACGCGGGTCTTCCTGGCGATGCGATCGACCGACGTGCTGAAGCACTGGGAGGCGAACCGCTGGCGGCGGCTCGCCCGCTGGCTGATCGAGGACCGCGGCTGCGAGATCGTGCTCAGCGGGGGGCCGGCGGACGCCGCCGCCCACCGGGATCTCCGTGAGAAACTCGGCCCCGCGGCCGCTCATGTTCACGACCTGTCGCTGGCGGTGCCGCTCGCCGACACCGCCGCGCTCGCGGCGCGGATGCATCTCTGCATCGGCGTCGATACCGGGCTCGTGCACATGTCGGCCTCGGTGGGTGTGCCCGCGGTCGTGCTCGTCGGTCCCACCGACCCCAATCGCTGGTCGCCCTGGCGCACGCCGAGCGTCGTGATTCGCTCGCCCCGGGTGCGGCCGTCGCTCGCCGAACGGCATCTGGCCGCCACGGGGGCGACCGACCACCTCCGCTGGCCGCTTGGCCGGGCGCTGGTGAACGACATTCCCTACGAAGAGGTCGTCGCGGCGGTCGTGGGGTTTCTGCCCCCCCCGCCGGCCATCCGCACGCTCGACCTCACCCGCGGCGGCTTCCGCTACGAGGTGGTGTCGCGACCGGCCGCGTCCGTGTCGCCCGCGTTCTCCCCGGCGGCCGATTGAAGCGAAGCCTGTGCCGCCGACGTGCCGGCCACGAAGCCGCTGGCCCATGCCCACTGGAAGTTGAAGCCGCCGATCCGGCCATCGACGTCGAGCACCTCGCCGGCAAAATGCAGCCCCGGGCAGATGCGGCTCTCCATCGTCTCGAGCCGGACCTCGGCCAGGGGCACGCCCCCCGCGGTGGCCTCGGCGACGGTGAAGCCGCGGTCGCCCGTGATCGGCAGCGGCGTGGCGGTGACCGCGGCCACGAGCGCCTTGCGTGCATCCCGCGTGAGATCCCCGGAGGGCCTGGCGGCCGCCGAGTCGCAGAGGCAGCGGGCGAGCCGTTCGGTGAGCCGCTCCCGCAGCACGGCGAGCGGCCCGCGGCGACTCCCCTCGAGGAGCAGGCGGTCGATCGACTCGCCCGTCTCGCCGGGCAGCCAGTTGATCGCAAGCGTCGCCCCCGGATCGGCGTGCCGGGCGACCAGCCAGTGACGGCTGACGTCCAGCACGGCCGGGCCCGAGAGGCCCAGGTGCGTGCAGAGCGTGCTGCCCGTCGTGGTGAACAGCCGTTTGCCGGTGCCCGAGTGGAGCGTCAGCGTGGCGGCAAGCGCGAGGCCCGAGAGCGACGTGATCCAGTGGCCGACGGGGAGCAGGAGCGGCACGAGCGCCGGCACGATCGGATCGGTGAGCGAATGGCCGAGCGATCGCGCGAGGGCGAACCCGCCCCCATCGGAGCCGCTCTTGGGCAGTGACCGTCCCCCCGTGCAGAGAATCACACGCGCTGCATGGAAGGCGCCGGCTTCGGTCGTCGCGATGAAGCCGGCGTCGGCTCGGGCGATGCCGGTGATCCGCGCCGGATGGACGAGCCGGCCGCCGGCGGCGAGGGTTTCACGGACAAGCGCGTCGAGCACCGTGCGGGAGGAGTCGGTCGTGGGAAACAGCTTGCCCGTGTCGGCCTCCCGGTAGAACTCGACACCGGCCTCACGAAAAAAACCGGTCGTGTCGGCGACGTCGAACCTCCGCAGCACCTTGCGGATCGCCGGCGGCGTGGCTCCGGCGTAATCGGCCTCGCTCACGGCATGGTGCGTGACGTTGCAGCGGCCCCCGCCCGCGACGAGGATCTTGGCGCCGAGCTTGCGGGCCCCGTCCACGGCGACCACGGCCAGTGGCCCGCCTCCCCGGGCGGCGGTGCGTCCCGCCCAGGTGGCCGCAAACAGTCCCGCCGCGCCCGCACCGATCACGAGGATGTCGGCCTGTCCGATCACGCGGGATTCCTACCAGCGGTGGTGGACGAGCGGCCGGATGGCGTCGTCGTAGATCGCCTGCACGGCCGCCATGGTGGCGGCATCGGGCGGCGGCAGGTCGGCCGCTCGGGCGTTGTCGGCCACCTGCGCCGCGTGGCGGGCTCCGGGGATCACGCAAGTCACCGCCTCGAAGGCGAGGATCCAGCGGAGGGCGAACTGGGCGAGCGTCGCTCCCGCAGGCACGAGGGATCTGAGCCGCTCGACGGCCGCCAGGCCGGTCTCGTAGTCGACGCCGGAAAACGTCTCGCCGCTGTCGAACACCGCGCCCCCACGGTTGAACGCGCGGTGATCGTCGGCGGGAAACTCCGTGAGTTGCGTGAATCGACCGGAGAGCATGCCGCTGGCGAGCGGCACCCGGGCGATCACCGCAACCCGCCGTCGGACCGCCTGCTCGAAAAAGAGCTCGGTCGGCCTGAGCCGGAAGGCGTTCACGATGATCTGCACGCTCTGCACATGGGGATACTCGATCGCCTTGAGCCCCTCCTCGACCCGCTCGACGCTCACGCCGTAGAAGGCGATCTTGCCGGCGGTCACCAGGTCGTCCAGGGCCGCGAAGACCTCGGGCCGGTAGTAAACCTCGGTGGGCGGGCAGTGCAGCTGCAAGAGGTCGAGCCGTTCGACCGCGAGGTTTTTCAGGCTGCGGTCGACGAACCCGCGGAGGTTCTCCGCGGTGTATCCCGAGGCGGTGTGCGGGTCGAGCCGGCGGCCCGCCTTGGTGGCGACGCGAAAGGGCTCGGTCCGTTCCCGCCGCAGCCGGGCGATGAGCCGCTCGGAAAGGCCGTCGCCGTAGACGTCCGCGGTGTCGAAGAGGGTGATGCCGGAGTCGAGGGCGGCGTGGAGCGCTCGCATCGAGTCAGCCTCGGCCGCGCCCCCCCACTGGCTGCCGCCGATTCCCCAGGCCCCGAAGCCGATCTCGGAAACCTCCCAGCCCGTCCGCCCGAAAGTGCGTGTGTTCATCGGCAGCAGTGTCGCCGAAGACAGCCTACACTTCCACTGCATGCAGCCCTCTCCCCTCACGACCGACGCCCGCCGCTGGTGGCTCGACGGCCGGGCGTGGCCGCTCGCCGCGCTGGGGGTGATCATGGTCGCCAGCGGGCTTGCGCACGTCCCGGTGTGGGCCCTGCTCGGCGGCCAGTGGGAAGGCCCCGTCACCTGGCGGAAGCCGATCCTGTTTGGCATCTCGGGTGGTCTCACGAGCCTTTCGCTGGGCTGGGTGTGGTCGAAGCTCGCGTGGCGGCCGGGCGACGCCTGGCTCGCGGCCGCGACGGCCTGGGCGCTCTTCGTCGAGGTGGCCCTCATCGACCTGCAGCGGTGGCGGGGCGTGGGGAGCCACTTCAACCGCGACACGCCCCTCGACTCATTCCTCTTCGACGCGATGGGCGGCTTGATCATCGGCGTCACGCTGGTGTCGCTCGATCTCACGGTTCGCCTCTGTCGTCAGCGGCCACCGTGGCCGGCGGACATGCTCCTCGCCGCGCGGGCCGGCCTCGTCCTGCTCGTCATTTCCTGCCTGCTCGGGATCTGGGTGGGCGTGCATGGCGAGTTGCGGCAGGAACAGGGCCTTGATCCCACCCGGCTCGGCGCCGCCGGCGTGCCCAAGTTTCCGCACGGCGTCGCGATCCATGCGATCCAGTGGCTGCCGGCGATCGCCTGGGCGGCGCGAAAAGCCGGTCTGGGCGAGCGTGTGCGGTGGCGGCTCGTGGCCTCGGCAACCACGGGCACGGTATGCGTCGCGATCTATGCGGTCGCGCAGACGGCGCTCGGCCGCGCACGATTCGACACCACGCCCCTGACGGCCGTGGTGCTCGCGGCCGGAGTTGCCGGGCTGGCCGTGCCCGTCGCCGTCACGGCATGGTCGCTGATCGCGGGCCGGCGCCGAGCCCGCTGAGCGTCCTGCCAGCCCCGGCCACCACCAAGGCGGACTGTCATCGGGAGCCGTGGCGGGTCCAGGCACGAAAGTCGTATCGCAGGCCGTCGGTGCCGTGCTCGATCACGAGGTCTTCGCCATCGAGGTCCTGGTGCACCCAGGGGTTGCCGAGGAGGGGAAAGGAGTCGTAGTCCACGGCGACGCCGTCGATCGTGTGCTGGGCGACGTAGGGCTCGCCGTGGGGACGGTAGGTGATGTCGAGCACGTTGCCCGCGAGCGACGTGTACGTGAGCCGGGGCCGCTGGGCGGCGAGACGGGAAGCATCGACCGTGGTGCGGGCGACGACCGCGGTGGCGAAGCGGTCGAGTTCGGCGTCGGTGCCGCCGCCCGCGAAATCCGCGAGGGGCGAGGTCTCCAGGATCCAGCCGGTTCGGCGGGCGTCGCTCGTGAGGACGTCGCAGCGTTCCCTGGACCGCGAGTCGGCCCAGCGGGCGTCGCCCAAGAGGTGAAAGGCGAAGAGCATCGAACCGGCGTGGCAGCAGATCCAGCCAGCACGATCCAGCCGCTTCACGATCGAGCCCGTCGTGCTGAACGGCACCTCGATCCGCCAGTAGGGATAGTCGTCGGGCACCGCCGTCAGGCCGACGAGCGTGCGGCCGTGCTGGAGACTCTGCGAAAACGGGTTCTCACCGTAGCCGAAGGCGTTGGCCTTGTTCTCGGCGAGATCATAGGGTCGATGGGCGTTGTCCTGGAACGGCATGAACGAGCTCTGCGGACTGTCCGAGACCCACTTGAGCATCTGCCGTCGCGACTCCTTGTAGTGATGGTCGCGGGGCGTCTCGAGACGTTCCCATCCGCTCGCCAGGGCATAGGCCTGCTCGTGATGGATCGTGAGCCGAAGCCTGTCGCCGCGACTTCCGCGATGCGTGAAGGGTTCCGCGCGGGCGGCGGCGATCCGCGCCAGGATCGCCGGAGGCTGGTAGGTGCCCGGAAACGCGAACCAGCCGGAGTGCTGCTCGCAGAGCCCCGCCACCGGCCGCTCGGCGCCGAAGCAGAGCCAGCCGATCGCCGCGGTGCAGTCCATCGCGTCGGGGCCGGTCATGCTCGCGGCGAAAAACTTGGCGCGGCTCGCGGGGCTGACATGGTAGCCCCGGTTCCATGCGCAAGCCACGTGCAGGAGCATCGTGTCGAGCGTGAGTGTCGCCCGGTGACGGACGGTCTCATCATGGGCGAAGTCGGCGAGCATTTTCATGGCGACGAGGTTCACGCCGGAATACGTCGGGGCCCCGTATTCGGCGCTGTTGCGGTGGACGATCTCGTCGAAATATCCGAGCAGCCGTTGTCGCGTGGCGGCGAGGATGCCCGCGGAGTCGAGGCCGTCGGCGTCGATGAGATCGGGCCACTGCTCGGCCGCGAGCAGCGCCGCTCCGTCGCTCATCAGCCGGAAGTTCAGGGCCCCATAGCCCCGCCACTCGCGATGGCCGTAGCGGCAGACATATTCCTTGGTCGCTGCGGCGATCTTCGCGGCGGTGTCGGGGGGCACGTGCGGGCTTGCCCGACAGAGCATCCAGGCATGCACCAGGGCATGCTTGTTGAAAGGATCGGGGATCGTGGAGGGCGGCTTCGGGGCGGCGGTGCGGTTGGCCTGCTCGGCGGCCGCCAGCCAGCCCGTGACGGCCCGCCCGGCGTCCTTGTTCGCGAGGATCCGCGCCACGGAGGGCACCATCGCCTCCTTCGCAAAGGTCGGCCGTGCGGGCTCGACCGCGAGGCAACGGGCGAGGAGGTCGGCCGCGCGGGCCGACATCGGCCCGGGCTCCGGCGGGGGGAACCGTGGGGCCGTCCCCGCCGATTTCGCCACCGGCACCATCCAGTCCAGTGGCCCCGCCTGCAGCCAGACCAGGAGCCCCATGAGCGCGGCGAGGGCGAGCGAGTGCGGAAAGACCCGCCGCAGGATCGTCCCCTCCTGGCGATGCGTGCCGGTGGCGGTCGCCGAGACGACGATGCTCTGCGCGTCGATCATTTTCCCCATCACGCCACCGGTGCTGTTGGCGGTGCAGATCAGGATCGGATCGAGGCCGAGTTGTTCGGCCGTCACCCGCTGGAGGCTGCCAAACATCGCGTTGCTCGACGTGTCGGATCCGGTGAGCGCCACGCCGAGCCAGCCGAGGAGCGGGGCGAAAAAGGGATAGGCCGCGCCCGTGCCCGTCAGTGCGATGCCGAGCGTGACGTCGGTCCCCGAGAAGCGGGTCACGAACGCGAGGGCGAGCATGGCCGCGATCGTGGCGAGCGACTCGGAAAGGCCGCGGAGGTTTTCCCACCAGATGCACCAGGCCCGTCGCCAGGAGATGCCGAGCCAGAAAACCGAGGCGACCGCCGCGACGAGGATGCCCGTGCCCGCGGCGGAGAGCCAGTTGAGCCGGTAGACGGCCCGTTCGATCTCATGCGGTTCGCGGGTGGCGGGAGGCACCTTGGCAATCCGGCCGTCGAGCCAGGGCACCGGAAACTCCGGGGCCACGACCTCGCGAGGCAGCGGCACCGACAGACCACGGCCGTCGAGCACGGCCTTCACGGGAGGCAGGCCCCAGAGGAAAACCGTGATCGAGAGCAAGGCCCACGGCATCCACGCCCAGGCGACCCGGCCGATGGGATCGGATCGATTCGCCGTCATGGTCGGGGCATGAGCGGCGTGATTCCAGCCGTCGTCATGCCGCCAGATCGAGGCGGGCCTCCAGAAGCGGAGGAAGGTCGCGACGGCGACGAGGCTCGTGACGCCGGCGACCACGTCGACGAGTGCGGCACCCACGAAGGTCGCCATCGCGAACTGCGTCACGGCGAACGATGCTCCGCAGACGAGCACCGCAGGCCAGACGCCGATCAGCCCCCTCCAGCCGGCCATCGTGCAGACCATCCAGGCCGGAACGAGCAGCGAGAACAACGGCAGTTGCTGCCCGGCCATCGTCGAGATCGCCTGCTCCTCCAGGCCCGTGACCTTGGCGAGCGTGATGATCGGGGTGCCGAGGGCCCCGAAGGCGACCGGGGCCGTGTTGGCGATCAGGGCCAGGCAGGCGGCTTCGACGGCCGGAAAGCCGGCGCCCACCATCAACGCCGCCGAAATGGCGACGGGCGCGCCGAACCCCGCGGCTCCCTCGAGAAACCCGCCGAACGAGAAGGCGATGAGCAGCGCCTGCAGGCGATGGTCGGCCGAGAGCCCCATCACCGAACACTTCATGACGTCGATCGCCCCGGCCTCTGCGGAGAGCCGATAGAGGAACATCGCGGTGACGACGATCCAGCCGATCGGGAACAGCCCGAAGAGCGCCCCGTGCACCGCGGCCATCACGACCGCGTCGCCCGGCATGCCGATCACGACCGCCGCGATCAGCATCGCCGCCACGAGGCCGGCCACCGCCGCCCGCAGGCCGGACCACCCGGCGAAGGCGAGAAGTCCGAGCAGCACGACCAGCGGTGTCGCCGCCGCGAGCGTCGAGGCAAGCGGTGAGCCGAGCGGATCGTACGAGTGATGCCAGATCATCTCGGCAGGATACCCCGTGCCTGACGGGACGGCCGCGCCGGCTACTTCAACGACTGGAGGAACGCGATCACGTCGAGAAACTCGTTGGGCGAGAGCGCGGCGGCGAGGCCCTCCGGCATGCTGCTCTGCCTGAGTTTCGTCCGCTCGTCGATGTCGGCGACCGCGATCTTCTTCCGGTGCTTGCCGTCGAAGATCTCCAGTTCATCGGGAGTCTCGCCGACGAGCAGGCCGACGATGCTGCGGCCGTCGTTGGTGAGCACGGAGGTGGAGAGATACCTGTCGGCCACGTCGGCGTTGGGATTGATGATCGATTCCACCAGCTTGAAGGAGGAGAGACGCGCGGCCACGCCGTTCAGCTCGGGGCCGAGTTCCGCCCCGGCGCCGGAAACCCTGTGGCAGGCGATGCAGACGCGGCTGAACACGGCATGGCCGTTGTCGCGATCACCCCCCTTCATGTCGGCGATGGCCTGCATCGCCTTGGAGCGGGCCTCCTCGGATTGCGGCTCCTTGCCCGTCAGGATCGAGAGGTGGGGCAGCAGCTCCTGCGCCTTCTTTTCCAGTCCGAGAAGACGGTCGATGATTCCCGCGGCCGGCGACCCCCGCGCCGCGAACTCGCCGGCGGAATGGACCCGCTTCCACACCCCCACGTTCGCGCCGAGGGCCGCGTCGCAGGTGTAGTCGACGTACTGGTCGGCCGGCGTGACGTTCGCCGCCGCCACCACGGCCCGCATCGCCTCGAGCGTGGGGAGGAGGCTCAGGCCGCGGACCGCCTCGCACCGCACGCGAGGATGGGGATCGACGGCCCTGGCCGACAGCATCGCCAGGGCGTCAGGAAAATGGTCCCGGTGGTCGGCCAGCACGCGGGTGGCCGCGGCCCGGGCGTCGGGCGTGCCGGCTTCAAGGAGCTCGCCGAGCAGCCCGGCATCCACCGCGTGAAAGCTCTGCTGGAGCCAGAGCACCTCGGTTCGCAGGCGGTCGGCGTCTGCCGTCGAGGCGAGTCCGCCGAGCCACTCGACGGCCGCGGCGAGCACCTCCGCCCGCGGCCGCGCCTGAAGGTCGGCACGGGCCCGGTATCGCGTCCGCCATTCCGGGCTCCTCAGCTGCTCGAGCACCTCCGCGGTGGACCTGCCAGCCTGCGTCTCGGGGGCGAGCAGCGGCTTGTCCTTGAAGACGAGCCGGTAGATCCGGCCGTGCACATGATCCCGATTCGGATCCCGTTGGCTGTACTGCATGTGGCCGATCAGGGGATTCGCCCAATCGCCGAACCAGAGCGCGCCATCGGGCCCGATCTGTGGATCGACCGGGCGGAAGTGCTTGTCGGTGCTCTTGATCAGATCGAAGGCGGTCTTCGGATCCTTGGGGTCGTGGCGGACCCGCTCCCCCTTGTAGCCGGCGCCGTCGTCGGAGATCGTCCAGCGCGGCATGCCGTTGGTGTTGATCACGCAGGCGTAGATGAACTGGTCCTGCACGTCGTCGGGAAACTGCCGCGTCCGCAGATACTCGCTCCCCACCACCGGCCGCATCCGCTCTGTGTCGAACACCGGCTTCATCCCCTTGCGGCCGCGGTACTGGGCGCCCGACAGCGGCGTGTCCCAGTGCTGGCTCGCGCCGGTGCCGTCGCCGCAGATCCCCTGGCCCCATTCGTTGAAGACGTAGCACCACGGGTTGCCGTAGCCCGGCGTCACGAAGTGACGCAGTGCGAGCGTCCGTGGGTCGAACACGTAGCCGCCCGGCGAGCCAAAGTTGCGGAACGGACCGTGCGGCGTCTCGATCGTCGTGCTCATCGCCACGCCCTCGAGCATGTGGAGCAGGCCGCCCGGGCTCATCTCGAAGGCGCCGGCGGTGTGGTGTGTGTCTTCGGTGGCGAAGCCGTCGAGGAGGTGAACCACCTCGTCGGCCCGGTCGTCGCCATCGGTGTCCTTGAGCCAGAGCATCCGCGGCTGATCCATCACGAGCACGCCGCCGTCGAAGAACTGAAAGCCGGTCGGACAGTGGAGCTTGTCGTAGAAGATCGTGCTCTTGTCCGCCCGATGGTCCCCGTCGGTGTCCTCGAGGATCACGAGCTTGTCGGCTGGCCGGGGAGTGCCCGGCTGCCACTGCGGATAACTCGGCATCGTCGATACCCAGAGCCGGCCCTGCGAATCGAAGGCCAACTGGACGGGCTTCGCCAGCTCCGGAAACCGGGTCTCGTCGGCAAACAACTCGAGCTCGAAACCGGGGGGCACGGTGCAGGTCTTGATGAGGTCGGCGGGCGGCAGGATCGTCGGCCCGCCCTCGGCGTTCTCGCTGTAGGCCTGCCGGGGCTGGCCAAACCGCGTCGGCGGCAGAAAGAGCTCGCCGGTGTCCGAGTCGTCCACCGCGGCGGCGACGGGCCTGCCCTCGGCGATGTCCCAGACGTAGCGGTCGCGGGCGGCCGCCATGTTGCGGAGCTTCACGTACTCGCGGGGAAAGGTCTCGGTGTCCCAGGTGCGACGCCCCCCGTAGACATACCAGCCGTTGACCATCCGGTAGTCCTGGAGGTGCACCCACGACTTGTCGTTGACCGCCCAACGGAGCGCCTCGAAGCGGTCGGCCCCGAGCTGCTGCGGGGCGGGCCCGCCGAAGAGCGCCTGATCGAGGAGGCCGCCGACGAAGCCGTCGCCCGCCTCGTTCAGATGGCATCCGTTGATCGTGTTCTGCAGGCCGGGCTGGGCGGCGAACTCCCTGCGGGTGGCGTCGAAGAGATCCACGAACCCGATGCCGCGGCCCACCGCCACCGCCTTGGCGGCGTCGCGGTAGAGCGCGAGGTTCGTGTTCTGCAGCTCGGCCGAGGGAAGCAGCGGGTTGCCGCTCGGCTCCACCGCGATCGGTGAGACGATCACGAACCGGGGGGCAGCCCCCGTGTCGTCACGGGGATACGTCTTGGCGAGTTGATCGAGCAGCGTCGCGTAGTCGGCCTTGAACCGCTCCAGGCCCTCCGGCCCCGCGAACGACTCGTTGAAGCCGAAGAACATGAGGTAGGTGTCGGCGCCAAAAGCCGCCAGCGGGTCGTCGAGCGCGGTGTAGTCGCTCGGACGTTGACGGTTGCCCACTTCGTCGGCCGGCCGGGCGAAGTTGCGGACCACGAGGTGCTTGCCCGGAAAACGCTGGTGCAGGAGGGCCTCGAAGTGGCCGAAGAGATTCATGCGTTCCGCGGTGGAGTTGCCCACGAGGGCGAGCCGCTCGCCGTCGAGGAACTCGAGCGGCAAACCGCCACGCGGCAGGGCGGGCCGGGCGGGGCGGGCCGGCCGCGCCATGAGTTCACGGGCCGTTTCGAGAGGGTCGCGTTCCTTCGTCTGGTCGGCGGACAGGGCCGGAGGGGCCGTCATGCCGCTCATCAGGCCGAGGGCCATCAGGCCATGGGCCACGAGCCAGGAAGTCCGAACAGAAGAATCCCACCCGCACTGCCGGCGCATCGCTGGTTCCTGCGAAGAAGGGGCCTACGCCAGCAAGTCGGTCACGACCCGCGCGTGCTCGACTCCGGTGAGTTTCTGATCCAGCCCGAGGTAGCGGTAGGTGAACCGCTCGTGATCGAATCCGAGCAGGTGCAGCACCGTGGCGTGAAAGTCGCGGACGTGCACCGGATCCGCGACGATGTTGTAGGAGAAGTCGTCGGTCTCGCCGTGGATTTTACCCGGCTTCGAACCGCCACCGGCCATCCACATCGTGAAACACCGCGGATGGTGGTCGCGGCCGTAGTTCTGCTTGGTCAGGCCACCCTGGGAATAGACGGTGCGGCCGAACTCGCCCCCCCAGACCACGAGTGTGTCGTCGAGCATGCCGCGGGCCTTGAGATCCTTGATCAGCCCGGCGCAGGCCTGATCGATGTCCTTGCAGCCGTTTTTGAGGCGGCCCACCACGTTGGAATGGGTGTCCCAGTGATTGAGGTAGATCTGCACGAACCGCACCCCCCGCTCGACCATGCGCCGTGCCATCAACACCGAGTTGGCGAACGTGCCCGGGTTCTTCGCGTCGTCGCCGTAAAGGGCGAGCGTGGCGGGGGTCTCCGTCGCGATATCCGTGAGATCGGGAACACTCGTCTGCATCCGGAAGGCCATTTCGTATTGGGCGATCCGCGTGCGGGTCTCGGGATCGCCGATGCGCTCCGCCGTCCGCTGATTGAGGGCCTGAAGGCCGTCGAGCGTGGCCCGGCGCACCGCGGGCGACACACCGGGCGGATCGCTGATGAAGAGGATCGGATCGCCGGCGCTGCGGAAACTCACCCCGGCATGCTCGCCCGGCAGGAACCCGCTCGACCAGAGCCGGGCCCCGATCGCCTGCGGCTGCTCGGGCTTGCTCGACCTCGCCACCAGCACCACGAAGGTGGGGAGATCGGAGTTGAGGCTGCCGAGGCCGTAGCTCGTCCACGCGCCGAGGCAGGGGCGGCCGGTGATCTGGTTGCCGGTCTGCATGTAGGTGATCGCCGGCTCGTGGTTGATCGCGTCGGTGTGCATGCTCCGCACGAAGCACATCTCATCGACCATCGTCGCGGTGTGCGGCAGCAACTCGCTCACCCACATGCCGCAACTGCCGTGCTGTTTGAAACCGAAGATGGAGGGGGCGACCGGAAACCGGGTCTGCCCGGAGGTCATGGTCGTCAGACGCTGGCCGTTGCGAATGCTTTCCGGGAGGTCCTTGTCGTACCAGTCGTTCATCACCGGCTTGTAGTCGTAGAGATCCTGCTGCGGAGGACCGCCGACCATGTGCAGGTAGATCACATGCTTCGCCTTGGGGGCGAAGTGCGGGCCGACCGCACCGGCCACCCGTTCGATGGCCGGGCCCTCGCCCGCCGTCGTCGCCCGCGACTCGCCGGCCCCGAGCGCCGCCAGGGCGGCGGATCCGAGCAGGTGGCTGCCCTGCTCGAAGAAGCGGCGGCGGGTGAGGTTCAGGCCCAGTTCGTCGAGCGGGCCGCGGATCGGAGGGTTCATTTGCAGAGCGCCTCGTCGAGGTTCATGAACTCGTTGGCGAGCAACGTCCAGCTCGCGAGCAGCGGGGCGTCGGCGGTGCAGGGCTTCGATTCCCCCACGGCGACCACCGCCTTCGCGTCGTCGGCATGAGACTCGTAGTGTTGGACGAGCTTCGCCAGCGAGGCCTTCGCGATCGCCAGCTCATCGGCATCGAGCGACCGTGACAGCACCCGCTTCGCCAGAAAATCGATCCGCGACTCGTCGGTCGTGCCGCCGAGATCGATCGCCCGGTCGGCGAGGGTGCGGGCGGCCTCGACGAACTGCGGGTCGTTGAGTGTCACGAGGGCCTGCAGCGGGGTGTTGGTCCGCTCCCGTTTCACGCAGCAGGCTTCCCGGGAGGGGGCGTTGAAGATCTCGAGTGAAGCCGGGGGAGCCGACCGCTTCCAGAGCCAGTAGAGGCTCCTCCGGTAGAGTGCCGCGCCCGTGTCCTGCTTGTAGACCCGGGTATTGCTCAAGTCGATCGCCACCGCCTCCCAGACGCCCTCCGGCTGGTAGGGTTTCACGCTCGGACCGCCAATCTGCCTGACCAGCAGGCCGCTCGAGGCGAGCGCGGAATCGCGGATCATCTCGGCGTCCATCCGGAACCGCGGCCCGCGCGAGAGGAGCCGGTTGCCGCCGTCGGTGGCCAGTTTTTCGTCCGTCGTCGCGGCCGACTGCCGGTAGGTCGCGCTCGTGACCAGGAGCCGAAACAACTGCTTCACATCCCAGCCGCTCTCGCGGAACTCGACCGCCAGCCAATCGAGCAACTCGGGATGGCTCGGCAGTTCGCCGGTCGTGCCGAAGTCGCCGCTGGTCCGCACGAGCCCGGTGCCGAACACCTCCTGCCAGAAGCGGTTGACCGTCACCCGCGTCGTGAGCGGATGATCCTGAAGCAGCAGCCACTTCGCCAGGCCGAGACGATTCCTGGGCAGGGACTCGGGGAACGGGGGCAGGATGTCGGGCGTGTCGGCCCGCACCTCGTCCTTCCGTTTGTCATATTCGCCGCGGTCGAGGACGTAGGCCCTGGCCATCTCGTTCTTCTCGTGCATCACGTGGGCGATCGTGCCCCGCTTCCGGATGTCGGCCATCTCGGTTTCAGCCCTGCCGATGGCGGCAGTCGCCCGCACGAACGTCTCGTCAAACGTCGAGAGCCACAGGCCGTACAACCCGCCGGCGGCGCCGGCCCGCTCGCCGGCCGGCAGCTTGGCGATGTCGGCGAGCAGTGTCGCCCGGAAGAGCCCATTCACGTCACCCTCGGAAAGCGGCCGATCCCAGATCGCGAGTCTCGCGAGGCCGACGCCGTGCGCCGCGGATCCCGGCGTGCGACTGCCGATCGTCAGGGGGACCGTGGTGCGGATCGTGTTCTTTTTGAACGAATCGACCTCGACCGACGGATTGTCCTGAAGCCTGCCGTCGTAGTAGATCCGCACCCCGGCGGCCTTCCCGGAGCCGTCGTAGGTGAGCGTCACGAACGTCCAGGTGTTTGCGGCGAGCTGTTTGGAGGCGACGACCTTCATGGCGTCGTCCGGAAAGGCGTGGGTCAGGTGCATCCCGACCCGCCTTCCCTGGACCCAGACGTCCCAGCCGCGATGGGCGGCGGGTTCGTCCATCCGCGCGATCACGGAATAACTCGAGTCGTTGGCCGGCACCCGAAGCCAGAAGCTCGTGCTGAAGGGCTGGTCGTGCTCGAAGTCACCCGCGGCCGGCAGTTCGGCGGCCCGGCCATTGAGCAGGATGGCGGACGGCCCGTCCGGGCCGGCCAGCCAGGTGGTCGATTCGGTGAGCGGCAGGCTTGTCGCCGAGCCGTTCACCAGGAGGCTCGTCGTGCTCTCCTGTCCTTCGAGCAGCGGCAGTTCCATCAGCGGAGTGTCCCGCGGCCGCGACCGGGCCACGACCTCCGGGTCGGCCTTGTCGATCCAGTCGTCGAACTCCTGCCGGGCGTTTTTTCTGCGGCTCTCGAGGGTCGCTTTGGCGGCCGACAGTTCTTTCTCGAGTTCCGTGAACCGCGCGCGTTCCTCCGGCCGCGGAATGGGGAGGATCGGCGGCGTGTCGTGAACGTTGCCGTCCATCGCCGCCTGCGTCGTGTTGTTGAAGAAGGCCGAGAGTTCGTAGAACTCCTGCTGTGTCAGCGGATCGAACTTGTGGTTGTGGCAGACCGCGCAGCCGGTCGTGAGGCCCATCCAGACCGCGGACGCGGTCTCCGTCCGATCCCGCGTGTAGAGGACGAGATACTCCTCGTCGATCGCGCCCCCCTCGCTCGTCGTCATGTTGCAGCGGTTGAAGCCGCTGGCGATGCGGTTCTCGAGAATCTGATCGGCGGTGACGCCGGGGCCCGGTTCGCCGACGAGATCGCCCGCGAGTTGCAGGATCGTGAATTCATCGAAGGGCATGTTGCGATTGAACGCGTTGATCACCCACTGCCGGTAGGTCCACATCTCGCGGTAGTTGTCGAAGTGGATGCCATGCGTGTCGGCATAGCGGGCGTAGTCGAGCCAGTGACGGCCGCGGTGCTCGCCCCATTCGACGCTGGCGAGCAGGGAGTCGACCAAACGTTCGTAGGCATCGGGACGGGTGTCGGCGACGAACGCATCGACCATGGCCGGCTCGGGCGGCAGGCCTGTCAGGTCGAGCGACACCCGGCGGGCGATGGTTCGGCGGTCGGCCTCCGGGGCGGGCGTGAGGCCCTCCTGCTCGAGCCGCCCCAGAATGAACCGATCGATCGGGTTTCGCACCCAGGCTTCGTTTTCCACGACGGGCGGCTGGGGCCGCGTGGGCGGTATGAACGACCAGTGGGGCCGGTATTCGGCCCCTTCGGCGATCCAGCGCTGCAGGAGCTCCTTCTGTTCGGCCGTCAGCGTTTTCTTGGCTTCCGGAGGAGGCATCACCTCCTCGGCATCGTCCGAGAAGATGCGGTCGAGCATCACGCTGGAATCCGCGTCTCCGGGAGCGATCGCTCCGGACTCGACCGCCTCGTCCCGCAGATCGAGGCGGAGGTCGCCCTTGCGGCCGGCACTGTCGGCACCGTGGCAGGAGAAACAGTTCTCCACCAGGATCGGGCGAATCTCCTTGTTGAAGTCGATCCCGGCGGCATCCAGGGCCCGGCCGGCGAAAACAGCCGAAACCAGGCAGACGACTTCAAATCGCAGCAGCCGCATGCGATCTCCTTATTGCCACCGGGGCGGCCGGGAGGGCCGGGCCTCGGGCGGCGCGAACGAAACAACGGCCGTTGGAAAGGGCGTTTCGCCCCGAGAACCGCTGAAACTCTAGCACCTCGCGAGGTTGGGGGCAACGCACCGCGGGCCGTCTTCAAGGCCTTCTTCAGCCACTCTCTCCGGGGAAAAACCCCGCGTCAGCCCAGCCGCCGCAGAGCCTCCGGGAACCTTCCGCGGCGTTGCCGCGTCTGAAAAAAGTGTTCCGCGTAGACTTCGGCGGTCCGCGAGCCGGGGTGAGCGTGGGCGGGTCGGACTCTTTTTATTGGATCGACATGGAGGGTGTGTCAGCATGTTGGCGACGACTCGAATCCGCTCCCGCCGCGGCCTGGTTGCCGCGACGATTTGTCTGGCTTGCCTGCATGCCATCTTCGGAGGACTCGGCGTGAATCTTCCCGTCTCGTGGGCCGCCGAGCAGCCGCAGGGGCCCCGGGCCGAAACGTGGCAGCGGGTCGAGCAGGCGCTCGCCGAGGGCAGGCCGAAGTCGGCCGCCGAGGCGCTCGCCGGCGTCGAACGGGCGGCGGCCGCCGAACAGGCGTGGGCGGAGGTCGCCCGCGCGATCGCGACGAGGATCCTCGCCGAGACGGGCGACCGGCCGCCGGACGATCCCGAGCGACTGATCCTGCTGGCAGCCGCGACCGCCGAGGCGCCGCCGGAGACGCGGCCGGTGCTCGAGGCGATTCGGGCCAACTGGACATGGGGCTTTTTCCAGATAAACCGCTGGCGGTTCCAGCAGCGGACGCGGGGGGGCGCAGACGCCGGCGATCTCGCCAAGATCGCCGAGTGGGACCTGCCCACGATCGTCGGGGAGATCCGCGCGCGATTTGCCGCGGCGCTCGGCGCGGGAGGAGGCCCGGAGCGTGCCGCGCTGCAGAAGCTTCCCGTCGCGGAGTGGTCGGCGGTCCTCGAGGCCGGCACGATGCCCGACGGCTGGCGACCCACTCTCTGGGACGTGCTCGCCCGCGAGGCGATCGCCTTTGCGACCTCCGGCGAGCGCGGACTCGCCGCACCCGAGGACGCCTTCGAACTCGACGCGGATTCCCCCGCACTGGGCTCGCTCGCCGAGTTTCTCGCCTGGAACCCCGCGGCCGGCACCACCGACACGCAGTCGCCGTTGCTCGAGGCCGCCGGCCTCTACCGCGATCTGCTCGAATTCCACCGCGGCGACGCCGACCGCTCGGCGTTTCTCTCGGCCGACCTCGACCGCATCCTCTGGGCGGGCGGGGCGGCCGTCGGACCCGATCTCGCCGACCGCAGGCTTGCGGCGCTCGAGTCGTTCGTCGAGCGGGCCGGCGACCACGAGTTGGCCACGCTCGGCCGATTTCATCTGGCGCAGCTCGTCCGGGAACAGGGGGATCTCGTCGAGGCCCGGGCGATCGCCCTGGCTGCGGCGGAGAAACATCCGACGAGCCCCGGCGGCGCGATGTGCCGCAATCTCGTCACGGAGATCGAGAGCCGGGAGCTCGCGATCGTCGCCGAACGGACGTGGGCCGGACCCTGGCCCGTCGTTCGCGTGAACTACCGCAACCTCGCCAAGGTCCACCTGCGACTGGCGAAGGCCGACTTCGAGGGCCGACTGAAGGCGGGCAAGCCCCACGTGGGCTGGCTCGACGACGCCGACCGGACCGCGATCCTCGCGCTTCCCGCCGTGCGGACGCATGCCGCCGATCTGCCGGCGACACCCGACCACCAGACGACGCACCACGACATCCCGGTGGCGGCCGCATTCGACGCCCCGACGCTCGAACCCGGCGCTTACTGGTTGATCGCCAGCCACCGTGAGGACTTCGGCGGGCAGGACAACGTGGTGAGCGTGACGATGATCCGTGTCTCGCGGCTGGCGATCGTGACCGATCACGCACAGCAGGTCTTTCCGCGCGGACCCGCCGCCGCCG
>SXGQ01098008.1_pt1 | contig 27286 bp, 42 predicted proteins | sample 3178371 | NCBI WGS metagenome assembly SXGQ01 (sample SAMN11356859, study PRJNA531348) | freshwater metagenome | isolation source: freshwater sample F1-20 | place: China: Fuxian Lake, Yuxi | collected 2017-12-25 | reverse complement strand
TTTCAATTTGGCGGGAAGTGAGGGATTCGAACCCCCGTGCCCTTTTAGAGGCTCATTCGCTTTCAAGGCGACGCCGTTATGACCGCTTCGGTAACTTCCCAGGATGGCTGCTCGGGTCGGATTCGAACCGACATCGCACTAGGCACGGATTAACAGTCCGCTGACTAAACCATTAGTCTACCGAGCAATAAAGTTAGCAGGAGACGAGGATCGAACTCGCGACCAACAGCTTGGAAGGCTGTGACTCTACCACTGAGTTACTCCTGCAAAGTGGCGTTCCCGACAGGACTCGAACCTGTGACCCCCGGTTTAGGAAACCGGTGCTCTATCCATCTGAGCTACGAGAACATTGTAATTGCTGAGGGGGCTTTGTATTATTTGTCCCCCGGTTCAACGGTACTTTTATTCCGTCTTAGACCAATTGGTCGTTTTGAAGTGGTGGACCCCCTGGGACTTGAACCCAGAACCAAGTGCGTATGAGGCACGTGCTCTGACCAAATTGAGCTAGAGGTCCTTTGTTGTTTAGCGTTTGCTCTTTAGCATCCCCGCCTTACATACGTAATATAATGATGCTGCTGCCATTTTGTTAGGAAAAAAGCAAAAATATTTTCTTTTTTGCTGTGCCACCTCTGAGGCCTTCAGATTGGCCAAAGCAGAGGCCTATGGTTACATATGTCAAATGCCGTCGGGTGTCTCAGATAGCCTCAGACGACCTCAGCTAGAGCCTCGCGAGGTCATATCCAATACCCTCGTAACCTCCCCAGGACGACTGGCTCAAGAACCAGAAGACCCTGTAGAATCCCCATTCATCTCTTTCAAGGACCATACCAATGGCTTTCGGACCTGGATAGTCGAGCCTGGACACAAGCTCCCCAGGAGTCAGCCTTTCGTCTTCAGAAAACAAGGAAGCTCCGGTGCATAGACTAACTATGCCCAGAGCCTCATCTCTTCCCACTCCCCGCTCCAGTTCGTGTAGACCACCCGCTTCACCCCCTTGTGCTTGAGGTAGTTCTGGCAGTGGTGGCAAGGTCGGGCCATCGTCATCCGACCGTCCTTCCTGAAGCGCGCCACGAATATCCTTTCAGGCACAGATTCGAGCTTGTTGATGAGATCGACCTCTGCGTGGATTTCGTGGCAGTATGTTCCTGTATTGCTGAAGAACTTTCGATATTTCGAAGTGTTCCTCTCTACGTCATTCACCCCGTAGGGTCCCTTCTTTTCAGCAAAGGCCACGAGGTGCGCAGGGCTGCCATTCCTCAGCGCGGCCTCGCGGCCCTCATAGTACACTTGGCATACTAACCTCCAAACTCTGCAATCTTCTTCGTTGCCCAGTCGACCTTGAAGGAACGACCTCCGTAGGTCTCTCGAGACCGCTCCCAGTCAGTAATCTTTCCGATGAGCAGCGGAAGCATCCCAGGATCCATCATTCCGCGGTCCCACAGCTTCCTCATAACGTGGTAGCTGTCGACGCTCTTCTTCTCGAAGCCTGGGAAGCTGTCGGTCACGGCGCGATAGAACCACTCGTGCACCTTCTCGTTGCTGCCCTCTTCAAGAGACTCATATCCGCGGTCAGAGGTGAGATACTTGATGACTCGGGTGGCAAGGAACGGTGTGTCGCTGCGGGCGACCCTCAAGGCCCGCTGAGACTGAAGACTCTGGAGGTCTTTATGCCGCCAGAGCCAGCAACCATCGGTCGCAGCCATCGAGGCGATGAGGTCGAAGGAAGCAATGTTGTGGATTGGGGTCGGAGAACAGAAGTTCTGATGCGTAATGTATTGGACATTAGCAACATATTTTTCAGTTTCACGGTAGGCCTTCTCGTCCCAGTAGTTCCTTCGAGGGCAGATGTTGACGGCAAACTTAGAGGGCGATACCATAGAGTTGTACCGCAAGTTTGCTGGGCGACCAGGGTCGGACTTTGCGTAATCTTCAAATGAGCCGGCTGCAGCAAGAGCAACCTGGTGATTATTGAAGAAGATATCGACGTCCCCACGAAGGGATTCTCCATAGAACCTCAGGCCCTTTTCTCCAGAGTGCAGTGCATATGCAATGGAGCCACCAGAGACCCAACCGCCGAACTTCAGTGCGTGACGGACTGCATCAAGCTCGAGAATTTGACCAATGAAGTTTCTCGTATTTTCAGGCTCATCAGAGAGCCGGGTGCATACAAAATCTTCGACCTTCACAGCGCCTCCAAGTTGTTTTCTCGAAACCAGTATGGACCTCGAGAAGTTAGCACCATTATGAACGCGTAGTTCGATTCGTGTGGAAATGATTCCCACAGCTTTTTCTCAGAAATGACAATGCCTGCTTCGCCATTCTTGAATTCGCAGGATTGTGAAGCATTCAGAAAAACAGGTTCAGGATTCGACCTTCCGAAGATTGGTGCGTTTTTTCCTGTTTTTCTCTTATTACAGATAATCACTGCGTCGCCGATTTTCATATGGTTCTCAAAATTTTTACAAGATACTTATGAAGTATGAAAGACGAGACACAGCTTGAGTTCTCTGGTGCTGGTGGCGGAGCCGTTGCAGGGTTCATCCTGCCCTTAGGAATGACGCCGCCAAATTTTAACGAACCAAAGAGAAAAAAGAGCAGAAAGAAAAAGAGAATCAAGACCCTCGTTTCTGAGTCAGTAGAGCTACTGAGAGAGCTTTTCGAGATGCCGGACGAGTGATTCGGCGTCGTAGTCCTCATCCGGATCTGTTCCATCGATCTCTGGATGCTGGGCCCAACGAGTGGAATTCCACTTCTCTACGATCGACCTCCAGGTCTTGATGTCGAGCTTCAAGATCGTCTTCCTGGGCGACGTTGAAGTTGATGCTTCCCAGCCTGAGCCGTTGAGATCGAGATAGACTGTATCGAGCTTCTCCCAGCACTCGTGATAGAGGTGAAAATTCTTGTCGTGAGCAATAGTTACTTTAGTACTCATTTCTAAATTACCTCTCTATGATAGAATATTTAGAAAAGTAACTTTTTACAAAGGTTGATATGAAAGTTGGAATTTTAGCTGGCGGCTTCAAGCCATTTACAGCAGGACACTTCACAGAGCTCTCTTTTGCTGTGAGCGAGAACGATGTCGTCTTTCTGTTCTATGGAATTGCAGAGAGAAAAAAGGGTTCTGACTACGTCTATACGAGAGAGATGTCAGAGAAGATTTATGACATTATGTCTCGAGCTGGTGGTCCTCTTGAGAGGGCGTTTGGAAGCAAACTCTTCATCGTCAGGGCAGTTCCAACTCCAATAAACTACACATTCTCTGCGATCGGACAAATGGTTGGAAAGCCTGTAGGGGCATTTGATTTCAACAACTACGGAATAGATCCCTCGTCAGTGGATGAAATAACGATCTATGGAGACAGAGAGGATGCTGAGAAGTATCTCGTATATCTCAAGGACCCCATAAAGTCAGAAAAATACTTTGGAAATCTGTCTAGAGATACATCTCAAGGAGGGTTTGCAGCTTTCTCTGACGGAGAAAAAGTTCTCAGATTTGACACGGGATATGGCGATACCGGAGATTTAGATGCAAGGTCTTTGATCGCTCTCAGTCAGCATCTACCAAACGCAGGAGAGTCCGAGCTCCGTCGAAGGGGATCTGTAAGAGGAACCCAGACCCGCCAGGCAATACTCACGAAGGACAAAGAGAAGATAGCTGAGTATCTACCACCAGGCCTAACAAATTCAGAGCTTGAAGAGATCTATTCTATTCTGATTTCTTCGATCACTGAGATGAGAATTAGGATGCTTGTAAGGAGCCTCATAACAGAAGCTGCAGCCCCTGCTGATCCTTTGAGGAGCCTCATCAGGTCTATGCTGCAAGAAGGAGGAGCTGCTGGACACCTTATGCACCTCTATGAGGATGAGGACCTAACATTCAGAGAGATGAAGGACGTGATAAACCAGGCCTCTGAAGGCAAGCTGGAGAGCGTCACTGAAAAGCTGGATGGGTTGAACCTTGTATTCACCTACTCCATTCCAGATGGGACAATTATGGTTGCTCGTTCGGGAGGCGACATAACACGGGGCGGGATGGACGCATCTCAATTAGCCTCAAAATTTGCAGGCCGCGGAAACCTTGAGAAGGCATTCAGCTCTGCCTATGAAGTTCTTGAGCAGTCAGTCTCGGGGCTAGCTCCTGAAGAGCAGACAGAATTGTTTGGTGAGAGTGGAAACTTCTGGTATTCCATAGAGGTCATCTATTCTCAAAATCCTAATGTGGTTCAGTATGACTCAAACTCAATAGTGTTCCACCAGTCTCCAGTATTCGAGTCTTCAAATGGAAGAGTGAAGAATATGGGAGCAGATGAAAGGTCAGCGCTCCTATCTCAGAAGATTGATTCTATGAGGAGCGCTCTAAACAAGGAGAGCTGGCAGATACACGGACCTGCAGTGGTTGCAATGCGCCAAATGTCTGATGGAACTGCAGCTGCAGCTGCGATATCAAAGCTAAACGATGTCTTGGCATCAGTCGGCCTGTCCGACGACAGCACTATCAGGGAATACACCTACAAGTTTGTCCTGAAAGAAATAAGAAATTACGGAATAAGCGATGAGGCCTCTGAAGATGTCGCGAAGAGAGTTGTCAAAGATCCTGGCTACTTGGACTTGAGAGCCCTTCAGAAAAAATACCCAAATGAATCAGAAAAAATAAGAGATGCAGTCAAGGGCGAGTCTCAAATCATAAAGAAGGCTATGATGCCTCTTGATTCTGCTGTAGGAAATTTTGCTGTGAAGCTTTTAGAGACTGTAGAATCCTCTTTTGTGTCTGATAACCCAGCAGAAGTTTCTCGTCTTCAGAACGCAACCCGTGCTGCGATTGATTCCATAAGGGGATCGGGCGACCCTGCTGCAATAGAATTTCTTGATAGGCAGCTAAAAAGGCTCGGCGGACCTGAAAATATCAGGTCCGCCGTGGAAGGAATTGTGTTTATTAGGAACGGAAAGACCTACAAATTCACTGGATCATTTGCAGCCGCAAATCAAATCTTGGGATTCCTGAATTTTAAGAGGTAGCCTCTGTCATTTCCACTGAGATCATTCTTGTATCAATTTGCAGTGAGCAACCCCAGGGCTCTTCTTGGATAAATTCGAAATCGTCCCAAGTAGCAGCATCAGGCTTTCCGAGCATAGACCACATTTCTGCTGGTAGTCCATCCTCACCGAGAAGATAGAGCTTGATTTTCTTTTCGGCTGAATTGAGGATCCAAGAGTGAATGAATGTGCTCACTCCCGGCAACGGTAGGATTTGAAATACAAAAGTTCCATTCCTTGGAGCTGATGGGGTAATGACTGGAAACTTTACTCCCTTGCAAAAAAGCTGCGGGCTGTCTCCAATCTCCAAAATCCAGGAGACTGGGATTTCTTCTTCATTCTTATTTCCTGTATTTTCAGTCTGCTCCTCGGGAGGGGGAGCTGGCTTTTCTTCGACTTTCTTCTTTCTCATAGAATTTCTAGCTCCTCTTTGAACCAGTCTATTGTTATTTTGATTCCATCTTCAAGCTTTACCTTTGGCTGCCATCCAAGAGCTCTTCGTGCAAGCTCTATGTCTGGGCGCCGCATCTTTGGATCGTCCTCTGGAAATGGATGATTTGTCTTCGCAACACCATGACCAACTACAGCCTCTATTGCCTCTACAAGATCATTCATTGACATCTCTCTTGGATTGCCAATGTTGCAAGGCTTTCCAGCGACAGCAGGATCAGTCGATTCCATTAGCCGAGTGATTCCTTCTATGAGGTCATCGACAAAACAGAAGCTCCGTGTCTGACTTCCATCTCCATAGATAGTTACAGGCTTTCCTGTGAGAGCCTGAGAGACAAAGTTTGGAATTACTCGACCGTCGCCTGGTCTCATTCTTGGACCATAGGTGTTGAAGATCCGAATGATCCTTGCATCGAGCCCATAAGACCTGATGTATGCAGAAGTCATAGCCTCGGCAAACCTCTTTGCCTCGTCATACATAGAACGAGGTCCAATTGGATTTACATTTCCCCAATATTTCTCATGCTGAGGATTTATGGTGGGGTCTCCATAGACCTCGCTCGTGGAGGCCAGGAAGAACCTCGCCTTGTGCTGCAGGGCAAGCTCAATGCAATTCTTTGTTCCAACTGAGCTGACCATCATAGTTTCGATTGGAAAACCAGCATAGTCGGCTGGAGATGCTGGGCAGGCAAGATGGTAGATCCTATCGTATCTTGTATCTGCTTTTAGAGACTTGAAGCTGCTCAGGTTGCAAACATCTTCCTCAAAGAGTTCAAAATTTTGATTTCCTCGAAGATGAGACAAGTTCTTTGGATTTCCAGTAATCCAATTGTCTATCCCTGTTACTTGGTTTCCGCTCTTGATGAGCCGATCCACGAGATGGCTACCAAGAAAGCCTCCAGCGCCTGTTACAAGAACTTTCATCTAATCTCCAGAAATATTCTTAGCTATGTCTCCAAAATGTTTTGATATTTCTCAAATTTAGAGATTATTTAGAGAAGTTCGATAGGAGTCGAAATTGTCTAACACAAAAAGTGTTGAGTTATCAGAGCAGATAATCAGAAATTCTGTGAGAAAGATTATTACTGAGCAGAAGGCCATGAAGGCTCAGAGAGATTATCTAAACGAGGGAATGAGACTTGTTGCCCTCTATCAGATAGCCGAGAAGAAGCTTGGAAATGCTAAATCTTCTAAGCTTATTTCTGAAGCCGTAGTAAGTGGAAAAGACCCTTTTAAGCTTGATGTCCCGGGAGCTCGCGGTGGATCTTCAGGAACCACTTTCAAGAGAGATAAAGCTGCAGCAGATGTCAAAAAGACTATACTTTCTGCAGCGCAGAAGATGGGAACTCAGATAGCGAGCTCTAATCCTGCCGAAATAGTTAAGCAGCTCATTGAACTCAGCAAGGGAGAGACCACCACTGATCAAAGAATGAGATATGATAGTGCCACTGCTCAGCTTCTCAGAATTCTGAATACAGCTACCGTCCTTGGCGCAGTTGATACTCTTGAATCCACTTCTGGAATGGATGTCAAGGATATCTACAACGCCGTTCAAGTTGATCCTGCTGTGAAGGCACAAGTCAACAAGGAAGTTGAACAGATTATCAAAGCAGGAGAGAAGCCAGAATCCGCAATAAGCAAGGTTGGAAAGTCAATAGCAAGCGGCCTGAAGTCAGCTGCAAGCTGGTTCGGATTAGGCGGAATGGGCGCTGGCCCAGAAAAAATTTCAGGAAAGACCGCTGGCGTTCTTACACCAGAGTTTGCTTCAAAGCTTCAAAATCCAAAGACAAAGGCTGCAGCAATTGCAGAGCTTGAAGCCCTTCTGGGATCTATGAAGTGAATAATCAAGAGGGGAGCTTAGCTAATCTAATAGAGCGCTCTCCTCTTCAGTCCAAAAAATTCATTGCCTTTGTGACTTCTTCGATATTCACAAAGGCAATGATTGCTTACTGCATCTACAAAGAAAACACAAGCCTATCTACGCTGCTCTTGATAGGATCCAACGCATTCTTGGAGATTGGATACATACTTGGACAGGCTGCTCTGGATGCTTACACCAGATCTCTTATGGGAGTGGCGAAGAGCGTCAGGGGCAAATAGGAAAAACAGCGTCCAACTTTCTTAGAGAAGCAAGAAGTCTCCAGCAAAAATTCTTATCAACTTTTACCAGTGCTTCAGGCTCTGTGGATTTCTCGTTCACTATCTGGACTACCATTCCTGGCTTTGCATTCGAAAAAGATCCAAGTATGACTAAGTCTCCTGGTTCTATTTTTTCCTGCCTTCCTGGATAAGTTATCAATTTTTGTTCCAATTTAGCAAGAGATATTTATTCTTCAACTTGCTCTCCGTAAGATATTTTATTGATTCTTGACTCATTTGTTATCATTAAAAACAACTGCTGGGGACTTAGATCAGGAACGCTGTAGAGGCCAAGCAGCCTCCACGGCATAATTCCGCCGTGGAAGAGAGCATGCGCAATCCACTGCGAGCAATACCATTTGTTTGGAGTTCGGACCAAGAAAGGTGTGAGATGCGATAGCAGCATTCCTGACCAGTCGTATCTGTCTCCCTCGGTCTCTGATATGAAGTCTTTCAGCTTCCTGAGGGCAGCGGCATTTATCTTGAAATCTACGAAGTCCCAGTCGCCCGTGTGGTCGAACTGCTTTATGCTCACTTTTCCATTGAATGAAGGTGAGAGGCACACACAGGTCTCGCCGTCTTCAAGGACAAGCTCAGCATGGGAATAAGAGCTCTTTGTCCACCACTTTATGATTCGGTGGACAAAAATATCTCTTCCTCCCTTGTAGAAGGCTATCCTTATCGTTTGGGAGGTGCCACTCATAAAAAACCTCCATAGACCAGCTTTGTTTCTAAATATTGCTTGGCCTATGGAGGATTTATCTATGAGAAAATATTCTTTAAGAGACTAATTCAGCATCTTGGAATGTTGTGATTCGATATCACTTCGCCCTGTGGATCTCTGAAGCAGAACAAGTGAGAATCGTGAGAGTTAAAAGTTATTCCGTCTATTGGCCTAACGAAGCCAAAAAGATCCTGTGGAATGTCGATGGAAGCCACAAAAAAAGAGCCAGTCGTATTTTCCAGAGCGCCTCTAAGGGTCGTATCAATTATACTGAGTTCCATTTATCACCTCGCAATTAAAATAGTGTCACCTGAGCCAATGTTGTCAACATAATATCCAACTGTGTATCCGATTGGCTGTCCATTTTCATAGATGGTTTGAGATCCTCTAGTTCTTTTGAACAAGTAGAATTCTCTGTAACGACCAATAAATCTATTTCTGCTTGATGCGTAGATTGGAATTTTTGCCACTGCGCCCAAGCCAGTATCAAGAGAAACTGATGAGTCTGTTTGCACTTTATCTAAAGACACATTGAAGAGATTTCTTAAATTTATGAGCGTGGAAGTTCTTGGATTCATAATGGCTGCTTTAACGTATGAGCCAGAACCAAGGAAAGAATTAGAGTTTGTTAGGAAGGATTTATGGTTAATATATCCCTGATTGAATATAGTTCCCGAATCTCCCCCCCAGAGCAAACCATAAACTTTTCCATCAGTTTCTGATGAATAGCCCAGAGAACCGTTAGAATCAAATCCTGGGTCAATAATTCCGCCGATAACTATTGGATGGCAATATCCATCATTTCTAATTGGGCAAATAATTAAAGCATCTTGAGATTCAAAAATATCTATTGCCTTTATCAGGGTATTTGCTCCCACCCCAGCTCCTGTCCAAAAGTAAGTCCATCCAAACCATCTTCCACCGCTTGAGACAGGGTTTGCAACATTTGTTGCGCTGTATGTTCCGTCAAGAGTGAAGGACATCATTGGATAACTTGTTAGCGTGTGACCGAAAGCAGTTGATTGAGAGGAAGTAACTCCCGCTCTGTAGTAATCCATTTGGACTGAAAAAGTCTTTGTTGGAGATGGTGGAGTGAACACTCTTGTTTCGTTTGCAGCTGTAGAAGATGTCCAAGCAACTCCGGAGCCAGGAGTTCTAACCGAATTATCAGAATATCTTGTAGATTTAAAAGCATTGAAGACGGCTGTAATTATCGTTGTCGTATCTTGGGACGGAACAGCAAACTTTTGCCTAAAGTGTCTCCAAGTTAGTGGCTGTAGTGACATTTTTTTCCTTTAAACTTTAATTAAAGTTATGCTTTAAGCAAAAAAGAAGTACCAAGTGTACCGTTAAAATTCATTCCTGCGACATGAGCAACAGCGCTTCCCGAGGTATCCACGATAGTTGTCCCTGTTGAACTAACTTCAAACATCGAAATTTCTCTTAATCTTCCAATGTAAGCTCCAGCAGAGCCAGTAGTAAATACGTGGACTGGCATGTTAGCTAAAGAAGAACCGCTGGTGTAGTGTCTAACGTAGTCTCCGTTAGTTGCAGCGCCAGTTCTCTTGATAGCTGCTATATTGCTTCCAGAATTTGGGAGGAATATTCCTGCAGAAGCAACAGCAGTGGATGAGTTAGCTGTATTTGTGTTGCTCATAAAACAATTTGTGTAACCGCTCCAGAAATCAGTGGCATAGTAGGAAGGGTAATATCCAGATGTCATGACACCATAAACTTTTCCATCAATTTCTGCGCATTTTGTGATAGAAGAATCAACTCCTGGATCAATAAAACCACCAACTATTAATGGTTCTCCATATCCATACCCTCCTGCATTCGCAACAATTGCAAGGGCATCTTGAGATTCATACACATACAAGTCACAATAAGTTAAATTAGCATTATACCCAGACCAGTGACCTATAGTCCATCCAAACCATCTGCCGCCAGCTGAAACTGGGCTTGCAACGTTTGTTGCGCTGTAAGTTCCATTCAAAATCATGGAAACAAGATTTGCATAACCATTGTAAGAATTGCCTGCCATAGTTAAACCAGACTGAAGAGTTGTTGCCATCTTCTGGTTTGTTCTGCTTGCTGAATACTGGCAAAATAGAACTTGCAATTCAAGAGAAGAACTTGCAGGAGTGCAAATCAAAGTTCCATCTGATCCAGTCGATGGCGTCCAAGCTATTCCAGATCCGGGAGTTCTTGTAGTTCCATCGCTGTATACAGTTTGCTCAAGAGCAGCTTTAAGAGAAGATATGAAAGCTGTAGCATTCGTAATGCCAGAGGTTGGAACATATACTGGAAGGGCTTTCCAAGTAAGGGACGGTAATGTAGTCATATTTCACCCTCTATTTTTTAAGAATAATAGTATCATCATTGCTGGACCGTCCGTAACCGACCAGAAAACCAATTTCTGTAGCTCCAGACTTGAGAACTTGACCGCTGATAGCTTGCGGCCCAGGATAGATTTCTCTATATCTACCAACGAAATAATTTGCGCTTGAACAAAACATTGGTATCAAAACGTATTTTGAGTTCAAGTTTTTGTTTGTATCAGAAGTTGCTGTTCCAGTTTGCGTAAAATTATGCAAACCAATTCTTCTCATCTTGGAAGTTAAAGAAGAACCAGGCAAAAAATAACCTGCTTTTACATAGAGACTGCCAGATCCGTGGTCACTTAAGAACATATTGGTATAGGTTCTTAAAAAGGTGGTATAATAGTAACCAACGCCAGCCTGAATATCTCCAGGATTACAAATAGCGTAAATTTTTCCATCCGTTTCTCCATCTGGATGAGAAGAGCTCTCAGGATCTATGAATCCTCCGATTAAGAGTGGAACATTTAACAGCGTCCCAGCTTTAGATTGTTTCGCTACAATGCACAGAGCATCTTGAGATTCGTAAATTTTTATCCCAGTAAAAGACCACGAACTGAGAGCAGCATGATCGACCCACCCAAACCATCTGCCGCCAGCTGAAACTGGGCTTGCAATGTTTGTTGCACTGTATGTTCCGTTCAAAATCATGGAAGCAAAAGTGTAATATCCATAAGCAGCTGATGAACCAAGAGCATATGATTGCGAGGCTTGAGTTCCGCTCGATGCTTTAAAGACTACTTGAAGTCCCATAGATGAAGATGCTGGCGTGCAGACTACAATACCATCAGCTGCAACTGAAGATGACCAAGCAACTCCTGAACCCGGAGTTCTGGCTGAACCATCTGAATAGACTGTTCCTGTAAGAGCATTTCTGATCGTTGTAACGAAAGTAGTTTTATCGACAGTTGACGATACTGAAAATTCTGGCAATTCCTTCCAAGTAAGTGCTGGTAGTGTCATAGTATTGTATCTCCAGAAATCTCTTCGACCATTAGAGGAGTAAAAGATTGGACAACAATAGAGTCATATAAATAAGAAACTGTAGAAATTGCAAGTGCAACCGAGACCCAGCCAATAGTTGTGTTGTCAATCCAGCCCAGGACCTTCCCAGTCCTGCTTCCGTCTGATGGAGCAGATATGCTTGCATATTCGCCGCTGCTTGAGTAGTATGGCAATCCATACTGGGATCCAGTCAAGTAGATTGTTACATTATTTCCCGCGCCGCCGTCTGTCATTGACAAACCAGAGCCTACAGTGAGAACTCTTTCATTTGACAGGCTCTCTGCAGATGATAGGACTACATATGACGCTGTTGTATCACCGCCAGAAGCAGTAGAAGATATCGTTACTGCTCCGTTCGAGGCTGAAGTTATCTGGACGTTAGAGCCAGCGATGAGGTAGCTTGTTCCATCGGCCAACTTAGTAAGAGAACCTGAAAGTCCAGAGTTGGCAATCAGATATCCATCAACCTCAGTGTTTTTGAGATAAGTGGAACCCGTAACAGAGAGAGTTCCACTAACGCTTACGTTAATACCATTGACTACTACGTCATCAACAACATTTACATAAGAGCCAGTTAAAGCATCAAGCGTAATGATAGTTCTGGGCATTTCTTAGACGCCTCCTGTAAATAAATATCTCTCCAAAAGAGAAGAAACAAGAAAAGAGTAATTATAAATTACATTTCTAAAATTCTGTTTTCTAATAGAAATACAAATTGCCCTATTAGATTTGAATGAAACAGCAGAAGTTCCGTATGATATTTCATTTGTTTCGATAGTGCCGCCAATACCAGAACCTCCTCCTGATGCCGAAGAAGATATTGCTAGTATTTGATCAGAACCAGAAACACCAACAACATTTATGGTGACATTAGTTCCGGCAATTATCTTTGATGACAAAAAATTCGGTGTTGAATCATTTGTCGTTACACGAGATTTTGTGAACTCTTTTTCAAGAGAATCATCAATATCTTCTGTGGTTAATGAGCCATCGGCGATCTGCCCGCCTCTTGTTCTTGCGCCTGACATCGTAAGTCCAAATAGTCGTCAGGCGAGATTAGAACTAAAGCTTCTTCAGGAAAAAGCCAGGATAGGTGAAAAATTCTCCATCTACGAAGACCACCACACGATCTCCAATGGTAGCCCAGACAAATCCTGGTTTTATTGGCTCATACTTCACGCCATCGATCTCTTGAAACATCCCGATGACGAGATCCCCAGGCGAAAGTTTTGAATCTCTACTTTGGGCTTGACTTTTCAACTTGGCTCCGGAGGTCCTTGAGGTCTTTTCGATAGAAGTCATCGGGAGAAGTCTTTTCGATAATCTTCAGTTCCTTCTCCTTTGCCTCCTTCTTCTTCAGGAGCTCAGCATACTTCTCTGCTGTTAGGGTGTGGATTGGCATGCTGAGGAGGAAGTCATACCCATCTTCCTCCTTCTCAATTCCAATCTTCTCAATGGCAGAAATAATGTCTGCCCTCTTCACGTTTGCAACTTCAATCTCCTTCTCAACAATTGCCTTGATGAATCGGGCTCGAGCTCCGATGATCCTCAGCTCATCTGTAATTTCACTAATGAGCTTTGCCTTGCGCTTTGTGTAGTAGCCAAGACGAAACTCAACAAAGTATTGAATAATCTCCTCTGGAGATTTGAAGATCTTGAGGGCGCCATTCTCATCAAGCGTCGTGAGATTTTCTCCCTCTCTCTCTTTCATCTTCAGAGTGTCGCCGAGCTTCTCCTTCTTGATGATGTCCTGCAGGTTTGCGCGAGGGAACTTCAGGACGTAGTTGACCCTGTCAGAAGAGTGGTCATCATACGAGTGGATCACGCCCTTCTCGATAAGACCATCCAGGAGAGCTTCATACTTTTCATAAGTGAAGCTGGGTGGAATTTCTGTGATCTCAACTGTGGTACTGTTCTTTACCTCATACTTTCCGTGAAATGCCCAAGAGCCAGGCTCACCTTGAACGGGCTCAACATCTCCGAAGAAGCCTCTGATCCAGGGACGAAGGACAGGGATTTTCTTTCCATCGAGGGCAAAGAGGCAGGCATCGATGAGATCAAGAGGATGCCGATTCAAGATTTTTGTTGCAAATCCTACGGCAATTCCAGAAGAACCATTGAGGAGGACGGTTGGAATGATTGGAAGAAAATAGTGAGGCTCAATCTCTTCGCCTTCCTCGAACTGAGGCGTCGTAAGATCAAAGTCCTTGTAGAGGAGACGAAAGTTCTGGTTGAACTTTACCCCGACATATCGAGGTGCCCCAGCCTCAGGAGATCTAAGAGACCCAAACTGTCCAATCCCCTCAAAGATTGGCATTGAGTTCTTGAAGTCTTGAGCCATACCAACGATGGTTCCATCAAGTGAGCCGTGATGGAAGAAAGAGATTGCAGCGGCCTGACCACCAAGCTGAAAGACCTTCAGCGGCTTTTCATTTCCGGTCTTCCAGAGCCTGTTTGCTGCATAAGCGATCTTCCTTTGAGAAGGCTTGAAACCATCGATTGCTGATGGAATAGCACGGTTCTGGATCGTGTATCGTGCATATGAAGTGTATTCGTTATCGAAGAAGTCTTCGATGGAACGGACATTCGTAGCAGTGTTGCTCAAGGAGCCTCCTGCGATATTTTAATACAAAAAATGTGATTTTGTCACTGTAGAGTGAAAATTTATGAAATTCTCACGTTCCTGACGACCAGCGGGGTCTTCAAGTCCCAATTCCCAGAATTCACAATTTCCATAAGAGCGTCTTGGCGATAAACCGTCTTCTGAACAAGCTTGTTTGCAGAGTTCAAAAGCCACTTTCTACGAGCAAGAATGTAGGCCTTTACCCAGGCTTCTTCATTCCCTCCATTGGCAGGAGAAGCTTCTGGAAAAGCCTTTCTATGAGTTGTTACCCTTGAAGGACCGCTGTGAATGCAAGTATCGTAGATTACCAGAAGAGACAGAGCTTTTGTTAGGCCAGCAGCGTCAGCATGGACGACAGCAGGCATAAAATATTCTGAATCAAATACACTATCCTGAGCGTCTTGCATGAATGGATCACTTCCAAGATCCTTCAAGAGCTTTATGAGATCCTGCATCCAGCCTGGATAGGGACCCTTTGGATTTACCTTCGTGGTTTCATTTGCTGCAAGATAACCAAGATATTTCGAAAGCTCAGCAGATCGATTTCCATTCAGCGAAACATACTTTTGACAGACCTTATCAAGAGAGCCTGCCTTATCTGTGCATTGATGTTTGCCGTAAGAAATTCCAGCACCATCTGCAAGGACAGTGCAGGTAGAATAGGAGCCAGGGCTAGGAAGAGCCCCAGTTTCAAATATCGAGAGAACACTGTCAATTACTCTCTTCTGGTCTGATGTGTATTGCACTTTTATCCTCGTCTAATAAATCAAGAGAAATAGTGGGAAAAATGTAGATCTTTCCAAAACATAACACTCTGTAGCACGGTGCAGATGAGCACTCCGATACTACTACTCCAATTGAACCTATGCTGACTCTATTCCAAGAGCTGGACTTTATGAGAACCAAATCTCCTCTTTTAAAGGATTTCATATCTTAACGAGGTTCCACTTCTCAAGCCTGTATGTCTTCCCAGATATGCGAACATCGGCCATTACATCCCAGCAGTTTAGCACAAGTCCAAAAGAGTTGCTGTTTTCAAGATCTATGAGGTAGTTTTTTCCAAGATGGATGGGGCCGCTGGTGCTGATCTCCGCGCATATGTGTGCCACGTTTTTTGTAACGAGCTTCACGCGCACGACGTCGCCAACTTTGATCAAGCTGCTTTCCTCGAGTTGCATCTAACTATCCTTCTTAAACTTAGATTTCTCTATTTGATGCGAACAACAGAAAGGAGAGCAAAGATGCTCTCAAAATCTATCTCGAATGAAGGATCTACAGAAGACCAAAATTTTCATTATTCTGCTGCTTCAGATTCCTCACTTCCACCCAAGATCTTCACTTTTCGTGGAGTAGAATCACCAGCAAACCAAGTATCAAGAGTGCTCTTCAAGTCCTTCCCACTGGATACAGAGAACATCTTCGGATTTTGAATGATCTCCTTGTATTCTGCATCCTCAAGAGCAGCGAGACCCTTCTTGTAAGCGATATCCCACTTCTTCAGGTCCTTTGCTTTCCCCATCCAGTCCTCGAAGTCTGCATTGGAATAGAAAGAGAGGGTCTCACTTCCCTTCTTTGCAACAACGAGTGGAGTCATGACACGACAGATCCGACCCTGCTCGAACATCTCAGGCCAATACTTTCCAAAGAAGTTCATCAGGAGACCAGCGATAGAGTCACCGTCAGGGTCGGCATCAGAGTAGATGAGAACCTTTCCATATCGAAGACCCTTGGGTTCCTCGCCCATCTTGAGTCCAATTGCCGTGAGAAGGTCCTTTACTTCCTGATTCTGGATAACTCGAGTGTTCGGCAGCTCAGTCACGTTGATGAATTTACCGCGAAGTGGAAAAGCACCCTGCTTCATTGGGTCTCGATACTTTCGGAAGGCGCTCGATGCGGAATTGTGAGAGACCAATCCACTAGATAAGACGAAAGAGGCATCTTCTTCAACTGAGATGTCGGTGACATTTTCATATGTGTCACTGTAGGAGACAGAGTCAATCTCAATGAGTTCCAGGAAGTTTTCAACGATATCACTTTCCATGAATGAACTCCTTAGCTTTGTTGAGAATCAGGTCCGCAGATTCAAAGTCCCAAACTACAAGGATCTCATACCCCAGTTTTGCCGCTAGGTCAAGCTTAGTTTTGTCGTAAGCGAATGAATCATCCCATGACAAACCATGGTTGAACGGATTCTTCCATTCATCTCGGTTTTCAGTCAGGCGAGGGTCTGCATGAAATTTTCTACCGTTGAATTCTATGATTAGCTTTCTTGTAGGCATTCCAACATAGAGATCATAATAGTAAGAGCGTCGATTTTCAATGTCATGGATGCAAAGCTCATTTTTAAGACCGTAGCGAATCTCTGTATGAGGAGCATCACCCAATATTTCTTTGATTTTCTCAATTAAGCTCAATGACCACTTTGATACAGTTGTCCTTCCTGCAAGTCTCGTCTTCATACAATTGAGGTATTTTTCAATACCGTGTTTTTCTACGAAGCGCTCACGAGTTAACCCTACGGATTTTGATCTTTGCATCCACAACTTGCGTAATTCCGCTGGCGGCATCTCGGGATTGCGATTTCTAAAACCCGCGTATGACATTGTGTCTTTCTGCATTCGGTATGTCTGGTGTCTTTCACCACCTGCAATTCCATATTTTTCAATATACCCGTCAAGTGATCGACTATGGTTTTGCTTTTGGATCAACTCTTCAAATTTCTTTAAACCAATCGCATCTCCATACTTCTTCTTGAACCACTCAAGACTTCTTGACTGTGATTCACGATAAGCATCACTAGAAGCATGATTCTCTTTGTAGAAAGAGCTTTTGTTGTTGTTCCTAATCCACACCTTAGCATCATCTTCTGACATCTCCATTACTAGAGAAATGAATTTTGCTGAGTTTGGATTCATCTTTCTGCCGCGGCTCATCTCGCGGCATTCTTTACTCTTGCCGTAGCAATAAACATATTTCTTTGGTGCGACCACGTTTGTGATCTTTATAGCGCTATTGTGAACTTCAATGTCGAAATGAAATGGAACATGCATAATCTTACAGACGTTACATGTTGGCACGCTGCATGAGATAGTAGTGAAGAAATTGCACCAATCATCATGAAGAAATTCTTTGTTTAGCTTCTTCCTGAGTGAAATCTCTATCGTTCGCAAATCAGTAGATTTTGCTCTAATTGTTCTCGTTTTGCCATTGTGATCATTGTGATGAAATTCCAGCATACACTTGACCTCTTATAGTTAAGTATTCACTTCATTTGAAGGAGATCAAGTATGTTTGTGGGAGATCATCCTGCGCGATTTAGCGTGATGTAATGGCGCTCAGCGATCAAGTGCAAAGACTCAATCATCTTAAATCTCTGGTCTTCGATATCCAGCACAGCAAATTTGTGCCCAGGCGTTGCGACAAGGACGTCATCATCACAAGTAACGACAACATGCTCACCGTTCATACGAACTTCATCGATTCTCATGAACATGCAAGCAGACGAAAGCTTGTTTTTTACTAATCTATGTTGGCCTGGGATGAGCTCGTCAACACGAGTAAATTTGAACGTCTTGTCATTCATGTCATAAGTCCACATTCGATGTGCACCGGAAGCACGAATTACGCCAGCACATGTGTTTACATTGTATAGTTTTGAGATTTTTGATGACTTGGCAATGACTTCTCGCAGAGCATTTGCGTGTGTGATTACATGATCGCCAACAAGGACGTCAGAAATTCTAACATTAATCACTCCGGCGTCGGGACGAAAGATCACTACTTCTGTGCTGTCTTCTAGGCAGTCTCCCTCGAAGAGGCTCAGAGTGCAGGACTCGCGGTCAACCCTCGACTTTGCATCGATGAGCTTTAGGACCTTCCCCTTTGAGATGTCCTTATTGAGCTCTCGAAGCTGCTTCCGCTCATCAGCAAGAGCCTTCTGCTGGGCCCAGTCCAGGACACGCTGGATCACCTCGGAGGCTACAACTGCCTTCATAAACTTATCAGATGGCTCACACTTCGATCCAAAGTCGCGAGCCTCTGTGATGAGCTTCTCCTTCGTCTGAGAGGAGAAAGACGGATTTACCACATCGCACTGGACAAAGGCAAAGAGGTGGTTCCTGAGCTCTGACGGCTTCAGATCCACCTTGTGCTTACGCTTCAGGAGGGTTCGGATCCACTCCAGGACAGGCGAGATGGCGTGATCGACGTGAGTGCCGCCGTCCTTTGTCTCAACAGAGTTCACAAAGGATACTTGCTCGAAGGATCCACCAGAAGCTGTGATTGCAATCTTCCAGCGGCCTGACTCCTCATAGACCATACCCTCGCCATACAGAGCGCAGTATTCCTTGAAAGACTTGAAGCGATACTTCGTGTCGTTGAACCAGACAGTGAGATCTGGGTTGCAGGCCGCGAGGTTGATGCAGCGCTTCCGCATCAGGTCGAGGTGGTCCTGGTCAATGGAGCTCAGTCCAAAACGTGCAAGGTCTGGATCAAAGGAGATCTCTGTGAAGCCCTTCTTCCAGTCGATAATCTTTGCGGCCGATCGGCTCCGCATATTTTCAGTGAAGACCTGTTCAAATGCCTTCTTGCCGTCTGCAGTCCGGACCCTGAACCAGGTTGAAAAAATATTGGTAAGGGTCGATCCCACCCCGTTGGTTCCTGCTACGAGGCGCTCCTCGCTGTCGTCAAAGTTTGAGCCAGCCTTCAGAGAAGAGAAGATCATCTCTGGGATCCACTCGTTGTATTCAGAGTGCATTTCTACGGGAATTCCGCCGTTGTCCCAAACGGTAATTCGATAAGTTTCAGGATCGACCTTTACCTTCAGCTCGTTGAGAGACTTGTTCCTTCGGTGCTCATCGACCGAGTTGGAGACAATCTCGTCAAAGATCTTCAGAAGAGCTGGATTGTAGGTAATGCCCCTCTTTGCGAAAAGACCAGACTCTTCAGGAAGATACATTTCTTCCTGGCAGGGCTTGGTCGAACCGACCCACATCCCAGGCCGAAGCAGGACATGGTCGATATCGGAGAGCTTCTTGTATTTCTGCTCGATTGGCTTTGTCATTGATGTATCTTATTAATTTATTTTGTCTTGTTCAAGGAAGAAGCAGAGCAGCAATGCACACCGCACCGTGAATCTGGAACCCACGATAGAGAAGCTGGGCTCGAGGAATATTTCCGTCATCTTCATAGTTCCAGATCATTAGAATAAGAATCATCATGAAGATGGTGTTCATTCCAACGAACCAGAAGCTCATATTCATGGTCAAAAAGAAAAGGCCGAAAATCCAGATGAAGATCGACCAAGCATTAGCTCGATAGATTTGCAAAAGTCCGTCACCACGAATAAATTCAGTGACAGGCCCAACCGAGAGATAAGCTGTCCAGATGATCGGTCCAAGCATTTTGATTTCCTCCGTGAAACAAATTTATTCCACTTCTACAAGGAGTGGAAGGAGGTAACATCAACTTTTTGAATTTTTTTCTCTCAGCTGAACTTCGAGAAATTCTAAGAGCCTCTTTGCTTCAAGAAGTTCTCTTGCAAATTTATGAACGAGAGGTTCTTCTGGAGCTGCTCTCTTGGCTTCTTTTATTGATTCTTGAAGAAGTCTTATTGCTCTTTCAAATGCCAATTATCACCTATGAGGTTTAAGATCTCTTCTCTTACGGCAGCTCTTATTAGACCAACAGGATCCTCGGGATCTATCTCAAACTCCACACCAGGATCTTCGTAGGGATTTCTAATCTGAGTTCGGGTTCCCATCCACGTCTTGGACTCTCTGGGTCCTTCTATTGCTGCTATCTGGCCTCGAGCTCCCTTCTTTGAAGAGTGACAATTGCTATGCTTCTTGCCCTTCTTATCAGTATAGGAAAGAACCCAATTTCCACGCTTTCCAGAGCTCTTACGGCACTTTCTCTTTCTTATGTTGTATGGCATACCCCATAAGTATCACCTTCAAGTTGAAAGTGCTCTTGCAACCTCAGCCGCGGAAGAGAAGCCTGATCCAACCCTGCTTCCATTTCGATAGAGCTCCCAGTGGGGGACTGAACGGATACCAAGAGCAGAAGCCTCAGACATCGATTCCTCTGCATCGCGAACAACTACTTCTGGGATAATTCCTTCGAGGTGCTTCCTCACGATGCCACCACCGACAGGCGGTGGGTCACCAGCCTTCCATCCAGCTAGCTCCTTCTTGATATTCTTACAGGGACCGCACCAGCTGGTGCTCCACATCTCTACCCTGATACTACCATCGGACATTTTTAGAAACCTCCTCTAAAGAATGATACAATAAAATCTAAAATTTACAAGCAGTTTCTCAAAAAGAAAAAACCTTCTCTAGCTCATAATACTTATCTTACAGCCACAACGGCCAACAAAAGGAAGGAAACAATGTCAGTCAAGAAGCTAACCGCACAGCGCCTCCGCCAGATCGTGATGGAAGAGGCTGCAGCCCTTAGAGCTCCAAAGAAGACCATCAAGCTCACTGAGAGCCGCCTCCGTCAGATCATCAGGGAAGAGATCAATGAAAATAGCCCCTACGATGATGGATATGGAGAAAGCTTCTATGAGTTTAAGGTCGACAAGACTGGTATCACTGCAATTTCAAACCTTGCAGGAGAGGATTCCTACGAAGCAGTGATGAGAGATTTCTGCATGAACCACTCATGCGAAGACTACGAAGTAGAGACAGCGCTGCAACTAGCACTAGGACTAGAAACTCCAGAGATGATAGCAGTGGACATTGATGCTACTCCAGAACAAGTTCTTGCAAGAGCAGACCAAGTTCTGTCAGATCTTAAGGTAGCTTATCCAGACAGTGAAGTCAATAGACAGCCGATATCTAATCTAAGCATCTCCTGAAATCTTTAGAAGAATTTTGCCAGTCGGCTCCAAGGACTTCATATGAGGATTTCTGAGTGACAACTGAGGTCAGCCATCAGGAGCTTGATCTCAGAGATCAGCATCAGGATGTCCCATGATCCAGATGACCTTGGAGCCTACATCGAAGACGACTCAGGATTGGAGGAGCTGCCTGTCGTCAGCCTCTCAATCGATAGGGTCGAGGGCTTTGAGCCCGAAGAGAAGATGGATGATCCGGCTAGCCGCAAGAAGATGCTTCACATGGCCGTCGGTATTGACAACCTTCCGCCAATCCTTGTCAGGCAGCATCCATCGAATCCTTCAAAGTGGCAGGTCATCGATGGGCACCACAGGCTCCACGCTCACAGGCTGGCAGGTTCTGAGGTGGTCCCTTCCCGGGTGGTCCCTGACGAATTCATCGAAGACGCCCTCATCCCACCGATGAGATGAGATCGAGCTCCTCGACGGAAGTCCATCCAACCCCGTAGGACGTGATCACCCGGGCCCACCCGAACTCGAAGAACTGGGGGTGGGACCAGAGCTCGAGGATTGCACCTGCACACGGCTGGGGGACGGCAATAGGCGGCTCACCCCGGGGACCTGCCCAGTAGCTCCGAGCAGGGAGCTCAACCTCGAGCTCCCGTGCATTTACCCTGCAGATGTCACCAGGCCTCAATTCCATCTTGCGTCCAGATGGCCCAATGCTTCCTTACTCTTCATATTGTATCATCATATAAGTGATCTATCTTCTACTCAAAATCTATTTAAGTTTAAACAATTCGAGCTTTTCATTCTTTTTGAAGACCAAGACTTCTCATATGGATTCATGGCCGCTACTTTCGGAAGGAGATCTTCAATGAGTTCATTTTGTCCATGAAGGATTGCTCTTAAAGCGGCGAACGAATTCCTCTTCACCCCGCGCGAGGAAGGCGCGCGCCCGGGCCAAACTTTTCTCAAGTCTCGCTTGAGACCTCGCTCCAGACCCGTTCGAGAATATTTCATCCGCTAGCGCTCCCGCTGCTTTAGCAAACCAGGCTTTGGCTTCCTCTTCAGAGGCGCCAGGGTTTTCGGCGCGGAATCTTGCCTTCAACTCGGCGCTGCGGCGTTCAAATTCAGCTTGCTTAGCGGCCTTTTTCTTTTCCATCTCGATGCGACGGCGCGCCGCGGCGCCGCTGAGATCTTCGTCCGTGTCTTTGGTGCCTTCGTCCCAGTCTTTGAATTCCTTTGTATTTGTTTCCCAACCCTCCGTGAGCTCCTCCCGGATGATCTGACGAAGCCTTTTCTCTGTGATTCTCATTGTAAAATCCTCCAATGCGGGAGCTGAGTTCATAAACACAAGCTAAAATTCTTAGTCTCTGACCCATTCAATGCTGCTGACAGGGCTCTCTTCGCTATAGTCGTCGATGTTGAATGTGATTGGTGCACCAGCCTCCTCAAGGGCTGCAGCCAGAGCTTCCATGTATTCCCCAATATCGAAACCGACGCGGTTGAACTCGTCGTTAATCTTTGAGGCGGCGCTCGCGAGATCGACTCTCACGTTATCGACCGGTGAAGGCTTCTGACTATTCGTGGGGTTTCGGAATTTATCAGCAATCTTCTTCTGGGCCTCGATGAACTTCATCATGAGATCCTCTTCTTCGCCCCCCTCGCGGAGGAGCTCCTCTCTAATAATTTGACGTAGCCTTGACTCTGTGATCCTCATATTATACTCCGAAGAAAGGGTGCTAGCATATTGCCCTCCCACACAAAATAAATAGGAGGCCCATCTAGTTCTTTTTTCAGGATTTTCTATTTCCCTTTAGAGGTGAGGGAATTTTTAAGCTATGAACCTGCTCTTCGGCCGGCCCCATTATTTTTCATCAAAAAAGCAATATCTTGGCCGGCCCAAGTGCGCCGGCACAGCTAGCCCTCTATGCCAGGAAGGGATCCATGCACCTGCAGCCGCCCGAGCTCCTTCAGCCTCTTTATGGTGGGCGCGCCCGGGATCCTATAGACCTGCGCTAGCGGATGCCTCGCCTCCCACCACCCCTCGGGGTTATCCTTCTTTGCCAGATCCACGCTGCAGTTGTCTTCTTCGACTTCAGGGGTCTTCTCGTTCTTCAGGGAGTCCAGCCTGAGCCCCTCAACATCGCCCCTGCTGCTCTTATACGCCTGCCAGACCCGCCGAGCCTCGGGCGACACCGTGTCCCGGTCCGACATCAGGCCACCGCCCAGGAGGGTCGCAGCCTCCATCGCGACGTCATAGAGCAGCGGACCTAGACCATTGTAAATTGAATTGGACCAGACGACCTCGAAGGCCCCGCGACACGGCGAGATGAGGTGCCGCTGGGTGGCCTCGATCCACCCGGCGTGCCCCCCCGAGCCGTCAGGCGCCGTGACCCAGATGGTGAGAGCGTCCCGTTGGCCGCCGATCTTGATTTCAATCATCATGCCCTCCCGGAGGTCCTCGGGCCGCCAGCGGGCCTCCCGCAGGAGCTCCTCGCGGATGATTCGGCGCAGTTTCGACTCTGTGATCCTCATAGTGAAATCTTTTATTCTTGTTTTTTTCGTCTCTGAACCGACCTAAGCCTTGGCCCGCTTGCCTGGCGCCATCCACACACCAGAGGTGATCTCTCCCTCCTCCCAAGTTCCACCAAGAATAACAGCAGTCCCCCCGATGCGGGCATTGCCAGTCACCACCGCATCGCCTGACACTTTAGCGTCGTCTTGCACAACAGCGAATTCGGATACCCTCGCATCTCCTGAAACCTGGGCTCTAACAGTCACCACAGCATTCCCCGATACCCTCGCATTTCCTGAAACCTGGGCCTCATCAGTCACCATTGCGTTGTCAGTCACCCTGGCGGCGCCGAGAACTTGTGCCTCGTCAAAGATATTCTTGTCTTTGACGTTTGCCTCCCCCTCGTTCTCACGGAGGAGCTCCTCTCTAATAATTCTACGCAGCCTGCTCTCTGTAATGCGCATCGTGTCTCTCCCTGTTTTCACTTTCTCTTGTATTCTACCGTGTAGTTATCGATCCGCCCCGGGGCCCCAATATCTTTCTCTAGTCTCAGTCGGGCACGCGGTCGTCCGGGCCCATCCACTGGCCTGAGGTGATCTTCCCCTCCGAGCCGTTCCAAGTGCCGCCCAAGATGACAGCATCTCCTCCGATATAGGCATTGCCCATCAAGTAGGCGGTACCTGTCACTGTAGCTCTGTCAGTCACAATCGACTTTTCAGTCACAAGGCACATGTCTTCCACAATAGCATTTCCGCTCACCCGAGCACTGCCCCAAACCTTCGCGTGGCCCCTCGCCTGGGCATTTCCGGATATCTGGGCTCCTTGATACACCTCGGCGTTGTCGGTCACTTTGGCATTCCCAAGGATCTCCACCCCAGGTCTATTATACGGCCGCTGCCACTTCGGCGCCTTCCATTCGCGCGCTTCAAGATCGGGGTGCCGAATCACCTCGCGGGGCTTCGGTGGGTTCGCTTCGAGATCGGGGTGCCGAATCACCTCGAGCGCCTCCAAGATCTCCTCTCTAATAAGACTTCTTAGCCTGTTCTCTGTGATCCTCATGCTATACTCCTAGGAAGTGGAGATAGAATATTCCCTTCCTATGCACAATAAATAGGAGGCCAATTCGCCTCCAAATTTTTCCCGGGAAATTTTTTTGGGGAGGGTCCCCGTCGGAACCCACGCGCGCGCCTTTTTTGGGCCAATATGAGGGATAATTGAGGCCCGCGGGCCTCCCGGGAAAACTTGGGAGGGGAGCTTAGCCCACCCCCCGCCGACACCCCACACAGTAACCCTCTGATTGGGCCCCGATAGGGCCCCCAGATGGGGCCCCCAGGGGGGCCCCCAGCAGCCCCCTCAGCCCCGGGCGAGATTCTCACGGGCGACAGAGGACACCAGGCCGACAGGGGTGGTGAGGGCTCCCTCGGCGATGTGGCCCCAGGCGTCGGGCCGGCGGAGGCTCATCACGGCCGCGGGGATGGAGATGCCCCGGGTCGAGGCGATGAGCGCCGCCGCGTTGGCGAGGCGCTCGAGGTGGGTGATGTTCGTCATGTTGCTGTCCTCCTAAGATCTATTATTCCACTGCGCGCAGAAGGGAAGGAAGAGAGTGAAGTTTTTTCAGTGGTTGGCGATCCGGCCCGCAGCCACCCGATCGAGGTCCCAACCCTTCTCCTGGACCGTCTGGTGGGAAGTGTCCACCAGGTCCCGGGTCCGGCCGTCGGCCGCCTGGACCGTGAAGTATCTGCCGTCGACCGAGACCACCACGGCGCTCATCCAGTCCCCCGCGATCCGGACCTTCAAGCTCTCGCCGACCTTCGGGTTTTCCTTTGCCATTGCTCCCTCCTGTCTTACTGTTATTCCACCCTCGAGAAAAGGGAAGGAAGAGGGTGAATTTTATTTTGGGCCGCGCCCGATCAGGCGGGGATCCACTTCACCTCGACCTCGAGGACATCGGCGTCGTGTCCAGTTGACGGATTGCGAACCTTGCCGCCCCCGACCGCCCGGGGAGGGGCGACGATCCGGGCGCCGGGGTGCTTCGCCTCGAGCGCGCTCTCGATTGCAGGGGTCCAGTCCTCGAGGAACCCGGGGGCGAGGATGTCGATGTAGGCCGTGCGGATCGCGGGGGTGGTGTTCGTCATTTTGCTGTCCTCCTTGGAAGGGATTCATCCCTTCCCCTGTCTTACTGTTATCCTCCCGCCCGCCGAAGGGAAGGAGGAATGTGAAGTTTTTTCAGTCCGCCTTCTGGATGGCGTAGATGGTGTGCCGGACCCCGACAGGAACGCGGGCCCAGGCGGCCCGGGCTGCGAGGAGGGCATCCAGATCGGGGGTGGCGATCGCCTCGAGGATGTCGAGGGCCTTCTTGAGGTTGAGGGCGTCGTGGTAGGTGGAGGACTTCCGCATTTTTCGCTCCGTGCTTGGAGGAGGGATCATCCCCACCCCACATAGATCTGTTATTCAGGTCGACGGGAAAGGGAAGGAGGAGGGTGAAGTTTTTTCGAGGTCGCTGCCGGTCGTCTGGGAGGGCCAGCAGCCCGGTTGAGGTAACTATTGTCTACCCATCAGGCCCCATCTCCGACGACCAGCGGGTGGCCTCAGCGGGCGCTCCGGGTGGTGGTGAAGATGTAGAGGCGGTCGGAGGTCTCCACGCTCAGGGTGCCGGAGCGCTCCGAGTATTCGACGATGCTGGCGGCCGCCTTCCGGGCATTCGAGAGGACCCGGGCCGCCCCGCGGTCCGAGACCTCGTCCGGGTCGACGGGGTAGCCCCGAGCGCGCCCGCCCTCAGCCTGGTGGGCCGAGGTATACCGCCACTTGCCATTGCAGCCGCAGGCGCAGCCCTTGCGGCCGGAGTAGGCCGAGACGATCATGTCGAGGGTGAGGTCTTCGAGGGTCATTGTGCTCTCCAGCCGTGTGGGTGGGACCATTCCCTCCCCACATAGATCTAATATCCTATGGCGCGCCGAAGGGAAGGAGGAATTTGAAGTTTTTGACTACAGGGTGTAGGCCCCGTTGATGAGCCCCTGGATGAAACCGGCCTCGTCGACGTCCGAGCCGACGATCTTGATCCCATTCCGACGGGCAATCCCATCGATGAGTTCAAGGGCCGAGGCCTGCCCATTCGAGGTGTTGCCCATCTCCTCTTCTCCCTCGATCCACCCCTTGATGCCGGAGAGGACCCGAGCCCAGGAGACCCCCTCGAGCTCGAGGGCCGACACCGCCATCCCGAGCTCCATGACCCCGGCCGGATCCCAGAGGGGACCGGTGATGAGGGCCGACAGGACCGAGTCGACGTCCTGGACGGTGACGATCTGGCGGGAGGAGGTCTGGATGCTGGTCATTTTTTCTCCATCGTGGGTGGCTCCCCACATAGATCTAATATTCAGGTGCGCGCAGAAGGGAAGGAAATTTTTTGAGTTTATTCGGCGTCACCCCAGACCACGGACCAGGCGATGACCGGCGCGAAGATGATGGCCATCGAGAAGTTCTCCACGATCTGGAGGGCGGCGGTCGCGAGCAGGGCGGCGGTTTCCATCTGAGATCTCCATCGTGGGGTCCCTCCCCACATAGATCTGTT
>SXGQ01006369.1_pt1 | contig 27287 bp, 14 predicted proteins | sample 3178371 | NCBI WGS metagenome assembly SXGQ01 (sample SAMN11356859, study PRJNA531348) | freshwater metagenome | isolation source: freshwater sample F1-20 | place: China: Fuxian Lake, Yuxi | collected 2017-12-25 | reverse complement strand
CGCTAAAGTCCCTGCAGCCAGGGTGAACAGCAAGGAAATAGATTTGGTTCTGGTTTTAAAGCCGGCACTAAAATGAAATGATGAAACCACAGGGGTCACAACCGTGAATATATTTTTGCTTTTTTCAATTCTAAGTCTTCAAGCCGCTGCAGATCCTGTACCAGCAACGGGGGTGCAAGTCACTCCAACATCCATGCTGCTGACCCATGTACGCCAGCCTGGATCATTGCAGGTTTTAGGTGCTTCCGCGGATGGGTACACTCTCGATCTTTCTGGAAGTTCAAAATTTGCCAGTGATGCACCTGCAATCGCACGAGTGGACGAAAAGGGGTGGGTGTATCCCATATCCAACGGCACGACCATGATTTCCGTCACCGCCCAGGGAAAAACAACAAAAATTCCTGTGGAGGTCAAGCTGCCCAAGGAGGAACCAAAATATAGTTTCCTCCATGAAGTGATGCCCGTTCTTTCCCAGGCTGGTTGCAATGCGGGTGCATGCCATGGTTACTCATTAGGCAAAAACGGTTTCAAACTCTCCCTTCGGGGATCCGACCCGATGTTGGATTTCCCCTCAATCGCTCGCGAATTCTTCGGCAGAAGAGTCGATAATTTAAAACCCGATGCAAGCCTGCTTGTGGCAAAGGCCAGGGGGGATTGCGCCCATGAGGGTGGGGCGCGCATCGCGAGGAATTCCCTTGCAGACAACATCCTGGTCAATTGGATCAGCCAGGGAACACCCGATGACTCCAAGGATACCCTCCAGGTTGTCGGGGTGCGGATGATACCCCAGAAACTTGTTTTACAACCAGGGCAGAAGCACAGGCTTCAGCTTATCGCGGACTACAACAATGGCTCGACCAGGGATGTTACCAGGCTTGGTATTTTCACCGTCAACAACGATCAATTCGCAAGGGTTGATGAACATGGTATGGTGACCGCTGGTGACGCGGGCGAAACCGCTATCGTTGGAAGATTCGAGCGAACATTTGCAGCCACCGGCGTCTTGGTGCTCGCTGAAAGCAAGGGTTTTGTTCCCACTCCCTTACCCAACAACCACATCGTTGACCGTGCGGTTATCGAAAAACTGAACCATCTAAAGATCAAACCATCGGGATTATGCACTGATGAGGAGTTTCTTCGCAGGGTGTACATCGACCTGATCGGCGTGCAGCCTAAACCTGATGAGACACGATCCTTCCTTGCGAACAAAAACATCAACAAGCGTAATGAGGTGATCGCCACATTATTTGAAAGGCCTGAGTTTATCGACCACTGGTCACTCAAATGGGGTGATCTATTGCAGAACTCCCGTAATTCAGCAAGTTCCCAATCGGTTTACATGTTTAGGGAATTCATACGGGGAGCTGTCGCCTCCAACATGCCCATGGATAAACTTGCAACCCGACTGGTCACCGCTAGGGGGGGTATAAATGACGACCCCGCTTCCGTCTATTTCACAATCAGCAAGGACACCAACGACACTGTTGAAAGAGTGACCCAGGTATTTTGTGGCGTGAGAATGCTATGTGCCCGTTGCCATCCACACCCCATGGAAAACTGGACACAGGCCGATTACTTTGGCCTGGCAAGCTTCTTCTCACAGGTCGCCATGCGACAGGATTCCCGCTATCAGAATGTGCCCAACACCAAGGTTGTGCAATTGAACCTACCCGCCGGTTTTGCGACAAATCCAAGGACCGGTCAGCCACAACCACCCCGCTTCTTGGGCGGTGGGGAACCCAAGCAAACTCCCGGCGTTGACCGCAGGGATTCCTATGCTTCCTGGCTCGTCTCCACGGATAACATCTTCTTTGCAAGGGGACTTTCCAACCGGGTATGGAGTTACTTCTTCCATAGGGGAATCATTGATCCCGTTGACGACATCCGCAGCACCAACCCTCCCATTAACCCCGCATTGCTTGATGCCATCACAAAATATTTCATCGACAACAAATACGACATCAGGAAACTTATGCAACTCATAGTTTCCTCGGAAACCTACCAACAAAGCAGCATAGCCAATGAGAGCAACAAGCATGATGAGCAGAATTTTTCACACATGATCCCCAGAAGGATTCCTGCCGAGGCCCTGCTCGACTCGCTTGTGCAGGCGACCGGGGTGCCGGAAAATTATGGTGGCGCACCCGGCGGATTCCGTGCCGCCCAGCTTCCAGATGGTAATGTTGACAGTTCCTTCCTTAAGCTCTTCGGCAAACCACAGCGCATGGATGCCTGTGAGTGTGAACGCGACAATGGTTCGAATATGCTGCAGGCGCTTCACTTTATCAACGGAAAAAGCATCATGGGAAGACTTCAAAATCCAGCCGCTCGACCCGCCATAGCTGCAAGGCTTAAAACCCCAGACTCCGAGTTGGTTGGTGATTTATATCTTTGGTGTTTCGCAAGGTTGCCCAATGCGAAGGAAACGGAGCTATCAATCGCATTCTTGAAATCAGCTCCTGCTGACAAACGCACGGAGGCAATTCAGGATTTAATGTGGGCACTACTGAACAGCAAAGATTTCCAGATGCTGCACTAGGCAATGGAACCCGCCCAGCGCAGTGGGCGGGCTTGAAATATAAATAAATCTAAACCCACCCACTGCACTGCGTGAGAATCCTTGTTTGATTCGCTTGGCGTGTAAAAGCCCACCCACTACGCTGCGTGAGAATCCTTGTTTGATTTGCTTGGCGTGTAAAAGCCCACCCACTGCGCTTAGGGCCCTTTGTTTCAATTGCTTGATTTGTAAGAAGCCCACCCACTGCGCTGGGTGGGACTCTTTGAATTAATATTAATAAACGAGCAGTTCGCCCCACTCAGTGGGTAAACCTGGGAATATTAATTGTCCAAGCCCGCGAAATCTTTGGGCTTCATGCCTTTTTTATAACCATTAAAGCTGAACTTCGTTGGCTCAAACTTACCAACAATATCAACCTTGGCCTTTTCAGGTATCTTGCTTTCCATATCTAGGCACCACAAGGTCGCGTTCACCAACAATCTGCGAAACCCTTCACTTTCAAGATCAAGTGAAGCACCCATGGTCGTGGTGAATACCCTTCCTATTTTCCCTTCGGGAATTTTGTAGGTTTTAGTCCAGGCGATTGGCATCATCGGCTCATTCACCTTGCCATTTACAGGCTTGTCATCAAACTTCATGCCTTCAAGAACCTGCCCGAATACTATGGGCTGGTAATCATTGGGGAAGGGGAGACGAACACCATAAACATCTGTTGGGCCCCAGATATCACCATCCTTGATACCTTTAACGATCGGATTTTCACGCTGATTGGGAACAATGATACCCCTGCAGCTTTGTTTGCCATGGGAACCATGATGACTGATCCACATCTCACCCAGTACCAATTTACCAAATCCATCAGTCCATTCTTTTTGGGCACCTTTATAACCATTGCCATAATGTGCATACGGGTGATCCTTGGCAAAATTAAACGCATGGGTGGCGGTTCGCATTCCTATCACGGGCTTTCCTGTTTTGAGGTAATCATCAATGTGCTTCATTTGCTCGGGCGGAAGTTTGCGAAATCGGGTGGCAATGATCATGAGATCAGCGTTTGCGAGGGACTCAAGCCCAGGAATATTGTCATTGGTGTTAGGATTGATAAGCCCGGTCTTGGGGTCCACCGCAAAAAGAACCGTGCAATTAAAACCATGATGCTTGGCAAGGATTTTACCCAACTGGGGAAGCGCCTCTTCGGAACGATATTCCTCATCTCCACCAACCAGCACGATATTTTTACCCTTTCCAAGACCTTCCGCACCTTTGTAAGTGACCCAAAGTGGCTCTTGGGCGAATAAAGTTGTTGAATTTGAAAGAAAAGCAAAAAAAAATGCGAAAACTGCCAAAGGTTTTAACACGAGAATCCCTTTCGAATAGGTAGGTTTGACTCAACAATCATACTATCATGATTTTAGCGGTTAAATTTAGGCTAAGAAAGAAGAAAATCCTGATACCAACAAGGTTAAGGGCCTTATTCTTAACCGTCTTAAATATATGGGCATTATTGTTGCAACCAATGTGAAGAAGATGTGATAATGATGTTGTTAGTGTATGTAGTCTTATTTGGGGCCAAAAAATGAAAAAATGGCACATATTACCTTTCTTGTTGTTGGTTTTTTTAACAAGTTGGCTTCTAGGTCAAGAAAAAGCCCCAGTTCAGGCTCAAGTTAAGGTTCAAGCTGAGCAAATCGCACCAGGTAAGGCCGATTCAGACCCTAAAACCCCCCTCGATGCCACCGATAACTCAGCCGTAAGCCTGCCCCGTGACAACAAGATGAAGAGCAGGATTGAGGCAGCCCAGGACTATATAAAATCAGGGGACTGGGCCGAGGCCTGCAATGTCCTCCAAAAACTTTTGGAAATCAAAGAGGATGTGTTCGCTGAGATATCCCGAAAGAGTGCTGATGGCAAAGCCACCACAGCGCTCGTAAGCGTTCGAACTGAAGCGAATCGGCTGGTAGCCTCACTTCCCGCCAAGGGTTTGGAATTTTACAAGCTCACCTTTAATCCAAGTGCTGCAGCACTGCTGAAACAGGCAAAGGCCTCCAGCGATCCAAATCTTCTGGCCCAAGTCATGAAACTTTACCTTCATACCGATCCCGGTTCAGAAGCAGCCCTTTTACTGGGAACCTACCAACTGGATCGTGGAAACTTCATGGCTGCATCCCTCTGCTATGAAAAATTGCTTGATCGGGATGGAAGCGAAAAACTATCACCCCGCACGCTATTCAAAGCCGCATATGCTTTCTTTCAATCAGGAGATCTGGCACGGGGGCAGAAGTTATGGGCGATGTTAAGCTCCCGTGGTTTGCGAGAAATAAACCTCGATGGATCCCCGACTCCACTGGACGGGCTTAAGGAAGTTGCAAGCAAGCAAAACAGGGCGGGCGAGATGGGCGTGTTCGACTGGCAGATGTTTGCGGGCAATTTGAAGCGCAATGCCCAGACCCCCGGTGGAACTCCTTTCATGGAGGCAAAGTGGAAGGTTCCAACCGCTAAGACCAATGAATCCAAAAACGCCCTGAAAATGTCGGAAAATTACATGGTTATGCAACGCCAGCAGGCGATGCTTCCAGGATTCTTCCCTCTTGCGACAACCATCACCAAGAACGATGAAAAAATTCCACTTCTTGTTTATCGAAGCTACTGGGGGATTCATGCCTTGCAGGTTAAAACAGGCAAGCTTGAATGGGAGGCACGGTCCGACTGGGGTATTGACGCTGTATCCCAGGACAAGAAAAAAGAGATTTTGAACCAATGGCTTATCACCTATGTGAACAACAACCTCCGGCCCGGAATCCTATTTGAAAACACCTCGCTGGGTTGTTTGTCCTCAGATGGCAGAAATGTGTTCTGTGTTGAGGATCTTTCGGTGCCACCGCCTCCCTCCGCGAACCCTTACATGAATATCAACGGTATTCAAAACAACAATGGCCGGGCACCCAACAAGGAAGTCAATGATGCGATCCTATTCAGCAAGCTCCAGGCCTACGACCTGATAACTGGGAAGCTTCGATGGGAAATAGGTGAACGCGACGAAAAAAGCGACTTGGGCGACACGCATTTTCTCGGACCCCCGGTTCCAGTGAGCGGGAAGTTATATGTGCTTACTGAAAAACAACAGGAACTCAGGTTGGTGACACTCGACCCCACCACGGGCAAGTTGCTTGGAATCCAAACCCTGGTAACCACCCGAGATAAACTGGAGCAGGATGTTGGTCGTCGAACCCAGGCAGCGCATCTAGCCTATGGCGAGGGGATCCTTGTGTGCCCGACAAATTCCGGTGCATTGCTGGGAGTGGATCTGCTTACAGGAAGCTTGGTTTGGGCCTATATGTACCGTGACAAGACTGAAAGCGCCGAATCCACTGATCCCAACCGGCCAAGGATCAATGGAATGTTCCCCCGCAGGGGCAATGGCGGTTTGATGAACCCATCCTTCAACAACCAATGGAAAGTCACCGCGCCCGTGATCCAGGATGGCAAGGTTATTTTCACCGCTCCTGATGCCCGCGCAATTCATTGTGTCAACCTTCGGGATGGCACCAAGGTCTGGACCCAGAACCGCCAGGAAGAGGATCTCTACTTTGGCGGCGTGTATGCGGGGCAGGCCCTGGTTATCGGGCGTAAAACCTGCAGGGGCATTGACATCAACAATGGCAATACCACCTGGACCCTTGAAACTGGCGTGCCTTCCGGGCTTGGAGTTGCCTCCGACAACATCTATTATCTTCCCATTAAGGAATCCAACTCCGCCAAGGAACCTGAGGTCTGCGCGATTGATGTCGCCCGGGGTAAGATCCTCGCGCACACACGGTCTCGTAAAACCGAAATAGCCGGCAATCTTATTTTTCACGAGGGAGCCGTAATCTCCCAGACCACCAGCGATGTCGCGGTCTATCCCCAGCTCGCGATCAAACTCGAGCAGATCGACTTGCTGATCAAGTCCAATCCCAACGATCCGCTTGGGCTAACCGAGCGTGGCGAATTAAGGCTCAACAAGGGTGATTTGAAAGGCGCAATCGATGATTTGAAGAAAGTCCTCGCGCAAAACATCACCCCTGATATCAAGGATCGCGCCCGTGCCAAATTGTTTGAGGCATTCACGGATTACTTCCAGCAGGATTTCAATGCGGCAGAGCCAGTCCTCGCGGAATACGAGGCCCTTTGCAAGGTGGATGTGCGGGTGGGGGCCGAGGAGAAAGAACGACTGGAGACAGAGGCGGAAGGTCGTCGAAGAAGGACTAATTTCCTTTGCCTGGTTGCAAAAGGCAGGGAGAGCCAGGGCCGCCTGATTGACGCGTTTGACAAGTACCAGGAATTCGCTGCAAGCTCGCAATCTGACGATTTGATCTCAGTGCTTGATGAACCCTCGGTGAGGGCGTCAGGCGAGGTATGGGCGCAGGGGCGCATTGCAGCCATGGTCGCCAAGGCGACTCCGGAAAACAAAAAGCCCCTCGAGGCAAAAATCCAGTCAAATTGGGAGCAACTCCTTAAGAAGGGCCCCACCCTTGATGAACTCAAGAAATTTGTCGGGTTCTCAGGTTCCCTGTTTGATGTGGGCCGGGAGGCACGATTGAAGCTTGCAGAACGCCTGCTGGATGATCCCGCCGCCCTGTTGCTTGCGGAGCAAGTGCTTCAACCTGTGCTGTCTGAAAGCCCCGCCCTAGCTGGCAGGGCTTACGAGATTCTTGCCCGCATTTACACCAATAAAAACCTGCTTGACGATGCCCTGTGGTGTTACAGGAAACTGGGCAGGGAGTATTCGGATGTGGTCATTCGCGATGGCAAAAAAGGCTCTGATTTACTCAAGGAAGCCAATGCAGACAAAAAATTCGTCGCCATGCTCTCAGAATCCAAGATGACTCCCGAGGCGCGTAAGATCACTGTCACCGAGGAGCGAGGGAACTTCCATCAGCAAACCCAAAGCTACCGATTCGAGGAACCTGAATCACCACTTCCTTACTTCCAGCGAAACAGGCTTGCCTTGCGGTTTGACTACCATGCGCTGAAAATAAATGACACCCTCACGGGCAAGGAGGAGTGGTCGATGAACATCACGCGCACACTTTTCCAAAATCTGGTGTATGGCAATGGCCAGCCTCACCTCGTGCGTTTCCCATTGCAGGCGCAGGGACACCTGGTGCTGCTGCCCCTTGGGCATTTGGTATTCGCCATCGACCCCGTGGGCAAGAAGATCCTGTGGGAAAAGAACCTTTACAACCCGATGGGTTTTCTGCCCGGGCAGGCACCAACCTCACCTCCCGGTTACAACCAGCTTAATGTGGATCCTGATGGCTCCATCAGGATACTCTACCCCGATGGTTGGGCCCAGCGTATCGGGCTTTCAAACCCCATGACCGCTGGCGTGGCCGCATTGCAGACCCGTGACGGGCTTGTCGCGGTTGATCCCCTCACTGGGAAAACCCTTTGGACCAGGTCTGATATAAATTCCCGTTCCATACTTTTCAGCGATGGCAAGCATATTTTTGTTGTGGACATGACTCCCGAGAACAACCCCTCCGCGACCAGGGCCATCAGGGCATATGATGGGGTTTCAGTCAAAGTACCTGATTTCTCGCAGTTCTTCGCCAAGCGAGAACGGATAATCGGCGGCAAACTGTTGATCAACGAGACAATACCCGATGGTGCAACCACTCTTCGACTTTACGATATAGTCAATGGCAAGGACACCTGGAAGGAAACCTTCCCAGCAGGATCATTGGTGGTGAAGTCTGATGAGCAACCCGGTTTTACCGGGGTGATTGAACCTGATGGCAAGGTGAAGGCATGGCGAATTCCCGAGGGCACCCAGGTGCTTTCCACAAAACTTGACCCGAAGTTCATCACCAAGGGGGCCGCAGCACTCCTTCTCGCGGACAAATCCAACTTTTATGTGGGATTCAATAATCCTGTTAATGCCAATGTCATGCCATGGGGTGGTATTCAAACCAACCTGATGCCAGGCAGTGGCATGCGCGCCCAACCTGTGAATGGCGAGTTTTTCGCATTTGAAAGGGATACAGGGAAATTACGATGGCACAATCCCGTCTCCCACCAGATGGTGGTGCTGGAATCCTTCCAGGATACCCCGATGATCTTGTTCACCTCACGCATGCACAAGATGGTTGCCAACGGCCCGATTCGCAATGTCATGCAGATAGTCGCCGCCAAGAGCATCGATAAACGCACCGGAAAACTCATATATGACAATGAAAACATCCCGAATGGGATCCAGTTCCACAACCTCAACCTTGACCTTAAAAATGGCAAAATTGAGTTCGTGAACTATCAGCTTAAGATAAACTTCCGCTTTGGAAACGACACCACCGGTGTTCCGGCCCAGGAGGCGGGGAAAAAGAATTCGTGATTTTATGTTAGATACTGTAACCTTGTTCGTCTGAAGCTAAATGGTGTTTCTTTTATTGAAGGGCCTTTTATCCATCAGTCAAAGTCATACCCGGGGTATTACACATGAAACTAAAACTCTTTGCTGTTGCATTGCTTTTGACAGCCGTCAATCTCCCCTGCCTGCGGGGTGACGAGATTCCCAAGGAGTACCAGGATGCCATAAAAAAAGGGCTTACCTGGATGTCCCGTAACCAGCACAAGGACGGCCATTGGGAAGCCACAGGCGGCCAATACCCTATCACCATGACCGCACTGGGTGGAATGACCATGCTCATGGAGGGAAGCACCATTCGTGAAGGACAATATCGCGACAATATCCGCAGGGCGGTTGATTTTCTCATGGCACGATGCCAACCCAATGGCATGATCGGAAACCCTAACATACCAGGCGAAGCGGGCAGATACATGTATGGCCATGGCTTTGGCATGCTGTTCCTCGCCTCGGTATACGGCGAGGAGGAGGAAGGCGACCGAAGGCGGAAGCTCGAGGAAATTTTGGTCAGGGCGGGTAAGTTTTCCCGGGACGCGCAAACCCGAAGGGTCTCCATGAAGGATAATAAAACCCCCTTGGGTGGCTGGGGATATGTCTCCGCCAAGGAAGGTAATAATTTTGATGAGGGCTCGGTTACCATCACCCAGGTGCAGGCACTTCGTGCAGCACGCAACGCCGGCATTGCTGTTCCACAGGAGGCAATCAAGGAGGCTGTTGCTTACCTGGAGGAATCCACCAATCCACAAGGCGGGGTCATCTACAGCCTTGGCGGTGGCGGTGGCGGTGAGGGCAGGCCCGCACTCACGGCTGCAGCTATTTCCTGCGGTTTCAGTTCCGGCGATTACAACTCACCACTCATCAAAAAATGGTTTAAATTCTGCCTTAACAACATCGGCACTCTCGGCAACCAGCGCCATGGCCACGACGAATACACCCATTACTACTACGCTCAGGCTCTTTACACCCTTGGCGACGATGGCTGGAACAAGCTTTTTGGCGAGACAAAGGATAATGACAAATTGACCTGGAAGAAGTATCGCAAGGCGACTTTTGATACTCTCATCCGATCTCAGGGCGCAGATGGCTCCTGGACCGGCGGCCATGTAGGCCCGGTGTTTATCACCGCGGTGCATTTGACCATCATGCAACTTGATGGTGGCATAGTGCCGATTTATCAGCGATAATTACTTCCTTCCTTTAACTTTTATTTCAGGATTCTTAAGAATGAGTGATTCAATCCAACCAACCCTTCAAACCAAGCAACTGCATCGCGACCAAACCATGGCCCCCCTCAGCCAGAATGACATCGAGGAATCAAAGAAATTACGCTCGGCATTTGATGGCATCAAAACCGAGCTGTCCAAGGTGATTGTCGGGCAGAACCAGGTCATCGAGGAATTACTCATCGCGCTCTTCAGCAAGGGCCATTGCATGCTTGAGGGTGTTCCCGGGCTTGCCAAGACCCTCATGATCAGCACCCTGGCCCGAACCCTTTCTCTCTCCTTCAGTAGGATCCAGTTCACCCCAGACCTCATGCCCTCCGACATCACAGGCACCGAGGTGATCCAGGAAAACAGGGATACCGGCGGTCGCGAGTTCAAGTTCCTGCAGGGCCCCTTGTTTGCGAATGTGGTCCTTGCCGATGAAATCAACCGAACCCCTCCCCAGACCCAGGCCGCACTCCTCGAAGCCATGCAGGAAAGGCAGGTCACTGTGGGCCGCACCAGGCACAAGCTTTAAAGCCCTTTCTTCGTTCTTGCAACTCAAAACCCGACCGAGCAGGAAGGCACCTCCCCGTTGCCCGAGGCACAGCAGGATCGTTTCATGTTCAAGGTGTTTGTGAAGTATCCAACCTTCAACGAGGAATTCGAAATCGCATCCAAGACAACCTCAACCTTCATTGATGATGTGAAGCCTATCCTTGGCGGGCAGCAGATCATGGACCTGCAAAACCTGGTTCGCAGGGTGCCGGTCAGTGACCATGCGATCCGCTACACGCTGGCATTGGTCAGGCAGACCCGCATAGGCGAACCTGGTGTCCCTAAATTCATAGACGAATGGTTGTCATGGGGTGCGGGGCCCCGCGCAGTGCAGAATCTTATCTTGGGGGCGAAGGCGCGCGCGCTGCTGCATGGCAGGGTTCATGTTTCAGTCGAGGACATCCAGGCCTTGGCATTGCCCGTTCTCAGGCATCGTATTCTCACCAACTTCACCGCCGCAAGCGAAGGTGTCACTCCAGACAAGGTGATCGAGAAGATCGTGCAGGAAACCCCCAGCCACGAGGGCGACCTGAGGAAAGATGAAAGATTCCAGAAGATCTTTGCTTCCTGATCAACCCAAAGAGAATTAAAAACCCGTGCCACAATCACCCCAGGAAGATGCCCGCAGATTTTTGCACCCAACGACCATTGGCCGCATAGGCAGGCTTGAGATTCGCGCCCGCCAGGTTGTCGAGGGCTTCATCGCGGGGCTGCACAAAAGCCCGGTATTCGGCCACAGCATTGAATTCCTGCAGCATCGTGAATACACGCATGGCGATGATATCCGCCATCTCGACTGGAAAGTCTGGTCACGCACCGACAGGTTTGTGATCAAGCAATACGAGGAGGAAACCAACCTTCGCGCCACCATGATTGTGGATGTGAGCGAGTCGATGCGCTACGGCAATGGCGCGATGACCAAGTACGATTACGGCTGCACCGCCGCGGCCTGCCTTGGCTACCTATTGCTCAGGCAGCACGATGCGGTCGGCCTTGTCACCTTTGATTCGCAGGTGCGCACGATACTTCCCGCCAGGTCGCAGATGTCGCACCTGGATGCCTTCGTGATGGGATTGCATCAAAGCAAGCCCGCGAAGAAGACTGATTTTTCCCAGGTGATGCGCAGGGTCGCGGAATCAGTGAACCAGCGCGGACTCGTCATCGTTTTCTCCGATTTCCTGGTTGACAGGCCCGAGCTGTTCAAGGGCCTTGAGATGCTCAGGCACCGCAGGCACGACATCCTCGCGTTCCATGTGCTTGACACCGATGAGATCAACTTTCCTTTCACGGGAAGCACCAAATTTGAGGGCATGGAGGAACAACCCGATTTACTTTGCGACCCCAGGGCGCTTCGTGATGGTTACATCGAGGCACTTGAAAAATACCTGGTTGATGTGCGCAGGGGTTGCACCAAGCTCGGGATCGATTACCAGATGGTCACCACGGGTGATTACCTTGACGCGGTACTCAGCAAATTCCTCAACATGAGGCTTGATGACCGCAATGCCCGGGGCCACGGCGGGACGGTTCGCTGAGAATTCCATGATTTTTATGCTGGAGACTAACAGAGGGTAGATGGAACTTTTTCTTAATCCATGGTCGATGATCCTTGGCGGATTGCTCATCAGCGCCCCGATCATCATTCATTTGATCAACCGCATTCGCTACAAGCGGGTTGAATGGGCCGCCATGGAATTCCTTCTCGAGGCCATGAAGCGGAACAAGCGCAAGCTCATCATCGAGCAACTGCTGCTTTTGCTTCTAAGAATCTTCCTGGTGTTGCTGACCGGATTTCTTGTCGCCAGATTTGTGGGCGAGACACTTGGCCGGGGTTCAGGATCATCCGGGTTTCATTTCCTCTTGCTGGACGATTCACTTAGCATGACAGACCGCTGGACCGAGCCAACTGGCGAGACCTCCTCTTTCAAGGTTGCAGTCGAGGAGACAAAGAAAATAGCGCGCAAGCTATCCCAGGCCAATGGCGTGCAGCAGATGCGCGTGGTGCTTCTTTCCGACCCGGCCACGCCCGTGTTTGAAGGCAGCATCAACGAGCAGGCGATCGAGGATCTTTCATTGAAACTTGACGCTTTGAAACCCGGATTCCTTCACCGTGACGCCCTTAGGGGAATGGAAGCGGCGGGCGATTACTTCGGCACCATCCAGGTGGGCACGAAAACCCTGCATCTCGCGGGCGACTTCCGCGAGGTGGATTGGTCGGTCGGCCCCGAGAAGGAAAAACTCAGGCAGGGGATGGACAGGTTGCTTGAATCAGGGGTCAATCTCAGCCTGGTGGATGTGGCACATCCCTACCGTGGTGAAAGCAGGCAGCTGACCATCCATCATGACAATCTCGCGGTGGTTGATTTTCGCGCTGAATCCAGGCTCGCATCCGAGGGGGTCGCGGTGGAATTTTCCGTTGGCATCCAGAACTTCGGCGCCGCTGACAAGAAAACCTTCCTCCATGTGAAGGTTGATGGCCAGGAAGACTTTGGCGCCTCACAACCAGTTGACAGCCTTCCCTCGGGCCAGAGGACCGAAAAACGCTTCTCATTGATTCTTTCCCGAAAGAACAAGCCTGCGAACGCGGCATTGAAATCATCCGACAAATCGGATGAACGCGACCGCAAGCTGCGGATGGATCGTGAATTTGTCCGTGTAAGGGCGGAAATAACCGAGGATGAAAAAACGGGGGTTCTTTCAGATAATGCGCGGGAAATAGTGCTGGAGGTAAGATCCCGGGTGCCCGTGCTGGTCGTTGATGGCGCCGGGGCGGAAGGACGCCTTCCAGGGGGCGACTCATTCCATGTCGAGTTTGCCCTGGCAGCAGCAAGGGCCTATGAGGTCGAACACCGCTCAATCGATGATCTTGAAAAGGCAGACCTTGAGATCTATCCTTCCATTTATCTTCTTAATATCCCCGAGATCAAATCAGAAAAAGTGATCAGCAAGCTTCGCACCTTTGTTGAACGAGGTGGTGGTCTTGTCTGGTTCCTCGGTGATCGCAGCAAACCTGTATTCTTCAACAGTCTTTTTGAAAAAGAAAAGGGATTGTTCCCACTTCTGCTAGCTGAAAAACCAACGGATGCACTGCCCGAGGCGATCCGATCAGAGATGAAACAGAGGGATGAACAGCCCAAGATCATGTTCCCCTCGCCCGACCATCCGGTGATATTCGGGCTGGCCCGGAACCAGGGTGCCATGCGCTTCCTGCTGATAGATCGTTATTTCCAGGCAAGGCCCCGTTTCACCTATGATCCCTCGGGCAATGCCACCGAGGAAATCATCCTGCTTGCAAACCGCAAATGGAATGATGATAGCCAGCGTGATTCCTACAAGGAAAGGGCAAGGAACCTTCTGGGGCGCATTCCCTACGATGACCCTGCGCAGGAGAAATTCCAAAAGTTGCTGCGCAAACACGAGAGGGCCATCAAGGAAAGCCTTGCCGCGGATTCCCAATATCGTGTGGGACAGGCGTTGGAAGCGCTGCTGAACGATCCGGGTGATGCGGCGCAAAACATCCCGGGCATGAAGGAATTCTGGTCGCAACCCTCCCTGAGGCCGCTGGCGCGTGAATACGAGGACTTCCGAAAAAGCATCCTGTTTGGCGATCCGCTTGCCATCGCGCGAAAACTGGGCCGGGGGAAAGTTGCAGCCATTCTCACTCCCGCTGGAACCAGGCCCACCGTGCCGGGTGCCACCGATGGCTGGAATGAATGGGGTGCGGGAAGCCCGGTCTCCTGGAGCTATCCCGTGTTTCTGATGGATTTACAGCGCTACCTTTCCAGTGAGGGAAGTGACCGCAACAAAATCGTGGGCGATGACATAAAGCTCTCGTTGGACTCAACCCGCTATCAACCCAAAGTATCAGGATCCTACCAGTTGATGGAGGTAAGCTCCACGCCCGGCCAGGCTGCCGTCGCCAATCCCGTCCGCATCTCAGAGCAACCCATGGTGCAACGCGATGGCCTGCTCGATTTCACCTTCAACCAAAGTGCCAAACCCGGATCATGGTTCTTCGAGTTCTTCCCCAACAGCCCACCCGATGGCAAAGAAACTCCAACAATCGAAGTCGAGGCGTACTCATTCAATGTTGATGCCCAGGCGGAGGGCGATTTGAGAAGAACCGCCCGCGAAAAGCTTGAGGCAAATCGTTTCGCCGCCGATCCAAGGGCGGGAAAGGTGGCATTGTGGTCTCCCGGTGACAATTACGACTCCCTCAAGAACAGGACTCCCGATGCCTCGGAATCACCCTGGCTTTACCTTGTATTCCTTGTCATCCTGATCGCTGAGCAGGCGCTGGCTGTTCACCTGAGCTATCATCTGCGGGGCAGTGAAAAAACCCCCTTGAACCTGGCGAGGAGTCTGGGTGTATGAACGAAAATCTTCCAGTCCAGGTCACCGAATTTGTCTTCAGAAGGCTGGCTGATCCCCTGCGTGTTTTCTCCAGGGAACTGCCACCCTCAGTCTGGATCGTTGTCCTAACCTTGGTCCTCATCCTTGCCTTCGTATTCATCGGATGGATGTACCTTCGTGACAGCCGTTCCATTGGAATCGTCTGGGCCATGATCCTTGGGTTATCCAGGGCGGTTGTGTACGGCTTGCTCGCGTTCGCATTCCTGCTGCCCGCGGAACAAACCTGGGAGCAAAGCACCTCGAGGTCCAGGGTGGTGGTCGCCTTCGACGCATCAGGTAGCATGACAGGCACAATTGATGACATCCCCTCCGAATCGATGCCTTTGAGCAAGCTGGCTTCAAGGCAGGAAAAAGTCATCAAGTTCCTGGGTGATTCCACCATTGACTTCCTGGGCGCGCTCGAAAAAACAAACCCGGTGTTTGCCTATCGTTTTGGAAGATCCCTTGATGAGAACTTCCTGCAATTCCAGGATGGCGCCTGCCTGACCAGGGAAGACCGCGAAAAACTAAAGGAGGCATTGAAGGAGAGCACACCTTTCAAGCCAGAAAAACTTGGTATTGAAGGTCTGGAGGCTTGGCTGCTTCCGGGCAAGGCGGTGAATCCAAGGGAAGGTGCGACAGAATCCGAGCAGGCCAGGCTGCAGGCTATTGTGAATTCGGGCAGGGCGAAAATTGAAGCAGGCGATTTCAACGCGACTAACCTGGTTGACAGTGTCGTGGGATTACTGCAACGCGAAATGAACCAGATGACCCAGGGCATCGTTGTCTTTTCTGATGGCCGCAGCACCGAGGGAACATTGCAGGCGCTCAAGGATCTCGAGGAAAGAGCCACCTCCTCGCGAATTCCCATCTTTGTCGTAGCGGTTGGCGAGGATCGCCCCAAGATAAAAACCGAGATTGTCGACCTCCGGGTCCCATCCCGTGTACAGCCTGATGACCGGTTCCGTGTTGCTGTTGAAGTCGTGGGTGAGGGCCTTGCGGAGCGCGAATTCCAACCATTCCTCGATATCACAAATGTTCGAAAAAACCAGTCAGGCAAGGAAGAGCTACTCGATGTCGCGATCGAGGAGGCAGGTTCCAAGGGATCCAAGGACAAAGTCAGGATAAACCTCGGGAACAAGATAACCATCCCTGCGCCGGTTGCGACCTTCGACAAGGGTAACCCGCCCCGCGGGGAGGTTGAGTTCCAGGTGGACGCCCAGGCACTCGCGAAGGCTGCCGGCCGTGAAGCCGACCTTGCGGGTAAAAAGTGGGTTCTCGCGGAAACCCCGGACAGTGAGCTTAGGTTTGTGGCCCGGGTTCCTCGCGACAAAGCGGAGATCGCGTTGGACAAGGAGCACACGCGTGGGCCAGTTGAGATGCGGGTGATGGACAAACCGCTGCGGGTTCTCTTGATCGCCAGCGGCCCAATGCGTGATTACCAGTTTGTGAGAACCCTTTTTGTGCGTGAAACCGAGAGAAAGCGCGCGGAACTTGCGATCCTTCTCCAAAACCCACCGGGAAAAACAGAAAGGCGCCCGGGCATCGTCCAGGACATACCTCCCGAAAAACTCCTCACCAGGTTCCCTGATTTGTTTGATTCCAACACGGTTGACCCCGCCGAGAAAATCTACGATCTCGCCTCTTACGATGTGATCATGGCTTTCGATCCGGATTGGAAACAGGTCAGCGATCTTTCGATGAACCTGCTTCGGACCTGGGTCGAGAAAGGTGGTGGATTGGTCGTTGTTGCAGGCCCATTGCACACCCTGGAACTCGCCCGCCCCGGAGCCGAAAGGGAAAAACTCAAGCCCATTCTGGATCTTTACCCGGTTGTTTTGAAGGATATCCGCATCGAGGAAATGGATAGGAAACCTGATTCACCAAAACCTTTGCGCTTCGATGGGGCGACTCCTGAGATGGAATTTCTCCGCCTCGATGAGGACGACCAGTTGCCTTTCCTCAAGGATTGGGAACAATTCTTCAATGTCGAGGGCAAGGACGGCCAGCCCAAACGCGGCTTCTACAATTTTTATCCCATTGAACAAGCGAAGACTGGCTCCATAGTTGTTGCCCGTTTCAATGACCCCCTCGTCAAAAGCAAGGATGGCAAGGAGCAACCCTTCGTGGTGATCAGTGACCCATCAAGCGGCAAAAGAGTCGTATGGATCGGATCTGGCGAGGTTTGGCGCCTGAGGCAATACCGCGAACAATACTTCGAGCGCTTCTGGATGAAGCTCGCCCGATATGCGAGCGCCGCTGCTACGGGAAAGGAAAATCGCAGGATCTCCCCCTACCTTGGCGGCCCCTACCTTGCAAACCGATTCATCGAGTTTGAAGCGCGAATTGACGACAAGGGCGGCAAGCCCCTGGGTTCCGGCGGCAAACCTCCCCGGGTCATGATCAATCCTCCCGCGGGTGTCGCGCAATCTGAAATTCCCAAGGAAATACTGATGACCCCAAGGCCGGGAAGCGAGGGTGTTTTCAGGGCCAGGTTCATGCTTCGCAGCGCGGGACGGTATGAGGTTGTCTTTGATGTTCCCGAAACAGGGGACAAGCTCTCGGGCAATTACATCATTGTTGAACAACCCGACCCGGAAAAAGAAAACACCAGGCCGGACTTCACCGCCCTATACAAGATCGCAAGCCCCGCAGAGATGGTGCTTCCGAGGCTTTCCGATGCGGACCGGGAAACAATCAAACAGAGACTCCAAGCCCCTGTCGCCAACGCCGGGTCGGAAACATCCAAGGGATCGGAGGAACCACCAAGGTTGTTCTTCGACCTTCGCTCCGCCAGCCTGATTCCTCTCTGCATGAAAACAGACATCAAGGAGCAGCGCAATCGCGGGCCGGTCAAGGATTTATGGGATGACGGCATAACGATGTGGACTGGGAAGGATAACAAACCAGTCATTCTTCCCTGGTTGCTTATCGCGGTGGTTGGATTGCTTTCCTTTGAGTGGCTGACCCGCAAGCTGTTGCGTATCGCGTGATTTTAACTGGAGAATAAGTTTCAATGGCTGACCAATCGCCGCATCTGAACCAACAACCCGCCCTTTCGGGCCCGCTTGTGTTTCTGCGCGGCCGTATTCGCCAATATGTGATCCTTGAAGCTGTTTTGGGCATCATCATCTTTGCGTTCGCATGGATGTGGCTGGATCTTTTACTTGATTACGGATGCTACAGGTTGTTTGGGATCGACTGGGTGCAGGCGATGCCAAGGTTCTTGCGAATTTTTCTGCTGGGCGTTCTCACCTTGGGCGTGGTTGTGCTTACCGCGACTCGTATCGCACTGAGGCTCAACAAGGATTACCGCGATGATTCACTCGCCTTGTTGCTGGAGAACAAATTCCCTGATCGATTGAATGACCGACTTATCACCGCGGTCGAGTTAAGTTCACCTGCGGTTCTCAGGGAAAGAGGCGCCTCCGCGGAATTGCTCCAACAAATGCTCCTCGAAACCGAGGAAAGGTTGAAGGGCCTTCCCGTGGACGAGGTCCTCGATTGGAAAAGGCTCAAGACACTTGGATGGCGCGCCCTTGGACTCACCTTGGGCATGTATCTGGTCGCGCTTGGATTATCAGTCGCTGGCGCGGGAATTCCAAATATCGGCACGGATGAAATCAACCTTTCCAGCATGCAATCACTTCACGAGGTTTTGCTGACCTGGATGGACCGAAATGTCTCCTTGAAAAATGTAATCTGGCCCAGGCATACCTACCTTGAACTGGTCGGCTTCCCTGAATCCGGACAGGTGAGGGTCGGTCGTGACGCGCCTCCATTCCCTGTAAAAGTCCGCGCGGTCAAGTATCTCATCGCGGGGCGCCCATCTGAAAGGGCCGTGTCACGCTTCAACGATTATCTCAAACTAAAAAATATCGACCAGGGCCCTGCGATGGTTCGATTCGATCGCAGGCCCCCTGAAGGCTGGCGGGCTCTCACCTACTTTGACCTCGAAGACTGGATATCCTTGAAAATTCCAGCACTGGATTCACTACCTCCCGACTTGAAACCCGGCAGACCCGAAGACCCACTCTCCTTCGATGATATCGAGCATTTCCTTGAAAAACATGCCAATGACTCGGGTAGTGAAGTCCTTGATTCCCTGAAAGCCTGCCTTGATGCGATCAGGCAACTGGGCGGCAATGCCATCTACCGCAGGAAACTTAGGGTGATGGCAATACCGGAAAATGTTGTCATCCGATCCTGGGGTAATTCCTCCAACAACACCATGACCCTGCAGCGGGGTGCGGGCAATGAATACAGCGGCCAGATCGCAGACCTGCGTGAAAGCATAGATTTTACCGCGCAGGCTCTCGATTACCGCACTGCAAACAAGCGGTTGGTCCTCGTGCCCCCGCCTATGCTTCTAAAACTCATGGTGGAGGAAAGTCACCCCGCTTACCTCTACTACCGTACAAACCCAGGTGACAATCCCTCCGGGCTCAAAGGCCTTAAGCAACGCTTTGAAGCCCAGGACATGCTGCAGTCCGGTTCTGATATGAGCAGAGTGACCGTTCCTGAAGGCACAAGCCTTATTGTGACGGGCGAGGCTGATACCGATCTCGCCTTGATCAGGGCGGTAAACAAGGCAGGCGCCAAGATTGACGCGATCAATCCCACATTGACTGGTAAGCGATCTTTCAGTTTCAGCACTGAAAACCTCAGGGAGGAAATCAGTTTCTATCTGGAATACGAGGACCAGGAGGGCGTACTGGGCCGCAGGGGCATGCTTTTAAAGCCCAACACCGATGAAGCCCCCAATGCGGATTTCGAACCGGATGCATTGCGAAGGACCAAGGATGGATTCATGGTGACCCCGCTTGCCAGACTTCCTTTCCGAGGCAATGCAAACGATGCCCATGGGTTGGGCGATATCCGTTACGCCCTCACCGTGAAAAAGGTTGAATCCGAGAACCTTAATGTGAAGGACCTGTTTCTGATTTCCGCCATTCCCCAGATGATTTCAACCCATGGCTCGGTGCTTGGAGGAGTGACATTCCTTGGCGCGGTTATGCCATCAGGCAAGAAAACAGAATCCAAGGAACCTGAGAAGGAGGCAAGGAGATTCTCGCTTCCTTCGTTCCAAAAACTTCTTGAGTCAACCCCGGGCGAGATCAAGACGCTTGCAGCCATCAAGGATGAACTCACAAAATCCAAAAAACTATCAGAACGAAGGCAGGCGGTACGATCCTTCCAAATCCAACCCGACACATTTGAAAAAATTGATGAGGAAGTTCAAAGTGATTTTGCCCTTGGAAAACTTGGGCTGGCTGTGCCGGGTGGCAGCAACGCCTATCAACCCCGTTATCGGATGGAATTCTGGCTGGAAGCCCTTGATCATGATGTGGAAACCGGCCCGCACCTGGTCACAAGCAAGGAACGCTACATGTTCTTCATCGTATCTGAAAGCGACCTGCTTGCGGAAATCGCTCGGGAGGAGGAAAAACACAAACTTGCCCTGGAGCAGGCCAAAGGCCAGCTTCTTGAATCTGAGGCAAGACTGGGAATATCAAGCCTCGACCTCGCGGCTACGGGTGTGAAGGTTGAACAACTTGGGCCAATGGCCGCCCGCTGTGACGAGATAGAGCGCAACCTTGAGACCAAGCTTGCCAACACCAATGAAATCTTGGAAGCTTACACCCGCATCCTGAGGGAATTCAAGTTAAATCGGGTTGATGCTGAGCGGTACAAACGAGTCCAAGATACCATCCATGAACCCCTGCGGAAAATCACGCTGGTCGAATTCCCCGCGACCTCAAGGGCGATTGATTCCTTCCGCAAGGCACTTGAAGATTCCTCCCTGACCTTGGATAAACGGGTTGAGGCTTCGCGAACTGCACTTGCGGAATCCCGTTCCCAATTCAAGAAACTTCTGCAGGCGATTGACGAAGTCCTTGCCGCTATGGGTACCCTTACCGACATCAACAAACTGGTTGCAATGCTGCGCACCATCGAGGAAGAAGAGCGAAAACAATTCGATTTGGTGCAGAAAATCCATGAGGAATTAGTGCGAAAAACCCTTGAAGACGCACTTAACCCAGGAAAATAAGTCTTTTCAGTAAAAAAATACATAAAAGTCTAATTAAAAAGCCTATTTAATAACATTGTGAAAAAAACTTTTTAATAATTGCCTAAACTTATCAAATTACCTATATTAACAATATAATGGAGCATGATTTTAGACCGCTTTATAAGCGCTCGACTATAATTTGAACCTCTTCAAGGAACCTGGCATGAATTTCAAAAAGAAAAAAAACAATTTCTTCAGACCCTCTTTATTCCAATTGGAAGATAGGCTCACCCCTACGACTAATCCCTTGGGTTATGTGCAACCCAATTTGATTACCGCAAATCCATCCACCAAGGTTTTGGATATCATCTATGATGCGCATGTTTCAACTCAACCGTTGGAAACATTGACATCATCCGCGGTACCTACCACTGGTTTTTTAACCTATCGATGGACAATCAACGATGGTATCAACAGCGTTTACAATTCTACAACTTCCACATATGATCCTTCTGCTATCGTGACCGGAGATACCTACCCAGCGCCAACCCTGAGAGTCAATCGTGGCGACACACTTAGAATCACATTGTTGAATGATCTTGAGGGGACAGCTTTTGAAAGTTTGCAAATTCCAGCCACCCCGATTTATGTCGATGGAGTGTTAGTACAACCACCAAATTTAACTGAAATGCCTCTTAATAATCATACACATGGGCTTCATATTTCGCCAAATTTTAGTTCCGACAATGTTCTCTTAAGCATGCCTGCAGGTCAAGGATTTGTCTATCAATATACGATCCCAGATACCCAGCCAGATGGTCTTTATTGGATTCATCCCCATAATCACATGTATTCCACCGAGCAGGTTGCACGCGGTTTGTCCAGCATGCTGATTGTTGGGCAACCTGACAGTAGTATCGTTCAAATAGCCAGCCTCCGCGAAAGGACCATGGCTTTGCAGGGCCAAAGTGTAGTCTCCGCTTCAGGCAGTACATCTCAGGCAATCAATGGTAATCAGGCAACGCAACTAACCATCAATGGCTTGGTAAACCCAACCCTCACCGCCCAACCCGGACAAACTGAAGTTTGGAACATTGCCAACATGACTTCCGGGCTTACCATTCAGCTAAGCTTGAAAAACACAAGCACAAATACCTTTCAAGACATAGTCGTGGTCGCGCAGGACGGAGTCAATTATTCCACTCCTGTAACCCTGACCGCGGCACAGCAGGCGGGTGGCACACTGCTGACCATGGGCACAGGTAGCCGTTATTCAATATTGGTGAACGCTCCCGCAGTGGCTGGGCAAAGTGTCAGGTTGCAGATGAATTCACCCAATAATACAGGCATCAACAACCTTTATAATGTGACGATGACAGCTTCCGGCTCGCCGGTAAGCTCACTTCCAACACCGACAACATTAACGACAACCGGCTACACAGCCTACACGGATTTATCCACCGCGACTGTCACGGAAAATCGAACGGTGACATTCACCATCGATCCCAATCCCGCCGGTAATGGTGCAAATTCCCAATTTCAAATCAATGGCGAAGTATTCCCCAACCCACAAATATCACAACCTAGGCTTAACACTGTCGAGGAATGGACCTTGGTAAATAATTCCAAAGTCCCTCACCCGTTCCATTACCATGTCAACGATGTTCAAGTCATGTCGGTATTCGTGCCTTCAAATACTAAAAACAGTGGGATGACAACTGTCACCACCCGACAGCCATGGTACCAGGATGTAGTGCTTGTTCCCGCAGCGCAGGTGGATGCAAACGGGAATGTGATCGCTCCAGGAAGAGCAGTTATACGCATAAAAAATCTTGATTACACCGGGTCTTTTGTCTATCACTGCCATATTCTCCAGCATGAGGATCGTGGCATGATGAGCTTGAATACCGTGCAGCCAGAAACGCCCATTTATGTGACCGGCGCAGGAGCAGGCGGTGGCCCCGCTGTCAATGTTTACAGCGGCGTTGATAACACCGTGCTTGCAAGCTTCTTTGCCTTTGAAGAAAACTTCACTGGTGGTGTTCAAACCGCGGTGGCTGATGTGAATAACGATGGCATCTCTGATGTTATCGTTGGCGCAGGCGCGGGGGGTGGCCCAAGAGTTCAAGTTTTCAATGGTGCCACTAATTTCACCACCACACTTTTTGACTTCTTTGCTTTCAGCACCGCCTTCACTGGCGGGGTGGATGTCGCGGGTGGCGATTTCAACGCCGATGGTTTTGCCGATATGGTGGTTGGCGCTGGACCAGGCGGCGGTCCCCAAGTCAATATCTTTGATGGCAGAACCGGAAATATCCTCACCCAGTTCTATGCCTATGATGTTTCCTTCACTGGCGGCGTTACTGTCGCGGTAGGCGATGTTGATGGCTCATCATTTAATTCGGTTGTCACCGGTGCGGGCGCGGGCGGTGGATCACATGTCAAGACATTTAGAAACTCAAGGTTTTTCATGATTGGAGACACACCTATCCTGCCCGGTAACCAATCCATTTCCATGAACCTAACCAGCGAGTTCATGGCATACGAGGCAGCATATACCGGTGGCGTTCAAGTTGCTGTCGGTCTTAATTCAGGATCCCCCTATGGTGGATTCTACAGAATTCTCACAGGCACCCTAACCGCTGGCCCTGAAGTCACCATCTGGCAAGCCATGGAAAACCAAAACATGACCATGGATACTCCAGAAGTAACCTTCGAGCTGGTCACCCGCTTCTACGCATTCAATTCCACCCAGACTACTGGCGTTCGGGTTGGTTCAGTTGCGGTGAGCAATGGTTCTGATTTCCTCGCAGCCACCGGTTCCGGGACTTCAACAGTTGTAAGGCGCTTTTCGCTTCTGCCAGGAGCCAGCCAGCCCACCTTGGAAGAAGAATTTTATCCCTACTCCTCCCTGTTTAATGGTGGAGCAAACCTTGGTGGCACCTACTAACGAACCAGTAATTACAAACCATGGCCTCTGAACACCATGTTGTTCAGGGGCTTTTTTTAGGTTTATCATTTCTGTGAACTTCATCTTTTTGATTGGATCAGCTTAAAGCTTGCCTTAGGCTGTAAAAGGATAATTTATCTTTGCAAAAGTATAGGGTGAAAACATGCCTCTCCTTGGCGCGCATATGTCAGTTGCAGGTGGAATCTATAAAGCCGCGGAAGAATCCGAAGCACACCTATGCCAGACGGTGCAGGTCTTCACCAAGAATGCCAGCCAATGGAAAGGCAAACCACTATCACAGGAAGATATCGATAATTTTCGAAGGGCCGCCAGAAAAGCGAATCTTAAACACAACCTCTCCCATAATTCCTACCTGATCAACCTGGCATCACCCGATGACGAGATGTTCGCAAAATCAATCGAGGCCTTTGTCGATGAAATGCAGCGTGCTGAACAATTGGAATTGGATTACCTGGTGGCACACCCAGGTTCCCATTTGAAAACGGGGGAAGAAGCCGGGATCGCCCGCATCGCGAATGGCCTTGATGAAATTCACCGTCGTTGCCCTGATTTCAAAGTCATGATCTTATTGGAGATCACCGCGGGGCAGGGTACAAACCTTGGTTGCAAATTTGAACATATGGCGGGAATCTTAAAGCTCGTGAAACATGCGGAAAAATTGGGGATCTGCTTTGACACATGCCATGCCTTCGCCGCGGGATATCCACTTTTCCCCAAGGCCGATTACGATGCGACCTGGCAGGAGTTTGACACCCTGATAGGCATCAAGAAACTAAAGGCCTTTCATCTGAATGACAGTAAAAAAGGATTGGGCAGCAGGGTGGACAGGCATGAACACATCGGGAAAGGGGCATTGGGCCTTGAACCATTCAGGCTGATTTTAAATGACCCAAGATTTGCAAGTCTTCCCATGGTGCTTGAAACACCCAAGGAGGAAGGAGACAACCATGACATGGATGGCGTCAACCTCACGGTGTTGCGAAATCTGATTTCAGCCCGATGAATTTTTTTATCAAAATCACCATGTGGAAAGAGTGGCCATTGATAATTTTGATGATTTGAAGTCTGCAAATTTTGCCCATCAATTACAACCATCAATTCCAAGAATAAATTCTGAAATAATTTTAAGAATATCCAGAATAATCGGACTCCCAACACGAATAGAACTTCGCAAAGGGTTCCTGATTCCTCCTTCATTTAAAAAAAGGATAAATCCAATGACAGTTCGATGCGTTGTGATAAAAAATCATAAGAATCGTGGCGCCCAGTACAGGGCCAAATACAATCTTTCCCCCCACCTCGTAAAACTAAGATGCACCCAATGGCAAGTCACCATTGGTGAACATCACCTTTGGGCGATCGACCTGGTGAAAAATCATCTCGAGGAGCAGGGCCTTGATCCAAAAGACTTTGACTATGTGAGCTTTGATTACCTTGAGGGATATTTCATCAATCATTTATTCACGAAACCGGAAATCCTCGAGTTATGGCTTGAAGCTAAAACCCTGGATATCCGCCATTATGGCCCTTTTTCACCATTTGGCCCCAACTCTGAATATCCCGATGGGAACAAGGAATTAACCTCGGACGATGTCTTGGATAAATACCTCTTGAACGAAATCAACAAAATGAAAAAATAAAACATTGTCATAGACTTTAAATCCAAGAAAAAATTCCCGAAAGATAATTCGCTTCAGCTATCATGGCTGGTGCGGGCATCGGGCATGGCGCCTAAGAACAACGCGAAAATAACTCCCCCGATAATACCCAATAAACTTTGTGCCACCACCGTGGCCACAGCAGGTGTGCCGGGAAAATTATTTGAGACGATGACCAATGCAATAGCCGCATTTCTAACCCCTGTGGTGATTGAGAAGGTATTGCGAAACCTCCGACTTGATCCTCCACAAATCCAACCTAAACCCAGGCAACCAAGATACATGATCATCATACCCAACCAATCTTGAAACCTGATCCTGATAAGGGTTTCATATTCTGCCATGAGTATGAGTATCACCGTCGCTATCAATAATAAATTGGAAATAATGCCCAGCGTATTCATTGATCTTTCAGCAAAAACAGGTGTGAAGTGGTGTAGAAGAAACCCGAGTCCAAGAGGAAGGATTTGAATCAAAAATAATGTCTGCATGACCGCAAGGTAATCAATCACCAAATCATCATCCTGAAACCAATAATTTAACAAAATCCCCAATAACAAAGGTGAAAATAGAACTGATAAAGTGCTTAGGATGATCATCTGGCTGATGGCGAATGCAACATCTCCCCGGGCAATAGCAACAAATGGTAGCCCCACTGGCGCACCTGGGCAGACAGCAAGTATAAGAAGTCCCACACTAACCATGCTACCTGGGGAGAAAACATGCAATAACCCCAAAGTAAACATTGGCACCAAGACAAAATTAGCTAAACATCCAATTGCAAGTAACTTTGGATTTTTTGATCTTGAAAGTACATCCTCAAACTTAGCCTTCAATCCCATCCAAAACATCAAGGAAACAAGCGCCAAGGCGGCCATGCATTTCACAACCGTTAAAAAATCCATATCACACTTTGACTTTCATCAGTGGATTTAAAACTTCTTGCTGAGAAGCCGCGGACTCTTCCAAGAATGATGCGAATTTTTCAAAATAAGTCATTTTATCGCTTTCAATGTTTTCAGGGACCATGACCGCGAACATATTCATAATTCTTGCTATGACCCCGGTCCATCCGGTTTGGTGACTTGCTCCAAGGCCGGCCCCGTTGTCGCCATGAAAGTATTCATAAAAAAGAACACAGTCTTTCCAATAAGGATCATTTTGGAATTTATCCGCACCGCCAAAGACCGGTCTTTTACCATTGGAGTCACGAAGAAAAATGTTCGCAAGCCGCTTGCCGATTTCCTCCGCGACTTGGAAGAGCGTCATTTTTTTCCCAGAACCAGTGGGGCATTCAATGGTGAATGATGGGCCATAAAAAGAGTGGTAATGGAAAAGCGAACGAATTATCAGGGCGTTGACAGGCATCCAAATGGGGCCTCGCCAGTTTGAATTCCCGCCAAACATACCAGTATCCGATTCCGCAGGCAGATAGCCAACACGATATTCTTTCCCTCCGAAATTTATCACATACGGATGGTCCGCATGGTATCGGGATAATGAACGAATTCCATAGGGACTTAAAAACTCATTTTCATCCAACATTTTCGCCAAAACCCGGCGTAATTTGGT
>SXGQ01023684.1_pt1 | contig 27292 bp, 26 predicted proteins | sample 3178371 | NCBI WGS metagenome assembly SXGQ01 (sample SAMN11356859, study PRJNA531348) | freshwater metagenome | isolation source: freshwater sample F1-20 | place: China: Fuxian Lake, Yuxi | collected 2017-12-25 | reverse complement strand
CGCCAAGAAAAACCACACCGCCACCACTGCGCCGGCGCACGACGCTAACCCCATCATTATCGCAGGCTTGCTGATTGACAATTTCAAAAGATTGTTTTGAACCCAAAACGATCGCGGACCCAGTGATTGAAGCGCGCCAAATCGCTCGCTCTGCGGGCAACTCTCGAGAGTGCACCGCCTCAGCCGAGTCACGAATGTTGTGTATCTGCCAAGACTTCATCGATGAACTTCTTGGAAAGTTTCTATAAAAAATCTACGACGCAAAAGCGAGATACTGTTTCCATTCTTCAGGAATTCTGCCGACCGAAACGGTGATCCAAGCAAGTTCACGCGGCGTATGCGGTTTATTCGCCAATCGCATTCCTGCTTCATCAGGAGTGCGGTCTCGTTTTTTCAGATTGCAACCTCTGCACGCTGCCGTAACATTCTCCCAAACATGCATACCGCCCCGAGATCGCGGCATGACGTGATCAATGCTGTCGGCAAGGGCACCACAATATTGACAGCAATGATTGTCTCGAGCGAATATCGCCCGCCTCGACATTGCGGTGCGACGATGATATGGAACCTTGACGACATATCGCAACCGAATGACCAATGGTCCTGGCATCACAAAAGTTTCAGCGTGGACTTTAGTTCCATCGTCTTCAACTATTTCGGCTTTGTCCGAGAGCACCAAGCAAATCGCGCGGCGAGCAGGAACAATCGAGAGTGGCTCAAAAGTTGCATTGAGCACCAGCGCACTTCTCATCGCGATTCTTTCAGCCAACGCAAGTAACTCAATACATCGGCTACTTCTAAGTTGTGACCGCGCTCACCATATTGGGTCAAGACCCGAAAGCGAATATATTCACGAGTTGGCACCGGCAAAAACGGGGCTCGAGTCCACCATCGTCGCGGGGTCAAACGAAACAACTGGATTAACGCCGTACTCCACAAACTTGGTCGGCAAAGCACTGCCGTAACAATCGCAGCACCTGACCGAATGCCCGTCATAACTTTCATTACTTAGTTAGGTTTGGGCTCTTTGGGCAATCCAAGCACCATCTCTCCGATGATATTGCGCTGAACTTGAGAAGAACCAGCGTAAATCGTGCCTGCACGTGCGTTCAAAAATGTCATCGCCCAACTCATCGAACTATTTTCGGCACCACCATCGTCTGTTTGAAACGACGAGATTGGTTTGCGTCCGACTGGCACGAGACCATCTGCACCGAGAATATCCATCGCGAGTTCGGTGACTATTTTGTGGTACTCGCTCCAATACAATTTCGAGATTGCGCCGTCTGGTCCTGGATGGTGGCCGGCGACAAATTTTGTAAGCGTACGCAAACCGAGGTATTTCATGATTTGAACTCGGACGTAGCATTCGCTCAAGCGCTGGCGAATTCTCGGGTCACTTGCAACACCTCGCTCTTGAGCAAGGGCCAAAAGTCGATCAAATTCGGCCTGGAAGCGAATTGACAATGTTGCCGCAGCCTCTCCGCGTTCGTATCCAAGTAGCGACATCGCAACTGCCCAACCGTTATTTAGCCCGCCGACGATGTTTTCTTTTGGACACGCCGCATCGGTATAGAACACTTCGTTGAATTCACTCTCACCCGAGATCATCTTGATCGGTCGCACTTCTATTCCTGGCTGACGCATATCAACCAATAAAAACGAAATACCTTTATGCTTTGGTGCATCTGGGTTTGTCCGCGCGAGCGTAAAAATGTGGGTTGCATATTGACCGGCAGAAGTCCAAATTTTTTGGCCATTTAAAATAAATTGATCACCGTCAAGACTTGCTTTGAGCCCAACGTTGCCGAGATCAGATCCGGCATTTGGCTCGCTGTATCCCTGACACCAAGTATCTTGACCCGAAATAATTCGCGGCAAGTAATATCGTTTTTGCTCTTCGGTGCCCCAGACCAACAAAGTGTTGCCAAGCATTTGAATACCAAAAGTGTCATTGAACGAACCTGTTGGTACACCTGCGCGAGCAAATTCTTCGGCGACAATAACTTGCTCGAGAGCCGAAAGCCCGCCACCGCCGTATTCAACGGGCCAACCTGGTGCAAGGTATGGACTAGACGCCAATACTTGTCGCCACTGCTTCATAAAGTCTTCGACTGCTTTGCCCTCGAGAGAACCGATGCCCTTCCAAGTCGCAGGGAGTTTCTCCGCCAAAAATGCTTGGACCTTCTCGCGATATTCTTCGGCCGCAGGTTCGTAGACAGGTTTCATGAATCACATCCTAGATTGCGAGCTACTGCTGCTGCCCCAACGAGCGGCGACAACTGACCGAGTCCAGCCCTGCAAACAGCGAAATCACGAATAAATTCAATCCTGGCAATGCGATTTAACTCGCTTTGCACGGTCTCAAAAAAAGGGTCACCAAAACCAAGCGCGACTGAACCAGCGATCACAGCACTACGCAAATCCATAATTGCGCCGACACTTGCCAGAGCACGAGCCACAAGTCGACCCGTATTTTGAATTACTTCAAGACCTGCCTCGGCTGCGGGTTTGCCAGTAATTGCTTCAATAGATCGACCCGATGCGTGTGCTTCAAGACAACCGTGCGAACCACAAGCACATAACCGACCTTCGGGTTCAACAATCACATGGCCGATGTGACCAGCATTGCCGATTCGGCCGTTGAGAATCTTTCCGCCCGAAATAATTCCGCCCCCGACGCCAGTTGAGACGACCATGCCGATGACATCAGTTTGGTCGGCTACTGCTCCGCACCAAACTTCGCCTTGCACCAGTGCTTTCGCGTCATTGTCGATATACACGGGCATCTGAATTAACTCTTGCAACTTTGAGCGCAACGGAAAATCGCGCCACTCCGAAATATGCAAAGTCGAAACCAGTTCACCATCAGGACTCATCGGTCCGCCACATCCGACCCCACAACCAACAAGATCAACATCGGTCAAAGAGAGTTGTGATTTTATTAAGTCACTAAGTGCTTGCCACACATTTGTTTGTGGCGTTGCGGCTCGCCCATGCGAAAGAACTTCGCCAGTTAAAGAAACGACCCCGACTGAAAGTTTCGTGCCACCGATGTCAACTGCGAGATAACCGCGCGAAGTCACCCGAAAAGTTCTCTAACGCTCGCGCGTGAATTTTTCGCGCATACGTTGGGCGTTTGCCCGAGATGCCTTCAACGATTCACTTACATCACGCAGACCAACTTTTGACATTGCACGCAATTGGCGTTCGACGATTAATGCGCAGGCAAGCATTGCCAGAAAGCCGACAAATGCCAAAGCGAAGTGAACTTGCAATCCGAGAATTGTTAAAACCATCGACACAACAATTCCGATACCCGCCCACCATGCGGTGCGCGCCGAATGTCGATACAGACCTTTAGAAGAAACGGCTTGAGCGAATTTTTCGTCTTCTTTAAGATCGTGCTCAATTTGCGCAAGAATTTGTCGTTCGTTGTCTGATAACGGCACATGACCTCCACTGTCGCTTCGTGTTTCGGTTTACTCTTAAATCTCTAGCCCGATTGTAGGCGAGGTTTATTGCTATTTAGGGTCGCTAGGGCCCCACTTTGATGAACTTGGGTCACGCTCTTTACCAAGAGTGCTCGCGGGCTTTATCGCCGAATCACCGAACCGATCGCGAATTTCGTCGATTGCCGAAGTGGTGGTACTCCAGGCGGCATCTAAATTATTGGCCGATTCATGGCCCGAAGTCACATCAAATAAACTCATTTGCTGTTCTGGGGCAACAAGGTTTCTTGCGCTGACACCAAGCAATCGAATGCCGGCTTTCAAGTCGATATTTCGCAACAGCGGCTCGAGCAGTCGAACCATCGCCGGCCCCGTTGAGACCGGCATTTCGACGCTCACCGACCTCGTCACCAACTGAAAGTCGGAGTATTTAATTTTCAGCGAAATCGTTCGCGAGCCAACACCAGAGTTTCGACATCTTGTCGCCACAGAATCTGCAAGTCGCACAAGATGATCATGTGCTTTCTCATAGTCGGTGATGTCGTTCGAAAAAGTCTCTTCGTGCCCAATTGATTTGGCGTCGCGGTCAGGTTCAACATCTCGGTCGTCAATACCTTTTGCGAGCATTGTTAGGTGACGCCCTTGTGAATCGCCCAAAACCGCAATCAATACGGTTAGGTCGAATGCGGCAAGATCTCCGACAGTTTTGATTCCGAGGCCTTGAAGTTTTTTTAGCGTTACCGGCCCGACACCCCAAAGCGCATCAACATCGAGTGGATGCAAAAATTCGAGTTCGCGAGTCGGCACGACTTCATAGACCCCATGCCCTGCGACAACTCCTTGTCGGGACGCTTTTGGCTTGGCGACGACAGACGCCAGTTTTGCCAAAAACTTATTTGGTGCAATGCCGACGCTACAAGTCAGTTGAGTTACTTCGGCAACGCGACGCCTAACTTCGTGAGCGATTGTCGAGCCAGAACCAAAAAGTCGCAAAGAGCCTGAGACATCCAGAAATGCTTCATCGAGTGAGAGCCCCTCGACTAACGGTGTGAACTCGTTGAATACTTGAAATACTTCGGCACTGACATCCGAATAATGATCATGGTCACCTGGCAAGAAAATTGCTTTCGGGCAAAGTCGTTTTGCTTGCGACGATGACATCGCCGAAAAAACGCCGAACCTTCGGGCTTCATATGATGCTGCGGCGACGACGCCACGCGAACCATCTCCACCGACAACTACTGGCTTACCAACAAGATGCGGATTACGCCGTAATTCAACTGCAACATAAAACATGTCCATATCCACATGCAGAATCGTTCGAAAATCAGAAATTTGGCGAGCACCCACGAATCAAACGCTAGCCATGCATTGCAACTTGGGTTCATGAACCTACGCTCTTAAGGATGGTTACGAGTCAAGACAATAATGCTCGCGCACTTTCGGCCTTGCCTTCAGTTGGTGCACGAGTTATCGCCTTTATCGGAATCCTGATTGCCGGCCTTGCGGGTGCTCTAATCGGATTTTCGCTAATTGATTTGCAGTGTCAGGGCTCGTGCGATGTGCCGAATTCGATTGGCCTCGTGTCTGGCGCGGTAATCAGCGCAGCCGGAATGAGCGTTGTTGTCGTGCTTGTGTTGCGAGCAGTCGGCGAATGGCGAGAACTTGATGGTCACAAGTGAGCGAATCCGCGGCGAACCTTCTTCTGAGAATTTGTACCGAACTGGCGGTGACCGGCGGCAAGCGAGCATACGCAGGCCGACGCGCCGGATTAAACGATGTCCAAACTAAAACAACAAGCACCGACATGGTTACCGAGTTTGACAAAGCCACAGAAAAGTACATCGTCGATGAAATTCGTTCTCGCCGACCCGACGACTCAATTATTGGCGAAGAGGGTGGCTCGCACTCTGGCAGCAACAGCTACACCTGGTGTATTGACCCAATTGATGGCACGACAAATTTTCTCTACGCCTTGCCGAGTTGGAGCGTGTCAATTGGCGTGAGCGATGAGCAGGGTCCACTTGTCGGTGTCGTATATATACCCGCGCTTGACGAAGTATTTTCAGCGACCCGCGGCGGCGGGGCATTTTTGAACGGTGACCAAATTCGATGCAACGAAATTACAGATATTGCGAAAGCATTGGTTTGCACGGGTTTTAGTTATTCGCCGGAACATCGAACAGTTCAATCGAAGCGCGTCTCGACTTTTATTCACAAAGTTCGCGATATTCGTCGCCTTGGGGCGGCGAGTGTAGATATTTGTTTCGTTGCGTGCGGCAGAGTTGACGCGTATTTTGAAGAGAATTTGCATTCTTGGGATATCGCGGCGGCGGAACTTATCGCGATTGAGGCTGGTGCGCGCAGTGGAAATTTTAGAGGCGGCATTTCAAGCCCAGCCGAGATTTTGATCGCATGTCCTGAGATTTTTGAGGCTCTGAGTGATTTGATTTGCGAAGTCAACTAGATGCTGTTGAGTCAGCGGCACATTATTTGTAAGTTATAAGACAATGAGCGTCGTCATTGCCATTGATGCAGGAACAACAGGCGTGCGGTCTCGTGCAGTATTTGCCGACGGTTCTGATTCGATTTCGTCGTATCGCGAATTTACTCAATACTTTCCGCAACCTGGTTGGGTTGAACACGACGCTCAAGAAATCTGGCTTGCAGTCTTAGCGACATTGCAGGACGTCACGCGGCAAATAAACCAAACGATCACCGCAATCGGAATCACCAATCAACGCGAAACAATCGTTGCGTGGAACAAACAAACAGGCAAACCGTACGGCAACGCAATAGTTTGGCAAGACCGACGCACTGCCGATCGATGCGTTGAACTCGCCGAGAATTTGCCGCTAGTGCGACAACAAACTGGTTTGGTTCTCGACCCTTATTTCTCAGGAACAAAAATTGAATGGCTGTTGAATAATCGCGAAGTTCGTCAAGACGACGATCTCTGTATCGGAACGATCGACTCTTGGCTGATTTGGAATCTGACCGGTTCGAAATCTTTTGTTACAGACTGCACAAATGCCAGCAGAACAATGTTGTTCGACATCTCTGAATTGTGTTGGAGTGATCAACTAACCAAAATGCTCGGCGTGCAACCGAAGTTTTTGCCCGAAGTTCGCGCATCAAGTGGCGACTTTGGTGTCACCATTCAACACGGTTCTGTGTCGGCAGGCATCTCGATCAGCGGTGTTGCGGGCGACCAACACGCGGCATTATTCGGCCAAGCCTGTTTCAATACCGGTAGCACCAAAAATACTTATGGCACGGGCAGTTTCGTGTTGATGAATGTTGGGAAGAGTTGCCCATCACCCCGAGACGGAATGCTGACGACAATTGCCTGGCAACTTGGTAACGAAAAACCTGTCTACGCACTCGAAGGTGCGATTTTTGTTACGGGCGCAGCGATTCAGTGGCTGCGCGACGGCTTGAACATCATCGACAATGCGAGCGAAATTACCGCCCTGGCGCAAAGTGTCGATGATTCAAATGGTGTCGTAGTCGTACCCGCATTCACGGGTCTTGGTAGTCCGTGGTGGGATGCATACGCGCGTGGGGCAATTTTTGGCATCACTCGCGGGACCTCGCGCGCTCATATCGCCCGAGCCACAATTGAATCAATCGTTTTTCAAACTCGTGATGTTGTCGAAGCGATGTCGAAAGCGTCCGGAGTGGCGATTACCGAATTGAAAGTTGATGGTGGCGCCTCGGTAATTGATTTTATGTTGCAGTTGCAGGCCGATCATCTAGGTGTTGAAGTTCTGAGGCCAAAAGAACTAGAGACGACCGCGATAGGTGCGGCGTATCTTGCAGGTTTAGCGAAGGGAGTTTGGCAATCGACGCAAGACATCTCTGCTGCATGGCAACTTGAAAAAACTTTTACACCATCCACCAAACCAAGTGGCTACGAAACTTGGCAGACGGCCGTCAAGCGATCAATGAACTGGGCGAAGTAAGAGCGTTAATTTTTTAAAGCGCCGACAACAAAGCGGCACCAATTGCACCGGCGCTTTCACCTAGTTGCGCCACGCGCAATTCTGGGTGCTCGCGGTTTTCAGGTGCGTAAAGAAGCTTTTTGAACCAGTTCTTAATATGCGGCATCACAGAATCTGCTGCTTCAGCCAAACCGCCACCGATCACAATCACATTTGGGTCGGTGATGTTCGTTAAATTAACCAAACCAATTGCAACCCACTTGCCAAATGTATCCAGGTAGCCGAGTGCCTGCTTGTCGCCGGCGACTGCGCGAGCGATAACTTCTTCGCCACGCTCGCCACCAGCAATTGTTGCCAGCCCCGAACCCGACGCATAACGCTCCCAACATCCGCGTTGCCCGCAGGGACACAAAATACCTTGCGACTCTACGATCATGTGTCCGATTTCGCCGGCAAAACCATGACTACCTCGCTGCAACTTTGAACCAGAAACAAATCCGCCTCCGATTCCGGTGCCTAAAGTAACCATCCACATGTCGGTGGCGCCACGACCCGCACCGTATTGCCACTCTGCGTGCGCGGCACAAGTTGCATCATTTTCAACATCAATTGCATGACCAAGTTCTTTTTGTAAAAGCGTGCGTAGGTCGAGTTCAATTGCGCCAGTCAAGTTCGGCGACTCACGCACAACACCAGCTGGCGTGATTAGACCCGGCACGCCGATACCAAGAGTTTTGTATTCACCAAGTTCTCTTGCGATTTCAGCGAGCGTTGAAACTAAATGATCGGCGTGCGGCGTCGGACGGCGAACAGATCTAACAATTTCTCCGCCTTCGAACAGAACCCCAAGACATTTTGTTCCGCCGACATCGATGCCAGCAACCGAAGTCACGACTCGCAGCGAACCTTTAGTTCCTTCAAGGTGTGTAATATTCGGCCTTCGGCACGACGTTTAATGAAACCCGGAATTGGAACTATCAACTCAATAGATAATAAATATGTCACTTTTGTTGAATCGCCTGACGATTCGAATCGGTATTCGCCATCAATCGCACGCTCGATATCGCCTTCAGCAAGATGCCACGAAATACTTTTTGGCGCTTGCGAGTAGTCATATTTGAGCGAATAACTAGTGCTTCGTCCCAATGCGGCGACTCGGTAGTCGACTAAAACTGGTCGTGATTGCGCGTCACGCTCGCGAATGGTTACTTCTTTTACATCGTGTGCCCATTGTGGATACTGCTCTACGTCAGTAGCCACTGCGAAACAATGCTCTGGAGTCGCCGCGATGATTTCTGACTCGACTGCTGAATCTGGCACCCCACTATTCAAACACAAACTAGAGCGCTTTCAACGCTAGACCCAGTGTTACCGCGAGTTTGTCATAGTCAAACAGACTTTCGGCTCTCAATCGTGATGCCTGACCCATCCTCTTTCGCTCATTATTATCGTCTAACAATCGTCTGATTCCAGCAACAACTTCGCTGACTCGATTTGGGTTGTCGATGATTAATCCTGTCTCGCCATTCTCAACAGCATCGGCCGCTCCGCCACTGCGGCCAGCAATTTGTGGCACCCCACAGGCTGCGGCCTCAGCGAAAACGATGCCGAAACCTTCTTGCTCCAGACCACCCCATCGAGATCGACATAACATCGCGCAAATGTCGGCGCACCCATAGAGATTGGGTAGATCTGCGTCGCTAACCCGACCAAGCATCGTCACTGGTGCACGCAACTCACGGATAATTCGATCGAGGCGATTTCTATCACGACCAGCACCAGCAATCACAACCCGTAATTTTGGATAGTCAATGGCCAAGTGAGCCGCTGCACGAATCAAAATATCAAAACCTTTTCGTGGTACGAGTCGACTAACACCGACTATAAGTTCTGCGTCATTCGCGATGCCAAATTGTTTTCGAGTATTCAATTTTTGCTCGTTTGATAATTCTCGAAATCGTGACACATCAACGCCTGGAGTCACAATGGTGATATCCAGATCGCGACCCGCGCACCGGCGCGCTTCTTTTGCGGGATACGTACCTGATGCAACAATGCCTGAAGCTTTGCGCAAAACATTGCCGAGCAACTTTGATGTCACCGGCAGTCGGCCGGGCACAGTTACTTCGGCTCCATGCAGAACGGCTACGTAGGGCAGGTCGAGCCACGGGCCAACGATGCCGAGCGGCACGGCAGGGTCGAGCACAACTAGTTCGGCGCCGACTTCTCGCGCCATTTGATTTATCCGTCGAACCATAATCGGATGAGGCAAAAGAACTGGCTCGGTGATTCGCCTTATTAAAAAGTTTTGTGCGGCATCAAACTCTTTGGCTCCGCGATACGGGCTAGTCAACACGGCAAAGTTCTCAGGTGGCAGACGGCGCCACCACTCGTAAAGCACATTTTGAATGCCACCGATTTTCGGTGGAAAATCGTTTGTTACCAGTAGATGCTTCACCTGCTACTACTTTACGCTTGGCAATGTGTCGAGTTCAGCCTGAACTAGCGGGTCGCTGTCTTTGCTCGGCAATAAATGATTCAAACCTAAGCGTGCTGTCGACCAAACTGCATGCGCTCGTAGTATCGGTTCGTTGTCTGATAAGTAGCGCTTGAGAATACTTTGCGTGTTCTCATCAAAAGCATCACCAACATTGCCAAGAATGATCAGCGCGTTACGGCGAATCCACTTTGGATCACGGTCGGCGATGTACCACGTTTTGAAATTTTTGAGCAAAGTTTCATCATCGTCTTTCAATATTGACATCACACTTACCCAAGCGAGAGTTTTGTCATTTGACTCTTCGACAATGGTATGACGAACTGTCGGTGGACAAACTTCTTGGCAGTCATCGCATCCGTAAATTCGATCACCAAGTGCAACGCGATACGCAGGATCAAAGACGCCAGGTTTTTGCAATAACCATGCCAAACATTTTCGTGCGTCAACCACACCTGGTGCAACTATCGCCTCGGTCGGACAATTGTCGATACATCTTCGACATGACCCGCAACCGTCTTTGACGCTTGTCGTTTCGGTCTCTAGTGGTGCATCAGTAAGCACGCTGCCGAGTACGAAATAACTTCCAGCCCCATCAATCAGAAGATTTGCATTTTTACCGTACCAACCGATACCTGCCTGATATGCGACTTCACGATCAACGATTGAATTGTCATCTGCCAAAACAATTGCCCGCCAACCATCGGTCTTTAGTTGTGCTGCAATTTGCCCGAGACCGCCACGAAGCTGTTCGTAGTGGTCAGCCCATGCATATCGGGCAACTCTTGCTGACACTTCGTTAAGTTTTTGCGGCATCTCTGTGGCATACGATCGCGCGCCAACAATTATTGATCGCGCTGTTGGCATTGTGCTGGTTGGGTCTGTACTTCTAATCGGATTGCGATAAGTGAACTGCATCTCGTTGTGTAGCCCGAGAGATTTTCGCTCGGTGAGCACATCTCGGGCGCGTTTTAAAACGTCGGCGCTAGTCACGCCGACTCGGTGGAGACCCGAGGCGAGACCTAGTGCAATTAGTTGATCTGCGTAGCGACTTGACGGAATGAAACGGGTTCGCGTCAGACTTGGTTTGAACTGTGATTTGAGCGCGGAATCGCTCGATTTTGTATCGGGTTTTTTAGCTAACTGCACGATGCCGAAGCGTAGGCACCATTCCGGCATTTGCCAGCATTCTTAGAGTTCTTTGTTCTTCTAGGTTCAAAATCACCGCCGATTTGCTTGATTCATCGCAAAAGAACGAGACCACACAATCGTCACAAGCGGCACTTGCCCGCATCACGCAAGTCTCGCAACTTATCTCGAGCGAACCATCGTTTCGTGATTCTTGGCTTGTAACAGGTATTCGGGGGAAATTATTCACGCGTTGGCTCCTTTATTTGGGGTGTATCTCAATACTGCCCAATGGGTGTAGCAGAGTGAATTAAATGGCGAGAAGCTGTGCGCCGTGATCGGCGATTTGCAAGACCATGGTCGAACCGTGGTCTGCCAGAGAATCAGCAATCCGTTGGGCGTCTGCGCTGTGGCACATTGCCGCAACGGTTGGCCCAGAACCAGATAGCCACGCACACCAAGCACCTGCTTCTACAAAACTATTCAGTGTCGCTTGCGAAGCCGGAACTTTTTTAAAACGAACATCTTGATGCAGTCGATCTTGCGTCGCAGTTTGAAGAGCCGAAATATCATTTGCGGCCAAAGCGGCGACCAATAGCGCTGTCCGTCCGACGTTGAATACCGCATCAACAAACGACACATTGGTCGGAAGTTTCGTGCGTGATTCTTTGGTTGAGGTCTGCTGTTGTGGAACCCAAACAATTATCGATGGATCAAGCTGTGTTGGTATCCGAACTGTAGAACCAGCAACGCTTGCGACCACGCCCCCGAGTAGCGATGCGGCAACATTGTCCGGATGCCCTTCAAGTTCAGCGGCAATTGTCAAGATTTCGCGATGCGCGTTTTGAAAAACACTCTCATCCGTTCCATTTTTTTGGGCGTGTGCCAGCGAAACACCGGCAATACGCGCAGCACCACTAAAACCCAAACCCTTACCCATTGGCATTTGTGAACGAACCCACAATGGGCCAGTACCGCCACTGTGTCTAAATGCAACGAGTGTTGGATGACTTTGTGACGCCTCAATTGAGTCGGCAGGTGAAGTACCAAAACCAGCCTCGAGATGCAGCGACAATGCCATACCCAGCACATCAAAGCCAGGGCCAATATTCGCTGAACTTGCCGGCACGCGCACAGCGACTGAGTTATTTGAAGTGTTCATAAGAAAGGTCTAAAAGACAATTTTAGTGTGCCATGTGCTTGGCAGCATCAACACTTACGCGAATTACTTCATCTAGTACATCTCTCGCTGACCCAGAATCTATTGATGATGTTGCGATCTCAATACCTTGTTGCATGTCATCGGCTTTACCAGCCACGACGATTCCTGCTGCGGCGTTGAGTAAAACAATATCCCTAATCGGTCCTTTCGAACCGTCGAGCATTTCGCGAAACGTTTTTGCATTGTCGCGGGGCTCGCCGCCACGAACAGCAGCAACTTCAGCAAAGCCAAGCCCAAGAGATCTAGGGTCAATTTCAAATTCGCGCAACTTGCCGTTGATCATTTCTACAACTGGACATTTGCCACTCAAAGAAAGTTCATCCATGCCGCCATGTCCATGTACAACCCAAGCTCTATTCACACCTCGGGTGACTAAAGCATGTGCCATCACGGTTGCCGCCTTCGGATCTCCGACACCAACGACCATGAAAGAAACCGGTGCAGGGTTGGCCATTGGTCCGAGCAAATTAAACACTGTCGGCACGCCGATCTCTCGACGTGACGGACCGGTGAATCGGAAAGCGGGATGAAATCGTTGTGCGAAACAGAAACCAAAACCAGCCTCTTCAACACACCGACTGACGCCTGGACCGTCTAGTTCGATCGCCACACCAAGCGCCTCAAGCACATCGGCGGCGCCACTCTTAGAAGAAGACGCTCGACTGCCGTGTTTGCAAACTGGTATTCCAGCTCCTGCCACGACCATCGCGGCCATCGTCGAAACATTGACCGAATAACTATGATCGCCACCTGTACCGACAATGTCTATTGCACGTTGCGCAGTGTCGTCGCTCAACACGACACGCTCGGCAGCCCGACGTACTTCGGCCAGCATTCCCTCAAGTTCAATTTCGGTTTCACCTTTGGCCCTGAGCGAAATAATGAACGCAGTTATTTGTGAAGGTGTTGCCTCACCCGAAAGCACCGAGCGCATCGCTGCCCCGGCGTGACTCGCGGATAAATCTTTTCGCGACAACAACTGCGAAATAATCTGCGACCAACCGCCGGCCTGTTCGATCTCACTCATGCGAGTTCTCGCCTAGGCGCTTCGCCGACCAACTCGAAGCAATCTGCGCCGCTCGCGCGCCGAAGCCCCGCCCCAGACGCCCTGGTTTTCACGCGTGTCGAGGGCATAGTTAAGACACGCTATGCGCACTTGACATGTTTTACAGATCGAAATCGCTTGGTCGCAATTATCTTCGCTCTCAGGATAAAAAATATCCGGATCAAGGCCTTGACATGCGCCTCTTGCGCGCCAGGTTACATCGATTTTGTGCACTTGAACCCCCTTGTTCTCGTGGCAACCGAGAGACTAAGGCTTCAATGGTTCACTTCGCCAATCCGCAATACCGCGACCTTGGTTAGATGATTCGAGGTTATTTAGTGTCAATCCCGAAGATCAATAAGCAATTCAGAAACCGTGTACTCAGCGAGTTCTGTGGCTTCAATGTAATTTGGCAAAATCGAGATCAACTGCACATCACCCTTGGCAAATTCATCGACTTGCTTTGGCGAAAATTCGAAGCGGATGTAGTGCACAGCCGCGGTTACATTTTCGCGCGTCAGTTGCTCGGCATGGCTTTCTTCGACGATCGCTTTGACAACTTCTCCGTTCGACAACTTGATCGCTATTGCTCGTTCAATGCCGACAAGTTTTGGCAACCATTCGCGTACTTGTGCGTCGGTTGTCAGTTCAACAAATAAAGTCGCCGAGAGTTGACCCTGCTCGGGGATCAACGGGTTGTACGCGTTGAGTTCTTCAAGCACGCCCTCGTCGGTCAATACTTTTTCGACACGAAGCATCTCTTGAATTTGAGCTTGCATTGTTTCACGGTTTTCGAACATCACCGTCATCATCGTTCCGAGTGCGATTCGGCGTCGACGCTTGATTTCAAAAACCTCTTTTTGACGACCTGGACGAATTCGCTCGTATGCCCGATGATCGAGGATGTCACTGATCGTTAATTTTCGACTCTTCGCCGCTGTGTCTGTTTGCATTTTGAATTGCCTCCTGATTATTTGTTTTTAGTTTTTTGGTTTGGTTTGTTCTGGTTTGATTCCGTAGGCCTTAGCGATCACCTGCAATGGGTGAAGTGGTGTCTCACCTGTTTGCTCTGTGATTGCCGTGTTCGCCAAGTGGCAATCACCCGCGACAACTTCAGAGTCGGCATCGCGAATCATCTCACCTAGCTTTTGTGCAATCGGCACCGATAGTTCGGCGTTCTCTGCACGCAACCCCCACATGCCGTCAATGCCGGAACATTGTTGCACAAGTTTGATTTTCGAACCGGTCAACTTCATCAAGTCACGGCTCTTAAGGCCAATATTTTGAGCCCTTAAATGACATGGCGTGTGATACGTGATCGACTCAGGAATCTCGCCAACGAAATTCGTGTCTAATGAGGAGCCTTCAGTCTTGTGTACCTTCATCAAATATTCGGCAGCATCATAAGTATTGTCAGCAACGAGTTGTGCGTCGGGGCCGCCTACATAGTCGAGATAATCTTTTTTCAAAACATAACCACAAGTTGGTTGAGGCACGACAATGTCTGTACCTTTTCGAACCTCAGCGGCGAGGGTCGCCACGTTTTTAACCGCGACTTTTGTGAACTGATCCATGTCGCCACTGTGCAGAAACGGCGCACCGCAGCAACCAGCGTCACTCAACGAGCATTCAATGCCGTTGCGTTCATAGACATTTACTAAGGCGTGACCAATTGCTGGTTCTTGATATTCAACCAGACAGGTCGGATAAACGGTAACTCTGCCCTGCGATTTGTCTATTTGCGATCTCGTTCGCCGATTAAACCACGTGGAAAATCTTTGCCGCGCAAATGCTGGCAACAATCGAACACTCGAAACACCCGCGGTTGCTTCAACAACTTTACGAATCAACGAACCGGGCTTTGCGCCCATCACTTTGTTGGCAATCGGACCGGACGATGTCGCCGCCATGCCGATTGCATCGGTGCGACCCAGCATCGCCGTGGTTACTTTGCTTCGCGTCGAAACTTGACCATTGGCGCGACGCATCGCGTCGACACGCAACATCAATCTCGGAAAATCTAAAGCCCACTCGTGGATTCCGGGTGTATATGGACAATTGACGTAACACAATTTGCATTGAAAGCATTCGTCGGCAACATGATCTTGCTGTGCTGGCGTCATCTTGCCCGCATCTTGATCATCATGGGCATCGATATAACTAAACAGCGTTGGAAACGATGGACAGAACTTGAAGCAAAGTCGACAACCATGACACAAGTCGTAAACGCGCGTCATCTCGTCGCGAGTATCTGCTTCATCGAGATATTTTGCGTGTTGCGGATCGTAAATAATTGTCATTTTGGCTGTCTCACGAATTTCATACGGGGAAATAATAATTTCAGTGCTGGAGTCACTGGCGAAAAACCAGCGACACCAGCACTGAATAACTCACTATCTTTCTAACTTATTAATTAGCCAAGGGCTTTTAGACCCTCAGTGAATCGACCTGCGTGGCTCTTCTCTGCGCGAGCAAGAGTTTCAAACCAGTCGGCGATTTCTGTGAATCCTTCTTCACGAGCGGTCTTGGAAAAACCTGGGTACATCTGCGTGTACTCGTAGGTCTCACCTGCAACTGATGCTTTGAAGTTTTCTTCTGTGTCGCCGATCGGCTCGCCAGATGCCGGGTCGCCTACTTCAGCAAGGTAATCCAAATGGCCGTGCGCATGTCCGGTTTCGCCTTCGGCGACTGAACGGAACAATGCCGCGGCATCTGGATAACCCTCAATGTCTGCCTTCTGTGCGAACCACAAGTAGCGTCGATTCGCTTGGCTCTCACCAGCAAACGCTTCCTTGAGATTCTCATGTGTCTTGGTGCCATTTAGTTTGGCCATGATTATTCTCCCTTGTTAATTTGATTTAACTTGCTTTATTTTTTCGCCTGGAGACCAGGAGATCTTTTATTTGATGACGAATCTTGCTGACCGTGATTCGTATTGCAACGATTGCACCGTCCGTGAAACACGACGCCAATTTCTTCGACCGCAAAGCCTTCGGCACTTCCAGCGCGCAACCTTGGTGCAGAAGTAATGTCCACATCGTGTATTGCACCGCACGAATCACAAACGAAGTGTTGATGATCACCCATGTTCGGATCAAATCTCGTCGCACCGTTACCTAAATCGACGAGTTGCAGCTCTCCCATTTCGGCGAGTTCTCCAAGAGTTTGGTAGATGGTGCGAAGCGAAATACCCGGCATTTGCTTCCTGGCGACATCAAAAAGAGACTCAGCAGTTGGATGACTTTTGTTGTCGTGCAACAAACTAAACAAAAGTTGACGTTGCGGAGTCAGCTTCATTTGCTTGTCTCGAAACACTTGAACAAGTTCAGTTGGCGAACGCATTGCAACGACGATAACCGTCCCGAATCTAATTTGCAAGTCATGCTAACTAACAACTCATGTGACTTATGGCAAAGCTGCTTCGAAGGCTCCATCTAGGACTGTGTGAGTAATGAGCCTTGCTTTAGGCTGTGCCGATGGCTCAGCAGTTTGACCAACCTCAAAATCGAGTGGCGACACTTGCGAAATTAAGGTCGCAGAATTTCGACATTGTCGTCATAGGCGGTGGTGTAACTGGTCTTGGCGTCGCATTGGACGCGGCGTCTCGCGGGCTGAGCGTGGCCTTGGTAGAACGCGACGACCTCGCTTCTGGTACATCTTCAAAGAGCAGCAAGTTGATTCATGGTGGCCTTCGTTATCTGCAACAGGGCGAAGTTCGACTTGTATACGAAGCACTACACGAACGCCAACGTCTAAGGCACAACGCCCCACACTTGGTGCAAACTTTGCCGTTCATGATTCCGATTCTTAAGCGAGATGGTGTCGTCTCAAAAAAAATCGCTCGTGCACTTGGCTCGGCAATGTGGATGTACGACCTTACTGGTGGTTGGCGAATCGGAAAGTTTCATCGTCGACTTAAAGCCGACAGAGCATTTTTGCATCTACCAACGATGGAGCGCGAGCGACTCGGATCGGCATATGTTTATTACGACGCGATGGCCGACGACGCGCGTATCTGCGTCGCACTTGCTCGCACTGCAATAAGTCATGGAGCCGTTATTTCAAATTACACGGCTGTTGGCAAGATCTTGCACGATGACAATGGCGCAACTTGTGGGGTTCAAGTCACAACACACGACGGCGAAACTTTTGATGTTAAAGCGCGAATAGTAATTAACGCCGCAGGCGTGTGGTCCGATGAAGTTTTGACCACCGACCTTGGCTACGACCCAGACAGTATTCGGCCGGCAAAGGGTGTTCATCTAACCGTGCCATGGAAAAAAGTTAGAAACGATATCGCTGTCGTGATACCTGTGCCAGGCGATAAGCGAAGTTTATTTCTCGTGCCGTGGATCTCTAATTTTGACGGCACCTATCAATACACGTATGTGGGCACAACTGACACCGATTATCGAGGTTCGATTGATGACCCGCAGTGCACAAGCAAAGACATTGATTATGTACTTAAAGCACTCAATGCCGCGGTCACCACCGATGTCACTCGCGACGACATCACTGCTGTTTGGTCGGGGCTCAGACCGCTCGTCAAAAGTGTAAGTGGTGAAAAAATCAATTCTCGAACGGCCGATCTTTCGCGACGACACAAAGTTGCCGCAACAAAATCTGGAATGATCACGGTGACGGGTGGAAAACTTACGACCTATCGCAAAATGGCCGAAGACGCTGTAGACGAAGCGCTTCTTTCTCTTGACAAAAAGGCCCGCTGTAAAACAAAGGGATTGCCACTGATTGGGGCCAGTTCTAAGAACGTCAAAAACAGTGATGCTCGCGACCAGCACCTCTTCTCGCGCTTCGGTAGCGAATCTCAAATAATTAGAGATCTAATCAAACAAGACGAAAGCCTCAAAGAGCAATTGATTCCCGGTCTGCCCTACTTGCGTGCCGAGGCTGTTTTCGCCGTAACCCACGAGATGGCCATAACCCTTGACGACATTCTTTCGCGTCGAACCCGAAGTCGCATAATTAATCGACGCGCGACTGTGGCTAATGCGCGAAATGTTGCTGAACTTATTGCGCCGTTTCTCGGTTGGTCTGAACAAGAGATCAATAACCAAGTTCTGGCATTCGCCAACTCGTGTTCGCTTGAAGATGAAGCCTCAGTGACCGTTTAAGGACAATTCATGACAACTTCACGACCAACGCCACCGATTGAATTCTCGACAGACATCAGTCAGATCACCGACCGATTTCAAACGACTGCTACCCCGCTTTCCGAATCATTGATAGCCGAATTAAATAAAATTTGTCAGTGTTCAAGTGATCTTGCCGATCGTGTTGAGCACTCGCGCGATTGGTGGCCACTGGCGATGCATTGGTCGCTCAATGCACAGACGGCTCGGCGCGCCGATGTGATTTGTAGACCAACAACAACGAAACACATCAGTGACGTCGTCAAGTTGTGCTCGAATAACTCAGTACCGATAACTGTGTCGGGTGGACGATCTGGGGTTTGCGGCGCGGCTGTTCCGTTATTTGGTGGCGTCGTAATTGACATGACTTCTCTTGCGGGCGTTACTAGCGTCGACGAAATTTCGGGTCTTGTCGAAGTTCTGCCCGGAACTTTTGGTCCGGATCTAGAAAACGTTTTACGCGAAAAGCACCATCTTTCGGTTGGGCATTTTCCGCAATCGTTTGATATCTCGACTGTTGGCGGCTGGATTGGGTCTCGCGGTGCGGGTCAGTTTTCAACTCGCTACGGAAAAATTGACGACATGGTGGCCGGCCTCGAAGTCGTACTCGCCGACGGCTCGGTGATTCTTACGGGTACCGAACCAGCAGGTGCAGCCGGCCCAAATCTCAGTTCGCTGTTTATCGGCAGCGAAGGTTCATTTGGGATAATCAGCAAAGTTTGGTTGCGCGCACATCCGATCGCACCAGCGCAACGACGCGCTGCATACATGTTTGGTTCGTTCGCTGATGCAGTTGAAGCGATGCGAGTTTCGATTCGCAGTGGGGCTACTCCGGCTGTGCTGCGCCTTTATGACGAACGTGAGAGCAAGCGCGCTCACGGAGGCGACGGAACTCAATGCGCGCTATTAGTGCTCGACGAAGGAGAAACCATTTTGATAGACGCGATGATGAAAGTTGTCGACAATGCTTGCCATGCAAATAACGCACAGCCAGCAGATGTGACACTTGTCGAACATTGGATGAACCATCGCAACGACACGAGCGGGTTGCAAGTATTATCAAAAAAAGGATTCGTGATCGACACGATGGAAGTTGCCGTTGTCTGGTCAAAAGTAAATCAAGTGGCCGAAACTGTAAAGAAAGCAATCATGGCCGTAACTGGTGCAAGAAGCGCAAGTTGTCATATTTCGCACAGTTACATCGACGGGGCGTGCATTTATTTTACGTTTGTAGCAGAACCCGCAAACAACACGCTTGAAGCAATCGAAAAAACCTACGAAGCCATTTGGAATGCGGCACAAACTTCGGCACTCGACGCAGGCGCGAATCTTTCGCATCACCACGGAGTCGGAATCAACCGTGCAAAATTTATTAAACGGGCGCTTGGTCCGGCTCACGATGTTTTGGCGGCGATCAAGCAAGCAGTCGACCCAAAAGATATTTTAAATCCGGGCAAACTCGGTTTTGCTTCAAGTCGCGGCGAAGTAAAAATAAAGAGATAGCACTTTGGGAATTCTGGTCGTCGACGTCGGCACTAGTGGCTTGCGTGCGGCGGTCGTGCGCGAAGATGGATCTGTAAATTTTTTAAATTATGAATCGTGCCGACCTGACACACCAGCATCGGGACTTGTCGAATTTGATCCGCAGAAAATGGGCGACGCTGTATTGCGAGTGTGCAATGCGACAATCTCACAATCCAAAAACTCAGACAAAATAGAAGCCGTCGGCATAACTAACCAACGTGCATCGACTGTGATGTGGAGCAAGTCAACCGGTAAACCACTTGGCCCCGCACTTGGCTGGCAAGATTTGAGAACCGTGATTGAGTGCATCACTGCGACTACTGAACACTCGATCAAACTTGCGCCAAACCAGACAGCAACAAAAGCCGCGTGGATGATTAAAAACTATTTAATGGCAAAAAATCTTGATCTAAGTGATGTAAGAATCGGCACAGTTGATTCGTGGGTTGCGTCAGTGCTTTCAAATAACGAACTACATGTGACTGACTCAACTAATGCCGGAGCCACGGGGTTGTGCACAATTGATGCATCATTTTGGTCTGAACGAATTTGCGATCTGCTGAAAGTCGATGCTTCGTTGCTTCCCAAGATTGTCAAATCAACTGGTGTGATTGGCAACGCGAGTGCATTGCCGGGTGCACCTGTGATTGCATCGTTGATTGGTGATCAACAATCATCTTTAATTGGTCAAGGATGCATCAACAGCGGTGCCACAAAAATAACTTTCGGCACTGGCGGAATGCTCGATGTCTTTACCGGAACCGCCGGCCCCACAAGAATGCAGCGATCAGAAAACGGCAGTTATCCACTCGTGGCTTATAGCGATGAGCAGACAACATATTGGGCGGCTGAGGCGATCATGCTTTCAGCGGGCACGAACGTCGAGTGGCTTCGCGATGATCTGCAAATTATTTCGACAAGTCAAGAAAGCCACGAGATTGCATCGCAAGTCAAAGATTCGTGTGGCGTTGTATTCGTACCTGCACTTTTTGGTCTTGGCACGCCACATTGGGATTACGGTGCGCGCGGCACTTTGCTCGGTTTGACTCGCGGCACGTCTCGAGCGCATATTGTTCGAGCCGTTCTTGAAGGCATCGCACATCGCGGGGCCGACATGCTCGAGGCTGTCGTCGCCGACACCGGTCTTTCTGTTTCGTCGTTGCGAGTTGATGGCGGCATGAGCCAAAATCAGACATTCACACAATCTCTGGCCAATGCCACTGGCTTGAACATCGAGATCTCACCGGTGGCCGAAGCCACCACGCTTGGCTCTGCGTTTCTCGCAGGTATCGCCGTAGACACTTGGCCATCAATTGAACAAGCAACCGGTACCGCCAAACCAGCGAAAATAGTGACCCCCACAGAAAAACTTGATCGTGCACAATGGCACGAGGCGATTGACCGCTCTCGCGGGTGGATCGCGTCGTTATCGAGTCTTGACTTCTAAATTCGTCTAGATTTAGACGATGCTTTCATCGTCTGATATCAGAGTTCTTGCGTTCGCGCACACCTTAGAACTCACAACCCGTGACACCTACGCGGCCGCAGTCGCCCGCAAATCGCTTGGCGATGACGAGCGAGCATTGCTAGAACAGTTTCACGCCAACCATGTGGCTTACGAGCAGTCGTTGAACGGATTGTTGTCAAAAAATGCAGCGACCAAGCGTGACGATGCGATTTATACAAGTTTTAACGCCAAGCTTTCTGAATCACAAAACATCTGGTTGGCACTTTTAGAAATTGAAAACACGATGATTGTCAGTCACACCAAAGCTATTGAGACAATAGAGTCAGCACAAGTTGCCGCTCTACTTGCATCAATGATTACAGTCGAGGCGCGACATGCGGCGATACTTGCCAGCCAATCGACAACGAATCTTTCAACTGCGCTAGACAACAACGCCACCGCATTGGTTGCATCATGAGCACTTTCACTCGACGCGAACTTCTTCGATTGAGTGGGGTTTCGCTCGCCTCAGGTCTGGTGCTTGCTGCTTGCGGCAAACAAGCCGGTGTTGTTGACGACGAGGCAATCGCAGTTCTTGGTCAGTCTCAGACATTGAAACCATTGGCTGAGGCCGAAGTGACTGATGCGGTTTTGCTTCGCACTGCTGCCTCGCTTGAATACAACGCGATCGAAACCTACGCCGCCGCACTTGACCTCGGTGTTCTCACGGGCGACCTTCGTAAAGTCGTAGAAATCGCCAAGCGTTTTTCTGCTGACCATAGCGAGCATGCCGATGCAGTCAACTCGTTGGCAGTAAAACTCGGCGCCAAAGAATACCGATGCAGCAATACTCGAATTTCAGAGACGTATATTGCCCCGGCGCTGAAAATAATTATGGCTGAAGATAATCCAAACCAAGCAATAGATATCGTCGCGCTTGCGCATGCCATCGAAAATCTCGCGGCCCAAACCTATCAGGGTGTCGTTGCTCTGTTAACTGACCCAATGCTGCGCGCCGACGCAATTCGTATCGGCCAGCAAGAAGCCAGGCACGCAGCGATGCTCGCGCAGATTTTGAATCCTGGTCTAAAAAATGTTGGACCGACTTCAGATCCGCAGACAGGGAAACCAAGTATTGCGGCCGTTCCGTCGACATTTGGATCGCTCGCAAACATTCAACTTTCAATTGGTGAACCTAAGCCAGATGGCTCTAGAACTACCTTGCTTCTTGAAACCCCGAGTCTTAACTCGCTTGTTTACGACTTCGTCGCCTGCGACGCCTAAATCTCGCCCCGTACACTTAAACCAACGGTGAGTCGGTCAGACGACCGCAGTGTTGGGGTGCTTGCATCGCAGCATTGAGGAAAGTCGGGACTTCGCAGGACAAGGTGCTGGCGAAAGCCAGGTCGGGGTGACCTGACATTTCGTGCAACAGAAAATAAACCGCCGATGGATAAATGTCGCAAGATTTTTGTCACAGGCAAGGATGAAACGGTGCGGTTAGAGCGCACCAGCGTGGTTGGCAACAACTGCGGCTTGGTACGTCACTTGAAGCAAGGCCACGCAGAGGGCATGAACTGTCCGTTTGCTTTCGAGCAACCCTCGGGTAGGCCGCATAGATGGATGGTCGTCAGGTTCGACAGGAAACTGTTGAAACTACAAAATCCCGCTTATCGACCGACTCACTGTTACCCCAAAATTATTTGTCGCGCTGCAAAGAACCGGTTTTCAAAAAATTGTCTAGGCGCGTCTTATCGGATAGTGCGAAGTATCGCCAAGCAATGATGCACGAGACAATACCGAAAATCTCGAGTGGCAAATTGACAATTCCGCGTTCTGTTGATGGCCAAGATCTATTGCTCAGGGCCGCACCGGTAAATGGCCACCAAAAAGTTTTCGTCGCTGAAAAAGCCCCATCGTAAATTAGGTGCATAAACAAGCCGATTGGTATTGCCAGGAGCCTTTGACGGCTTGGGCGCCGCCCAGCAGTTGCGATCATGATTACAAACAACACGGCGATGCTCGTCACGACGCTGTGCAACGCCCCGTGTGCGAAGCCGAAAGCGTGAAGTAATCCATCAACTAAATCAGGCGTTAAGGAGGCAAACGCCAACAAACGATAATCAAACTTTGGGTCACGAAATACAAACCATACCGACCAGATCGAGGTTGCGATGAACCAAAAAAACATCTAAAAAATTAAATAGTCAGGTTCATATGAATCAAACAACAAGGTAACAATCGCAATTCGGGCACTGCGGAATTTCGCCTTCGGGCAACTTTTTTAGTGCAGCCAACTCAACTGTTGACAGATCTAAATGGCACGACTGACAAGTTGCACCATGTAAATCGGCTACGGCTGGCGTAGTCCGTTTGTTTCTTTTGAGATCATAAAGTTTCATCAAGTCTGGCGTTATGACCGCTGATACCGTCGAACGCTTGGTATCTAGTTCAAGTTTTTTTTGCTCGCACTGCTCTACCGCCAAAGTCAGCGCCATTGTGGCTTGCTTTATAACTTCATTTTGCTTGATGATCTGATTGTTTAACTCAACTTGCTGACGATCAAATTGTTCGGCGACATCCAACAGCACCAACTCTCTGTCATCATTGGCACTTCGCGCCGCGGTGGCCATTGCGATTTCATGCTGCAGGGCTTCAGCCTCGCGCGGGGCAATAATTGTTTTGAGTTGCTGGACATATTTGGCAATCGACGCTTCACATTTCTTGTTATCGACTTCAAGTGATTCAATATCATTTTGGGCAACTTTTAGCTTTGTGCTCACGGAAACCAATTCTTTGTTGAAACCCGTGAGCACCGTCATCGCCGCAGTGAGGTTTGTCCGCTCTGCAAGAGTTGCCTGATGATGACTTAGTTGGAGCAACGCCGTATCAACGCGTTGAAGCTCTAGTAATTGTTTCAACGAAGCCACTATGGGGTGCCCGCCGTAGTTTTTACATTTTCTTGCAGCGGCTTTCCGCAATCAAAAAAATACAAACCTGGGCTCGTAGTTGGTACGGGCGAATATGGGTTTGAGTCGGTCGGCGCAATGGTTGTGTCAGGGGTGAGCACGCTGATCACCACAGTATTGGCGACAGTCGACTCAACACCATCGGGTGCGACAGTTGTCGTGGTTAATTTGGCCTCTTTTTTGGTCAACGCAACCGTGTTGGAAGGAATCGTGCCTGAAACTACCTGCGCGGGACATTCAACGCCTGGCAAATAAAGTCGCAGTGGCTGTCGCGTAGGTGGTGGTGGTTTTGCAAAACTTATTTTTTCAAGACCCTCGTGTACATCGTCCATATACGACTTCCAAATCATCGCCGGAAACATTGAGCCCTGCACACCTCCACGAGCGGCAATAACTGAGGCAAATTCTGGAACATTGCGTGAAGTCATCTTGGTATAGCCCTTCGGATCACCCACCCAAACAGCGGTCGCAAACTGCGGGGTGAAACCCACGAACCACGCATTGGTGTTGTTATCTTGTGTACCAGTTTTGCCTGCAGCCTCGCGACCATCAGCAAGTGGCGTGCGTCGTGCAGTGCCGTACTCAATTACGCCTCGCATGACATCAACCGCATTGTTGACGACTTCAACCGGCAAGGTTTGCTCAACGACGAGCGCCTCGTTCTGGTACAAAATCGTGCCCTTCGAGTCTTCAATTCGCTCGATCATGTAAGGCTCATGATGCACACCAGAATTTGCCAATGTTTGGATTCCTGATGCCATATCCATTGCGCTTAGTTCATTTGCGCCCGTAGCCAGGCTGGCGTAAGGCTGAATCGTATAAGTTTCTTTGCTCAACCAATCCGACGATGCCATGCGATACATCGTTGCAACGACACGATCAAGACCAACTATCTGAGACAACTTTGCATACGCACAATTGATTGAAAGCCAGGTCATTTTTCGCAAAGCTGCCGTATCTTGGCTCACACCCTTGGTTATTTCAAACGGTTCATCCAAATTTTCGGGATTCGGCAAAGTGCACGGCAGAGTACCGTCGATCAGATCATCTGGTTGCACGCCCGCCTGTAGAGCCGCCACGAGAATAAAAAATTTCGTGCTCGAGCCAGTTTGTCTCCGGCTCAAAGCCAGATTCACTTCACTCTGCCCAGCTTTGAATCCAGGACCACCGACCATTGCACGAATCGCACCAGTTTTTGAATCCAATGAAACAAGTGATGCTTGTATCCCCGCTTTGTTTTCTGGCAACTGATTTTTTACCGCTTGCTCGGCGGCGGCCTGGGCGTTCAAGTTAAGCGTCGTATAAATCTTGAGACCACCCCTGAACAAGGCGTTATAACGTTGCTGATATGTCGTTCCCAGCAAGTCGCTTCGGTTCAACAAATAATCCTTCGTAAATTCTGTGAAATAAGTTCGCTCAAGATTTGAATTCGCGACTTTTGCCAACGCCTCAGGAATCTCAGGTTTGTCCCCGATTCTTGTCCTCTCATCTTGACTGAGCAATCCAGTTGCGACGAGTCGGTCAAGAACCTCTAGATAGCGAGCGCGTGAACTATCCGGATTAGAAATCGGATCATAGGTTGACGGCGCCTGAATTAGTCCTGCGAGAAATGCGCCATTGAGCAAAGTCAACTCAGAGACACTTTTTCCAAAATATCTTTCGGCGGCCGCTTGAATACCATAAGTATTGTTACCGAGATAAATCGTATTGAGATATCGCTCAAGAATCGTTCGCTTTGAAACTTGCTTCTCAAGCATTGCGGCATAACGCGCCTGCAAAATTTTATAACGACCATCACGCTCAAATCCGGCAAGAAACTCGTTCTTGACTACTTGCATCGTGATCGTGCTCGCACCTTGCTTGGCGCCAGATTGCGTGTTTGACAAGACTGCTCGCGTGAACGAGCGAAGATTGACACCTTTGTGGCGATTGAATTCGTTGTCTTCGAGTGCCAAAATTGCCGCCACGACATCAACCGGAATCTTGTCAATGTTCAGAATCTGACTATTCTCCAATTGATAAACGCCAACTTGCATGCCAGTTTCATCAAACACATAACTTCGCTGAGCGAGACCAGAGAAGCCCGTCAATTCTGGCGGTATCTGGGAGTGAGCGTTCAAAATCCCCCACAACCGCGGAGACATTGCCGTAACCGTTGCTGCAAGGAATATTGCACCTGCAATCGTCACGGCCGTCAGGCGCGTAATAAACAGGCCTCGGGGGGTGTTTGTCGCGCGAAGAATCTTCTTCACCACACGTTCAATCTACTTGCAATAGAAGTGCGTGAACCTCAACAACGACTTGGATTGCGCGCAAAGAGTAATGTTTGCTGATGACTATTGCACAACCGATAATTCGTCCATTTAGATTTGGTATTTAGGCAAGCAAGGCCGGATCACGAAAAGAGTGGATTGAACTCGCGAAAACTGCCGAAGATCAAGGCTTTAGTTCGCTGACGATGCCTGATCACTTCACTGATCAACTCGCTCCGGTGCCAGCACTGATGAGTGCGGCCGATGCCACTTCGACACTTCGAATTGGTGCACTTGTTTGGGATAATGACTACAAGCACCCGGTCGTACTTGCAAAAGAATTGGCGACTATGGATCTTCTTTCAGAAGGTCGTCTTGAAATTGGCATTGGCGCGGGTTGGATGGCGACTGACTACGAACAATCTGGCATCGTTTACGACAGACCAGGCGTGCGCATCGACCGCTTTCTGGAAGGACTCGAGATCATAAAGCAAGCAATGACTGGTGAAAAATTTTCTTTTACCGGACATCACTACAAAATTACTGACTATGTGTCTGCTCCGTTACCAGCGCAGCGTCCGTGTCCACCAATTTTGATTGGCGGTGGCGGACCAAGAGTTCTGAAACTCGCCGCACAACTCGCCGACATCGTTGGAATCAAT
>SXGQ01439036.1_pt1 | contig 27293 bp, 27 predicted proteins | sample 3178371 | NCBI WGS metagenome assembly SXGQ01 (sample SAMN11356859, study PRJNA531348) | freshwater metagenome | isolation source: freshwater sample F1-20 | place: China: Fuxian Lake, Yuxi | collected 2017-12-25 | reverse complement strand
CTGTTGGCGCGCCTCGAGCGGCATGACGAAGCCTTGGTCGCGTTGGAGGGGTTGCTGCGCGACCTGCCGACGGACTCGCCGCTGCGCGACCCGGCGGAGTTGCTGGCGACGGAGTATTATTAATAAAAATGGATATAAATCAAGATGGTTATATAGGTTTCGGAACTACAACACCTCAAACTATTATCCATTTAGTTCAATCAAATGTTACATTAAGATTAGAAGATCCTCGTAATGATTATGGAGGCAGTGTTAATATAGAGTTTAAAAATGGCTCAACAGGAAATAGCGATTGGAAATTATCATCCTCTAACTCATCTTTTCATATAACATCAACATCCGATAATAATACCTGTAATATTTTATCAATAAATAGCGAAGGAAATATAGTAATTTCCAATGATATAGTTATAGGTGGGAATTTTGTAAAGAGCGGAGAAGTATTTGATATAAGTAAAATAGGCAGTGGTTTAGATTCCGCAAGTTATAGCTTTGTTAGCAATTATGTTAATGTTTCAAGTAATAGCTTGTTTAACAATATGTATTCAAATTTTTATACTAAGGATCAGATAAACAACTGTAATTATATAACGAGTGAATTGTTGTCTACAAATATTGTAACACAAGCCGTATTAAACAACTGTAATTATCTAAAAGATATCTCGTTTATAAAAAGTTATTGGAAAAATATAGATGCTACTTCTAAAAATAGTATCTATTATGGCGCCCCTATTAAAATCGGAGGCAATAAGAGTATTGATATAGCCGATAATTATATTTTAGATATTATCGGTAATGTTAGAGTAAATGGGGTAATTACTCAGGGATGGGTAGGAGACGGTAGCACATCAGGGGATGGCGGAGAATTAAATGCTAATATTTTTGGCTCTGGAAGCGAAATAACAAACTTAAATGCTAATAATATAGCAAGCGGGGTTTTGCCTGTACAATATGGAGGTACTGGAACAAGCGTTATAGAAGCTAATAGAATTTTAATAGGCGGGACAAATTCAATAACGAGTTCTCCGAAATTAACATGGGATAATGCATCAGGATCATTAAGCGTTTTTGATATCCGCGGTATAGGAAGTAATATTACCAGAATTCACGCAAGCAATATAAGCGCTGGTACTATAAATAGCTCACAATTGCCTATAGCAACAAACAATAATATCGGAGCTATTAAAAACGGGTCTAATATTAGCATTGATAATAATGGGAGTTTATCTGTAAATTTAGATTATTATAATGGAGATGCAAGAATTAACGGCGATTTAATAGTTAACTCTAATTTAATTGTGAACGGCCAAACAATACAGTTAAATACTTCAGAATATTCAACGGAAAAATTAGATATAATAAATACGGGTGTCGGACCTTCTATAAGCGTTAAACAATTGTCTCCGATAAATAATATAGTAAACATTTCTAACTATGCTAATTCAGAAGTCTTTAATATTACCAAAGACGGCTTCGTTAATTTCACTGAGCGTATTAATAGTATCAATGTATCACAATTTTCCAAAATAGTTAATATAGATTCCAATGATAGCAATTGTAGTAACTTCATTAGAGGTTCAAGAGATATCTTGGTTGCTGATTATATATCAAGAGATAATTACACAAGTAACTTCATTAGAGGTTCAAGAGATATCTTGGTTGCTGATTATATATCAAGAGATAATTTCACAAGTAACTTCATTAGAGGTTCGAGAGATATCTTGGTTGCTGATTATATATCAAGAGATTCTGCGATAAACGAAAGTTTAACTTCGGCAATTACGACATCTGCTGGACATACGAGCAATTACATAGATGCCAATAAATATACCGACGATAAAGTCAAAACGGTATTGGCAACATCTGCAGGAAATAACATGGTGTGGAATAACAGTACCATGAGATTCGATGTATCCTATAATAGCGACTATAATTCCTTGAATAACAAATTAACAGCTGGACATAACATAGATATCAATGCTAATAATGTAGTATCGGCTGTTTTAGATATATATAATGGTGATTCTACAATTAATGGCAATTTAACGGTTAACTCCAATTTTGTAGTGCTGGGAACAACAACGACATTAAATGTAAATAATAATTCTACTGATATATTCATTGCATCAAATATAGGCCCTGGACCAACTCTAAGTGTTATTCAAAAATCTCAAGTAAATAATATAGTAAATATCTCTAATTATCTTGATAAAGAGGTATTTAATATTACCTCAGAAGGCCATATTAACTTTAGCGAGAAAATTAACGGCATTAATAAAACACAATTCTCTAAAATAGCCAATATAGATGCTAATGATAGCTATTGTAGTAACTTCGTAAGAATCAGCAACGACATATTATTTATCGATTATTCTACGAGGATTGATGAGTTAACATCATATGTCGAGACTAATGATACGTATACAAGCAATTATATACATACTTTGGGTGATTTACAATATCTCGATTATTCTACGAGGATTGCTGAGTTAACATTATACGTAGAGTCTAATGATACGTATACAAGCAATTATATACATACTTTGGGTGATTTACAATATCTCGATTATTCTACGAGGATTGATGAGTTAACATCATATGTCGAGACTAATGATACGTATACAAGCAATTATATACATACTTTGGGTGATTTACAATATCTCGATTATTCCGATAAAATAGACAATCTATCAGATACGGTTAATGAGAGATTCGATTATTTATCGGCGACTGTGGAATACAATAATACAAATGCAACTAATTACACGGATACAACGAGTAATATACTGTTCTCCGAGCTCTCTTTGAATAATACATATACTAGCAATCAATTGTTTGACGATTATTCTGCGAAAATTACTGATGTGAAATTAGTCATAGATAGCAACGATAGATATGTGAGCAATTATGTGAATATCACAAGTAACGTATTGTTTACTGATTATATATCACGTATTGGTTCTACTGGTAATAATACGGATTCTCTATGGTTATCGAGCGAAAATAATAATATTTATAATAGCAATCTTATTGGAAATGTGGGAATAGGCGTTAAGTATCCTTCTGCATATAAATTGCAAGTTTCTGGATCAATAGGGGCTTCTGGGGATATAACAGCATCTTATTCAGACGAGAGACTTAAAAATATTACCGAGTATATAAATGATGTCTTGCCTATATTGAGTAAAATAAACGTATTCAGATATAATTGTAATGATATCGGAGAAAAATATGGATATGATAAGAGCAAAAACGAGTTGGGCCTTAGTGCCCAAGAAATTCAAAAATATTATCCGGAATTAGTATCACTGGCTCCATTTGATACTGTTTATGATCCTGAAAAACAGAAAATAATTTCTAAATCTGGCGAAGAGTATTTAACATTAAATTACGAAAGATTAGTCCCCATATTACTACAAGGAATTAAAGAATTAAAACAAGAAATAAACGAATTAAAAGTCAGACTATCTAAACTGGAATAAATATAAAAATATATACATATAGTCATTATCAATATCAAGTGGTTTTAAGGGCCTTTTTCTGTTTTGTGGTGTAATTTACAAAGCAGTTTTTGCGCAAAGGGATTCCTGCGTCTCTGAAAACATCATCTTCGTGTACCCAATCTCCGACACATCGTCTATCAACGATACATGATTGACCTCCGCCACAAGGGCAGATCTCACTATCGGGCATATCTGCTACAGTATTCATAATTTATATGTAATAATAATTTATACATTATTACTAATCAATTTTTATGTATATATAAAGATTTTGCTTACAAATATAAACAATAATATGGAAGATAAAACTGAATATTATATATTTTTAAATGCGTTTTACTACGGATTTGTCGAAAGAACAGATGCAAATAATATAGGGTTTTTCGAGAAATTATTTTCAAAGACCATTTTAAAGAATTTTAAAATTACAAAGGATATTAATGAAGCCAATGTGCTTTTTGAGTCGGTATTCGGTAATACTCTTGCAAATATTAAGAAATGGAAATATAAAATACTATTCTCTGGCGAACCCTACTTAACTAATTCTGATAAGTATGATCTATTAATGTATTCTCACGAAACTGAGCGAAATATTGTAGATTTGCCTCTGTATACCGTATATATCTATGGTAATTCTCTATTAAATAGGGTTATCAATAGGCTACCCATTAGTAAAGTACCAGAAAAATTCTGTTGTTTCATAGTTTCAAACGAGAGTTGCACTACGAGGAATAATATGTTTCACTATTTAAATCAGTACAAGAAGGTGGATTCTTGCGGAAGATACGCTAACAATACAAACTTCGTCATACAGCACTCATATTGGTCGGAAGAGTTCCGAGATTTTATAGGTAAATACAAGTTCATCATCTGTTTCGAAAATAATAAGCAAGCAACATATTCTACTGAAAAAATAGTAAATCCCTATTTAGCAGGTTCTATACCGATATATTGGGGGTCATCACACATACACAAGGTATTTAATAGAAACTCGATGTTATACTTGGAAAACGAGAGCATCGAATCTTATCAAAAAATAATTAACGAAATTATAGAATTAGACAATTCTGATGAAAAATATCTTGAGTTTATCAATCGTCCACCAATAACCGATATGAGCTATTTCGACGAACATTATACATTAGAAGCTGTTGCTAAAAATATAGATAATGTTCTCAATAGCAAAGTTGAATAATAATTCTTCTTATTATATTTATTAAGATAATAAAGAGAATGGATAAAATTATTTTTCTAATTCTACCAAATCAACTATTTGATATTAAATATTTCGATAAAAAGTTTAAATATATAATATGGGAATGCCCGCATTTTTTTACGGATTATAATTATAACAAGAAGAAACTGTTGTTACATCGTGCGTCAATGAGATATCAATATGATTTAATGAAATCCCGAGGATATACCATAACATACATAGAGTTTAACAAGAAACTACCGAATAATCCGAATAATCCGATTCATCCGATTAATCTGATTAATCAGATTCATCCGATTCAATATATGTTGTATTACCCTATAAATAAGAAGGAAACTCTAAAGCTTCCTAAAAATACAGTAATATACGAGAAAAATTCACCAAATCTATTGTTATCAAATGATCTTATAGATAAATACAGGAAGAAGACAGATAAATTCTTCTTCAATGCTTTCTATATGTGGGCCAAGAAGGAGCTAAACATAATCCCCGATATAAAATCTCAAGATAAAATGAATAGACAAGTCCCTAAAGGTCCTATCAATCAACCATATGATGCTGAGAATAAAAGAAGGCATATTTCTCCAACATCATTAAAATATATAGAAGATGCTAAGATATATATAGAGAAAAACTTTAAGAATAATTGTGGAAATACTAAACATTCGGAAACAGGATTTATATATCCAATAACTCACCAAGATGCATTGCTATGGTTAGAGCATTTCATAAAATATAAATTGAAAAATTTCGGGAATTACCAAGATTACATAGATAAGAATGATAAACACTTAAATCATTCTTTGCTATCTGCTCTTATAAATATAGGTCTTATAAATCCAATAGATATCATAGATATACTCGAATCACAAAGGGTAAACGCGATGCAAGTTCCTATGAATAGCTATGAGGGTTTTATAAGACAGTTGTTCTGGCGAGAGTATCAACATTTATGCTATTTATATGTAGACTTTTCTAAAAATTATTTTGGTAATAACAAAAAGCTAACAAAAGAATGGTATACAGGAAATACAGGGATACCACCAGTTGACGATAGCATTCGCGAAGCATTTGATACGGGATACCTTCATCATATAAAAAGACTGATGGTCATAGGAAATTATATGAATCTATGTTATATAAGTCCTCGCGAAGGTTTTAGGTGGTTCATGGAATTTTCTTGCGATTCCTATGAATGGGTGATGTACCAAAATGTATATGATATGGTATTTTTTAGCACAAGAGGTAAAACCATGAGACGTCCATACATTTCTTCTTCTAATTATATTCTAAATATGAGCAATTATTCAAAAGATAAATGGTGCGAGATATTGAACAATAAATACAAAAGTTTCATAGAGAAAAACAGAAAAAAATTATGGAAATATAGATATTATGTAGCCTTAAAATAATTCTTCTTCTTCATCAATATATAATTTATCAATAAGTTCTCTACAGAATTTTTTGTAATATTTAGGAAATAGCTTAGTATACCGAGTATTATAAATTAATTCCTTGTATTCGTCGAGCTTACTGTTCTGCATCTTAAAGAGCAATTTAAGAGAATCCTTTTTTCCATCTACGGCGGCTACAGTGGCTACCGCGTCAGCAATATAGGTATTAATGGAATTGCAAAGCAACTTTATCATTATAAAGATGTACATGCTAATATTTAATCTATATATTACAGCAGTATTAAGACTATACTCATCAAAATTATCAAATAAATTAAAGCATAATTTTAGAGAATTTGCGATAATAACAAAATCATTGTTATTATATACAATGATATCGCAATGGCTGTATATAGAATTGAGGGTTTTTAGTATATTTCTATATTTTTTATGAGATGTATTGTAAATTAAATCAATGATATTCTCTATTACCGTCGAATATGTTGAATGCATGACGCTATTTATAAGAGTAGCATTGCAATACTTAATATCATATAAAATACTCTTATTTTTTTTAAAGTTATACTTGGATAATATATATTTTTCCATGATATTCATAATATCATTTTGCGTACATCCATTGATACACATTAGCTTATGATAGATTTTATTATTTATCAAATAGCTAAGATTGAATATATTATTAAATATCTTAGAAACCTTCTTAAGCTTATCATATTCATTGATATCTATATTAGGTATCACGCACTCAAATATATCATCATTCTCAAACAAAGACCCCAATAGCATAGTAACGTTAGTAACATAAAAATCAATTTTTTAAATTAAAATGATTATCGGATTCTATCTTTAACTGCTACTAAATCGAGGTCTTTTACTCTGTAATACTCTTTTTTATTGTTTGGTAGTTTTCGCTCTACCATAAAAGGCAATCGTCCTTCAATTAGTTCTCTTAGAGCAATTTGGCGAAGCTCCATGTTACTCTTGATATTTAAATTATTTCCCACGGCATTACCTTTGTTACTTTCGTTACCTTCTTCGACATCAACAAATAGAGGAGCACCAGATGCAATTTGTTGGGTTCTGAGAGCAATAATTTTATCAAATTCATAAATAGTCATAATAGGCTTAGAAATCTTTGCATCTTTTAGATGCTCTACGACTTTCAGAACATCTTCAATTGCCGTAGCTTTATATGAAATAGCCATTATTTATATAATATAATCTATTAATATAATATCATTTTTTATTTATATAATTACCTTATCTTGTAATAATTTTCTAATTTTCTAATATATATCTCGCTACCCTATCAGATTTATTAAACTTAAATTGGTCTATTTTTAAGAAAAAATATGTAAAAATGATAATGTCGCGTCGATTTTATCCGACCGCGAGATATCATGAAGCCTAACAAGTTCAATCTCTGTGTCTTACCCACTCAAATGGGGAAGACATTTGTGATAATCAACCGTATAAAGGAGAATTTACTAAATGATGACACAAGAGGTCGCAGTCTCCATATAGTATTTACCATGAATACTCTATTGAATAACAGACAGTTCTCTAATAGATTAGGGTGTTTCAATGATACTTATGGGAGCAAAACTATCTGTGTTTTTACTTCGTTATATAAGGGCCCTTATGTGCATATTAACAATACACAGAAGCTAAATAATCTCTTTGTACATACTACAGAAAACAGCGAAGAAGATGGTAATGAAATGCCTCGTATTCTTATAGCTTGCAGTAATAATATACGGTTCCGCAACTGTTTTGAGTTTGTCTCTAAATTAGCGAGAGAGAATACAGAAGTCAAAAGAGTTTTTATTTATTTCGATGAACTCCACAAGTATATCTCGAATTCTAAATTTAACATCCGTAGTAATATTGAGGAGATTAATAATCTTCCTATTGTATCGGGATTATATGGTATGACTGCTTCACCCAACAATCTATGGAGTATAAACAGTGTAGGGTACTGGTCTAAAATAAAGATTATAAATATATCAGATCAATATTATGACGACAATTACATCGGAGTAAATGATATAGCTTTTGTATGCGACGCTCGTCACGCTTGCGGAGTTGGCGGAGCCCCAAGTCACGTAAAAGGTGAATTTCGAGAAAATGAGAGATTTACTATCGATTTTATTGTAAAAACTCTTAAGAATTATCCAGATATATTAAGTGATAATAGTCGCGTATTTATTCCGGTTAATGTTAGGAGAAAAACACATAACTATGTTAGGAACCATGTTTTTACAGTAAGGCCCGAAAGTATTATCATAACTCTAAATGGTGTAGATAAGCATATACAGTATTGTAATGAGGATAATGAGTTTACAACGATACCTATTGCATTTAATAAGGGTGAATTGGGCGATTTAATAGCTGATCATATTGATCAAAATGGATTAAAGTTGCGCCCTATCATATTTATAGGATTTAATTGTGTTGGTATGGGACAAACATTGGTAAGCGAGAAACTCGGAAATTTTACTTCGGCTATATTCGGATATAATAGTATATTGAATGACAAAATGTACCAATTATTTGGTAGAATAACGGGACGATTTAGAGATTGGGAAAAATACGAAAAAACAACTGTATATACAACTAAGATGTGTAAACATATTAGCTATATCATGGAAAAGTGTGCTAAAAATATAGCTATAAATCACAATGATAAGCTTTTAGATAATGCAAAGTATTTAGAGCCTTTTGATGATACTACAGATCTGAAATTATTAAAAAAGAACTTTGGGGCACGAGATTACGAATATATAGAATGGAAGGAGCCAATTGATAGTATCGAGGAGGCCGAGAAGATATTATCGACAATATTTAATGATAAGATTGTAGTCGGAGAATTTCTAAATATTGATGGCTACTATTTATCAAAATATCTCAGAAAATATTATAAAAAAGAATGTAATAACCTAACTATAGACGACAGATTAACTATAGATAAATATGTAAAAATAAAAACATCACCAAATTCGCATATATCCAATGAATCCCGAAAGTATAAGTATATACTATTGCCTGTATACGATTCCCTCGATAGCAAAGAAGCCAAATACTATCTGCAGTATAGTATTATCGAGGCTATCGTGGCATAGTCTGGAGATATTGCATACTTTCGTGATTTATCTGATCTCTAAATATATCGGTGAATACAGCATGCGTCCCTTGTAAATCGAATGCTTTAGCAGCAATATTATGTATTTCAATGTTATTTTTTTTACTTTCATATTTAATATTCGGCTGAAAGCATTTGTCGCAAGATAAAAAGATTACCATTCTATACTTTAGTTTTGGATATTTGGCTGCTATAATCGTATCGAGCCTTTCTATATCTTCTATATCACTTACAATAGTTTTATATCTTCCATTCTGTTCTTCGTGGTGATGGCCGCTATGCCCGCTTCTTACAAATATGATTTCCTCCTCAGTATTCTTTAGAATCTCTTGTAATCTATTGCATCTTCGTATATATTTCTCGTTGTCTTGTTCGCACGTCGTGTTATCCTTGTAATCGTGATGAAAATATACGTCATACTTATTGATTCTATCTTTATCTATAGTATCTATAAAATGCTTAAAATCATCTTCAAAACATTCCGAGACACCGTTATAAGATACGCACCAATCAAAAGGCAAGGACATTTTTCTCAATTTATATTTATCACAAAACATAGATACAATACAATCGGTTCCTAAGGATATTATCATTTACAATTTATATTTTATATCTTAATATATATTGAATTATTTATATACAGTAGATCTTGTGGGGGACTCGAGAGAGCTACGAGCTCCTTTTCTTTTTATTACCTCCAGCAAATTTCTGGAAATCTTTTTTAAAAGGCAACACTTCTATTTTGTTGTCTCCAATATATAGGTTGAATTTGTATTCATTTATTTTCTGACCCTTTAAGTTATGCTTATTAGGCTCCACAACGTCTATAGTGAATTTCTCTTTATATAAATAGACGAGATGCGATAGCTGTTTCATATTGTTTAGGGTATTAATTTGTTCGCCATATGGATAATTCAAGTGAGGCACTGGTATCGCCAAATTCAATGGCACAGATAAATATTCGAGTAAATTAAAGTTACAATTTAAACCATTGTATTTCTCGTATTTTTTATAGACATTATTCCACATCGCGAGTCCTTGATGTACCGTATTGATAACACAGATATTTGTGACTAAACCGCAAACATCTATATCGATATTTTTCGTATTTTTTGTACAGTTCTTCAGGATATATTCAAATAACCCTGAGCTAAGCTTCTCTTCCGCTGGTAAATAAGGAAGTTCATTTAAATTTTTATCATATATGTTGAACAGCGATTTAATTAAAGAGCCGTCCCTTTCTTTCTTTTTGATTTCTGCGTGATAATTGAAGGCCGAATAAGCCTCATAGTTACAATATTCGCCTTTCAATATAGTAATAAATTTGGTGTTATTCGCCAATATAGGATCGATATTTAATATTTTCTCGTCAAATCGCGGAGTATCAGAAATTTTATCGGTTTTTATTCTGATTTCGTGGTTCTTCGTATTTAATTCTTTAATAATCTCGTGTATATTGGTGCCATAAAATAGATAGTTCAGGTTGAAGCCTGATAAACGGAGCTCCTTATTTTTAATTTTCTTTAAGAAATTCAGTATATATAATCTTTTAAAGATCTGGAAGAAGTCTTCATTCGTATTATCTCGGAAATAATCATAGATCGTTTGCATAGAATCGTCATCGTCGAATAAATTCTTTGTGTATTTTAACCCATCTATACTTTTATAATTTTTCATATTTTTAATATCGCTGGCTAAATCTTCTGATATTTCATTGATTAAATTGCCGATCGTTTTTTTGCTTTGCGATTGTTCTTCGAGATACTTTTTATTATCTTCGCTAATTATTTTTTCGATTTCCGATTTAATTTTTGGATTCTCAAGTATTGCTTTATACATTTCTTGGTAATCTCTATTGTAAAAGTTGAAATCTGCAGTATCTCTCATTTGATAATTGAAAAAGTTTGCATAATCTTCGTCGGAAATGTTGATACCTTTAAATAAAGCTTCTTTTACTTTGCTTCTAATAAAATTTTCGCATTTCATAGACATATAGAGGAGCTTTTTATTATTACAATCTTTATCTAAATTTCTGCAATGATATGTATATAGCCCATGTGCTCCATCGGTAGTTTCATAGAGCGACGAATGATTTATAGGATGGTAATCTTTACTAAATACCACAAGATCATATCGGTCATTTTGGATTTTATCAGAGATATTCTCGACTAATTTTATGAATTTGAATAATTCAGGTATAGAATCTCTCCCTTTATCTCCAAGAGAACCCCCTTGAATAAAACAGTTTTGTACATCAACAACTATAAGTACTTTTAAATTTTGAATATTCATATATTATTAAATTATATTCTAATATATATATATTTTATTTAATGAAGGTAAATTTGATATAAATTGTAATGCGCAAAATATAATAATTCTTCATTAATAGGAGTATTAATGAAGAATTATTATTCGAGAAAAAAAGATTACTCTAATGATTTTCCACGAACACATGATTTTCCAAATAATATTATGCTCTCAAATAATGCAACTGATTATAATATAATTGTATCAAGAAGTAACAACAGGCGTTATAATAATTGGGTTAATAATCCGACGAGAATACAAGGATTTGATAATAAATATTATAAGGTATCTACGGGAATACCTAAGATGCAAGATACTACAAGCTATTTTCACATGAATAAGGTATATAATTTTACATATTCAAATGAAATCCCCAAAGATACATTAGATTTAATGTTAATCCGTCAAAATATAGATAAAAAGCAGAGATATGATCTTGTTAATAACAAAAAGTTAAAATATGGCAAATACACATTGGCTTCTCGCAGATTTAATTTATAGAATCATATTATTCGTCTTTCTCGTGTTCCTCGTTGTTCCCCATGTTCCAAAATATGTTCGCATTTTTTAAATATAAATAAAAAAATGATAAAAAATAGTCATCAATATTCGACGACATCAAGTATCCAGTTATCCACCAGTTACTCCAAGAAGCCGCAAGAAGCCGCAAGAAGCCTCGAGAAGCCTCAAGAAGCCTATAATGTCTTGCCACAAGAACTTTGTTGTGTCTTTCCGCAACGATACTGATTCTATCAATAGCATTATGAATAGTGGTATTAAAAACAACATTATGAGTATTATGATCGCAATTAATTCGAGTAAAGATTTTGAAACTGCAAAAAAACAAAAAATTCAATGCATTCAGGATTTTATTTACAGCGACATGAGGATTATCGACTATATGATTATGCTATATGGTACTGACTTGGTAATGCAGCAATACCAAGAAAGATTTGGGGAAATTGTATATAGCCCAATTCTAACATTTGACTTTGCAACTCTTATTATCGATAATATCATAGTAATCTGCGAATATAACCATGTATCTTTAGACAATGCATTCATAGACTCTCCAAATGCCCACCATGAGGACAATGTGGATCAGGAAGAAGAACCATATGTCTTATCGCGGGAACCATCGGGTTATTCTGAGCGTTCGTTCTCTACAGTCTCGAGCTTAGCTCCAGTTTACCACCAGAATAGCTCCAGTTTACCGCCAGAATAGCTCCAGCATAGCTCAAGCATAAAAATAATAAAAAATGATAATATATGTATGTTTTTTATATTTACAATCACTAGATGAAGAAATGCGTAGTGTTAAGCAATGTAGAGGAACTGTTAATCAAAGAGTATTATAGGAAGTATCTCCCGAAATCAAGCTATGGTCCGAATAATATATATGAAAAGGAGATTTTAAATAATTATAGCAATATATATTCACAAGACAGGTAATTTACTTTGAATATTTTCGAGTTCTTTTTTCATAGCCATATTATCTATTTTTAATTCTTTTATTTCCTGCGTTAATTCTTTGATAGCTTCTACAAAAACTGGACCCAATCTCTCATAGCATATCGTTAGATAATTCTCACCAGATTTTGAAATACTGTTGCCTTCACTGTCCTTTACTGTATCAAATGGGGCTAATTTAGTAATTTCAGGTAATACCTTCTGGACTTCTTGAGCACTGAGACCTATTTGTTTTTCAAATTTAAACCCATGTTCCAATGCTTTCTCATTGGGTTCATAGTAATATCCAGTTAAATTATTGATTATTTCAAGAGAATTGGAGATATTACTTGTAAAATGTTTCAATCTTTCGTCAGAATAATACGAGGTAATATGTCCCGATACAATTATATTTCCCTCGACGTCTAATTTTTCTTTTGGTAATTTATCAGAATCAAAATTAGGGCCTATTCCCAATCTTCCCTCGCTATCTAACAACATCTGAATCTTATTTTGATGTAAAAAATGGGCTATCGTACTATTAGCATCTCCATTCAGCTGATTGACTTTAAATACAGGTAATCCAGCAATTCCCGCAATTCCCGATGTAATTTCTATAGAAGATACTATTAAATTACCACTATATTCCAAATCAGAATCTATCTGTATCCCTTGTTCAAATGTAACCAACGATTTAAATCTAAATTTCTCATAATTATCACCTTCTATATTATACTCATATACTGTTCCGTCCGCAGTAGTCCTCGGAAATATTTGAAAACATCTTTTGTTATTTCCTCCATAATTTACGTTTATTTTATCTAAAGTTAATTCGTCTATTTTGGAAACCAACAAATTCGAAGTTTCAGCATTAACATCAGTACCATTTATTTTATATCTTCCATTTGTTAAATTAACATCGCCGTCAACGTGCAATCTATAAAACGGAGATATCTCAGGGACAGTTCCTATACCCACGCATTTATTATTAAAAGGTAGGGCAGTCGGGTAGTATATAATTTCAGGTTCTTCAGTCGAACTCGCGCTTGATGTTTGGCCCCATTTTGAATTTCTGTTAATATATTTGAGCGATAATTGATTACTGTTATTTATCTCGAAGATTTTTTCGTCCCATTTGATAACACCCTCAGTATTTGATGTTGCTGTAGGATATATTCCTATATGTTTATAGGTTAATTTTTCACTATCAATATATATGTTGCTATATGCCGATAATCTAATATTACCATCTACATTCAGGTAATTATTTTGATTATTCCATGTTAACTTATTGATTTGCGATATTTCTAATTCGCTATTAATATTTCCTATCAATATTCCGCCAGATACTTCATATTTAGACATATTAGTTCCTCCGCGACTGACTGGTAATCTCCCTGTAGTTATATTGTTCGCATTGAGTTCCTTGATATTCGTTCCTTTTCCCGAGAATTCTAAGGCATATAAGGTATTATTAATTGGGTTGTAAAAGAAGTCCTGTGATTGTCTTGCGTTATTATTAATATCACCGAATAATATCTCGCTCTGTCTAATAATATTGATCCCCGTACCGCCATTAGTCCCTTTTAATATCCCCGTATTAATATTGTTCGCATTGAGATGCGTGATGTTACTTCCTACTCCTTGCATTTCATTTACATATATGTTACTATTTGTGATTATATTTCCATTAAATATGGTATCACCGTATATTTCCAATTTATTATTAACATAATTCTCTTTGTAATTTATTCGCAATACATTACCAGTATTAAGAGAAACGCCGATAATATTTGAAGTATTTACTGAACCATTGATATTAGCATCTCCTTCGACGACTAATTTTGCCTCGGGATTTCCATTGTTTATTCCTACATTACCATCATCTCTTATGGTAAAATAGTTTTTATAATGCGTATTATCGTATGTAGTAGAATTCGTAGCATTTAAAATTTTAAAATCGTTATCGTCCAAACCGATATTCCAAGGCATAATTAATATCTATTATATTATATGTCTTCTTATTATTTTTAAATAATATTATAATAGAATATTAAATATATGGGGGTGGTTAAGAATAATTGCAATAATGTTATTACAATAAAACAGTATGGGTCTACATGCTGGTTTAATAGTATTTTAATGGCCGTACTATATAGCGACAATAGCCGCAAACTGCTTCTAAAAAAATCTAAATCGTGGAATGATAAAATATTAATTTTCAAGACGATCAAATATATATTAAAGAATAAGTATTTGCGTACAAGTAATCTATACAAAGATTATCAGTATTTTGATAAGGTGAGACCAGAATATATATTAGAAAAGTTGTATAGCTATAATAAAAAAAAGTTCAATTTTAATCCTAAAAAATACAAGAGCTACCTATCATCGTTGTATATCAGAAAGATTTATAAATTATTAGGAGTCAAAGTGTTATATTTGGATTTATTTGAAAACAATTTATATTACTCCTTATATAACAATGTATATCCGAGCTTTAATAAAGATAAAAATATAGTTGTGAAGATAAAATATGTGAGACAAGAGAAGGTTATGGAAAAGTTTGATGATCCTGATGTTATTATAGTGAATATAGGTAGTTTAACTAATTTAACTAACCATTATCCGGATTATTATAGTGTTCCTAAAACTTCTTCTTTTTATAATCTTACAAAGTTAAATGATAATATTAAAATAAATGGTATGAAATATATACAAGACTCTGTATTATTAGGAAATTGGAATAAAAATAACAATGTCGGACACGTGATTGCTGGAATAACATGCAATAGTAAGAGATTTGTATACAATGGTTGGACAAGAAGTACTATAGATTATCATATTAATGATATTAAAATAGTTGAGGATGATGCGAAAAATGAAAATTTATGGATAATAAAGATTGAAGATAAACAGATCGTATATATAAATACCAAGACTAAGGTAGTATCTTTGTATTTACCAAAGGGCGGCAAGGTAATCGGTAACAATATAGATATACCATGCGAATTAATGAAATATAGCTGGGATATTAAAACAAACAGCGATTTTTGTTTAAATTTAGCAAAATGTGCATTAGATTTACACGGAGATAAGAGTATTATGAATTTACAAAATAATAAACTGTGCTTCTCTTTTAACAAAGGAAATAGACAGGTAATTTATGTAAATAAAAACAGCAGCGCTTTAGATATGTCGTCAGCATCTACGTCAGTGTCTTCTAAAAAGAATTCCAAGAATTCCAAGAATTCCAAGAATTGTCCTGAAGGGAAAGTTAGAAATCCAGCAACTGGTAGATGTATTAACATAAAGACACTTAATGCAGTTCGCAAAAATCCTATAAATGGATTTGAGAAGAAATGCCCTGAAGGCAAGGTAATAAATCCTAAGACAGGAAGATGTATAAAAATAAAAAATTGAGTAGCAGAGAGTATAATTGTAAGAAGTTCAAAATAAAATTATGTACTCAAATTTAGAGTATATGAAATTTATTAAATATATATTAATATTTATAAATATTATAGAATTTAATTCAGCATATTCTGCAATTCCCAAGATAGATTTTGGCGATTCTCGCGATTCGCGTTACTCGCGTTACTCACGTTACTCACGTTACTCGCGTTACTCGCGTTACTCACGTTACTCTAATAGAAATACCGAGAGAAAGGTGAATATTGTTAGAAATAAGTGCGAGCTTATCAATAATGTAACTGAATATATATTTGAATTATGCGCTATTATAGATATAATGCTTCCAAAAAAATAAGATAGCCCTTATATTTTTTTATAATTAATTTATTAAGAGATTTATATAAATGAGCTTGGAACTTTTAAACTATATAAATAGTTTTATAGATGAAAAACGTGCTTTTTTTCGTGATCAAGCATATTATATTTTAATTGTATTAGTAGAAGAAGATAATGTTTCATATTCAGATAAAGATTTAAAATTTTTAAATATAAATCAGGAAGAGTACATAGAGAATATAATACAATATCTTAAAAATATCAAATACAATGATAAAGATGTTACTGAATTAATTAAAGCTCTTGATATTATTTATAATGAGTGCTTAGAACGTAGTGAATTATTAAAAGATAAATTAAAATCTTTATATTCAGAACAAAAAATAACAAATGATAACAAAAACAATGTTAAGTTGAAAATGTTGAATGCTATTGATAATGAATTGAAGGAACGCATTGGAATTCTCTTAGATGCAGAACTTAAATTGTTAAAAAAAGCATTAATAAAAACACCACAGACGCAGCAGCAACAGCTTCAGCAGCAACAGCATCAACAGCAGCCACAGAAGCAACAGCAGTCTTCGCAGTCTTCGCAGTCTTCGCAACCTCCACGACCGCAACAGAGTATACCATCACAATCCCCTCTTCCGCCACAGAAACCTCGTGAGCAACAGGGGCAACAACAGCCGGCTCCAGATCAGCAACAGACGCAGCAGCAACAGCAGAAACAAAAAGGCGAAGATATGGCGAATACTCTTCGAACCTATTTTTACAAAACAAAGTATAATAAAACTAAAGATGGTAGCGGAGAAGTTATGAAATTTAATATTAGAATTGTACCTCGTATTAAATATACTGAAGATAACGATGTAATAATTGATATGATAAAAGGAAATTCGCAAATTAATATAGAAACAACAAATAAATACGTCTATAATTTTAAAGAAAAGAAGATAATTAATGATATACAAAACATCAGTATATTTTTAAACGGGTCAAACTTAAAATCTATTAAATATTTTCTAAAACCTCGCAAACCAGGTCCATATTTGGAGATTACTATAAATATTCCATTTATAATTTTATCTGACGATGATACTCTTATTTATTTAACAAATACTGATATATCATCGAGTGGAACTGATATTGATTTAGAAAATTATATACTATCATTAATAGATATTATTAATAATTATGTGCGAAAGCAAGATCCCATATCGTTTTTATAATAACAATCGGTATCATCGTCGAGTAAATGTTTATAAATAATTTTCCAATTATCGAAAAAGAGTTTATAAAGCTTTTTACTGGATACGTTGTAAGCCAATATATAATTTTTATCTATTGTAAAATCACAATAGTATTCATCGCAATTCATTTTAATTTATATATAAGTATTATATAATAAACAATAAAATATATGAAATTTATTTTAGCTATTTTAAATATTTTATATACATCTCTATCTTATTCTTATCCAATTAATATAGGACCTCATAGTATAAATAAATTCGGTAATTATAATAATGGCAATGTATGTTTATTGAATTATAATAATGTCTATAGTACATTTTATAAATGGTCAAAGGATAATGAAGATTATCACAATAAGATTATAGCGGATACTATATGGCTAAATAAAAACCGTTTTTCATATCCTAACATAATTGTAGGCATTTATAATAAAGACGCTGATTTAAATTACATTTGTTTATTAGGAAAAATAGATAACGGGCAATTTAAGCTATTAAATATTTTTGCGAACCCATATAACCAATTAGATGACGATATATTATTATTTGAAAATATCCTGAGTTTTTGCAATCAAAATAAGTATACTCTCAATCTCGAAAAATTAAAGGATATTGATAACAGCAAATACTATTTAACATATCTATATTCTTACAAAGATTCCTAATAGGTCCTAATTAATTAATCTTATTTAATAGTAGAGTAAAGCGTATCAATACTTATGAATGATTTCTACAGAGATCCATTAACTGATATGGTTGTTAATATTAACAACTTAGATGTCTGGAAGAAACGTCTGATGATGCGTGTAACAGGCATTCCAAATAGAAAACTGTTAGAACTTGATATTAAAAATATTACAACTGATATAAATAAGAAGATAGAGTTATATTTTGAAAAGATTAAATTCTTTATAACTAATAAATCTGTAAATTTATTAAATAATCTTATAGCTATCAATAGATCTAATAAAGAATTAGTAGATCGACGCGAAGAGTATAATGAGATTATGAGAAAATATAATAAAAGCATCATGGAGTATTATGATGCCAATAATGAAAAAATAGTAGTTAGATTGGTTACTAAAAAAAACAATGATAAATTTATGGCCTACTTGCAATATTATAATTATAAAAAAATAACAAAGGATAAGTATACACCTGATTCTATTATAACCGACGTAGAAGATTACATTCTTAAACATCAGATGTATGGTTTATACTCGGAAACTACGAATTTAATGTTAGGGTTCTTAATAGTAAAGAAAAGCAGGATATTTTCTGTTGATAAAGGCACGGGTAGTGGCGGACTCAGCAGTAGCGATAGCAAAAAGGATACATTTTATATCCAAGAAGTATTCATTGATAAGAATACACGTGGGAGAAAATTGGGAAAAATTCTATTAAGTTATGCTATCCTATTGTGTCCTATAAATAAAAAATACATATCTTTAATGACTTACAACGGAAATATTATGGCTAATATAGCAGCTTCTATGAATTTTAAATTGCAGACTAAGGAATCAGGATGTCCTGTAAATAAAATGTTATTTATTAAAAAAATGAAGGACACGGATTTCACAAATAATACTGTACGAATTACACCATAATCTCTGAAATGGTCCGATGGTCCCTACTGTTCCAAGGATTTAAAGATTAAACTGTATTAATATAATAATTATGAATAAATCATTGCGACAATTGCGTTACATAACTATAGATAATGATGAAAGTGTCGGACGACAATTATTCAATCTGTCCTATCTTATAAACATCTTAAAAATTAAAAATAGCAAGCATATTAAAATAAAGATAGTCTTTAATAAAGATAACAAGTTATATTACGATACGCTATTTAAGGGACTCTTTAATATTCTTGATGACGAAAAATATAGGGGTATTAATTTTGAAACTCTGGATGCCACAGGCACTGCTGATACCATAGATATCACTAAGAATATAAAAGTTATTAATGAAAGTATGGATAAACTCTATACTTTCAAAAATATAGATGATTATCTGAGAACAAAGCTTATTGAACTTGTGTATTCTAATGAAGATCTGATGTATGCTGCATATTATAAATATAGAGATATTCTAAATTATTTTGGAAATAATACAATTGACGATGATGTGGCCGTTATGCATATTATGAAGGATTGCGATACTGACTATTATAATGACGCATTGTCTCTTATGAATTGTGCATATAAAATAACAAATATAGCAGTAGTAACAGATGATATAAATTGGGCTAAAATAGTTCTCGATAATATTAATAGAGAAGGAGATTACTCATTTTACTATATTACAAGTGATGAAAAATATAGCTATGAAATTAATTTTATTCTAATGTCCATGTTTAAAAACTATATCATTACTGATAAAAAAAATTGTGCCGCAGATAGCTTATGGGCGTCTTATATCAGTTATTATGATAATAAGAATATGAAGATCATTGTTTCTTCATCTATTTCAGAAATTCATAATATTCATAAATATATAACAGATATAATATAAATATAATCATAATAATATGATAAACAATGATTTATATTTTACATTTATAAAAATTAAATGTGATTATAAGACGCTTTTGGTTTGCAAATATTGGTATGCAAACATCTGTAAGCATCTCAAAAAAAAGAAGGAGGATTTTTACGATATACAATTATACAATGCTATACAAAATAAACACATATACATATTATACAACAAAACTGACGATATTATAATAAGAGCACATGATAACATCGTAAATAAACTGATGAATGATATATATAGTGATAATGATATAAAACATTCTATAATGAATAATATTATAGAAAATTATAAAAAATTAAGCATAATTATAACACTATTTAATAAAAATACCTCAGCGAATAATATAGATAACATAGAAAAATATATAGCAGAAGAGTATGCTAAAATACTATCTGTATATTACGACTATAACATTATCCTAGCATAGCGTAGCTTAGATTAGCACTTGATATTAACAGTCATCACAGGGCTTAAAAAGCCGTTGTCTTTAAAGATTATTCTATAATGAAAATGTCTTTCTAATATTTTATCAAATACTTTTTTTACTTTGTATTTATTGGGGCAAAAAATACGAACATCAGCTTTTCCTTTTTTTACAACGGAGACACCAACATTATTGAAATTTTTATAAGCACTAAAAGGATCCTCTATTATTTTTAAGCTATCTGTCTCATTGTTAGCCGCCCAATAAATTATCTTAGTTCCATCTTCATAATCGTGCATATCTAATGTGTAATTAAGATTTGCGCCATTCGGAAATTTAGGTTCACACAATAAAGTATTAGGGATAAATGTTAATCCCAAGAATGGCAAAAAGGTCTCTTTTTTAGAAGCTAAAAATATTATAATCGCTATTACAAATATCGATATAATCCGGATGAATATATTATATTCGTCATTAAATAATATATATGCAGCTATCAATAATGTATATAGAAATATTATAAGTAATATAATCATATGTATGTATATTTCATTTTTAAATAATTCATTCATAATGCAGTACTATAATATAAAAAGAATATAATTACGATCCGTCGTATATTTTGTCGACAATTCCCATTTTAATGCATTCTTCGGCATTAAACTGAAGATCCTTTACAAGAAGGTCTTTGAGCATTTTTTTGCCGATCTGTGTTTTATTTAGGTAGAAATTATTGATATGCTCTTGAATTTTAATGCAGTTTTTATACGTATCGTCGATATACGCCAATTTACCCCAGCAACCCGATCGCAGTTCGTGGATAAGAACATAGGAGTTTTTGCAAATATAACGCTTTTTACCATGAATACTTATCAAAGTTCCTGCAGAAGATACGCTACCATCAATAACTGTATTTACAGGTATGCTCAATCCTTCCATACAGTCAATTATAGAAAAAGCCGAAGAAATGCACCCACCATCTGTGGTTATATGCAGATAAATTTCAGGTTCTATATTTTTATCAATTGCATCAATTTTAAGACCGTTTGCTAAAATCCGAAGATGTTTACAAAGAGAAAATGACGATTTTGAAGTAATATCTCCGGAAAAATATAGATGATTATAATTTGTATAAATCATATCAGAAGGATTATCTGAGCTACTTTCATCGTCACTGTTAGCATCCATGGTCTTCCTCTTCTTCATTTTCCGAATCAAATCCATAATATATATTATATATATCTAAATCTTTATATATTCTAACACCAGCTATCGTAAGCCACCACGAGACATCACAAGCCACTGCGAGCTGCTGAGAGCCATCGCGAGACGTCCTACATATACTTAAGTCCATAATATGCAAATAGTGATTGGAGTATCGAGAAGACAATCATAGTAAATACTATCTTAATGATATCGTAAGTTTCAGGCAATTCTATCTTTATATTGGTGGTATCTTTAGAATAGATATTTCAACCTATACTGAAGTGTATAATATTCTCTATAAAATTTAGAATCAAAAATACAATCGAAGATATTGCTATAACATTGTGATGTAGTTGAATAGTAAAATTAAAATGCATAATCTATTTACATATTACATATAAAAATGCTTTTTTATTTCTATTTATTATAGATATAGTAATGGAAATATTTAGATATATATTGATATTATCAGTAATAGTAATAATCTCTTGTATTATATCGATAATAATCTATTTTAATAAATATATTCAAGCAGTATTGTTTGATTATTCTATAGAAAATTTTATATTAGACGATAAAATAGGCCTTAAGTGGTTATATTTAGGAAATGAAGAGCCTGATGGAGATAAAATAAGTAATGAGAAATTGTTTATAATATTAAATTATAAATGGATATCTCCTATAGTTATTAGCGTAGACGAATTGGATTCATTAAATATAGGGGGGTTATTATCAGCAAATAGTTATATAGATGTAGACGGACGCTATTTTAAACCCTATAATTCGGCAATAGACAATATAGATAACAAGGACATTGGGTTATTATGGAGAAACTTAGGAGAACGTACAGAGCCTTATGTTAGAAAATATTACAGGGAGATTAAAAACGACAAACTTAAAAAGGCTTTAGAAGACATGATGATAAACAAATCATTTAATAATATGGACGGGGAAAGTGTATATAGATTTACTCGCGAAGAATATGATAATATTAAGGAGAACAGTGTTGTCTCCTACGATTCCTATATAATTGTAGGGGAAAACAATCAGATAATGCAGCCTTATTATAAACATAAAATAGTAGAGACCAATAGCATTTTCACCGATGATAATATAGATACTGTGTTAAGAAGAGGGTTTGATAATAGATTTATGAGGTCATCTGCCGTAAAAACACAGAATACAAAAACAGAGGAGTACTTTAATACTGATATATACAATAATAAGGGGGTTTCTAATGCCGAATTGCATTTTAGTACAGAGACAGCGACCTTTAGACAGAGCAATGATGTAACTGACGGAATAGCAAGTAGTATATTAGAACCAATAGAAGACAAGTATCTCCCTTATATCGACGAGCAATACAATAGAGATCCTCAGTATTTATCTGAGAAAAGTATCAATGAATATGTAATTATCGATATATATAAGAACATATTAGATAGACATCCGAAACCCAAGGAATTGATAGTGAATTTACAAGATTTCTATGAAAAAAACAGCAACGAAGATAAGCTAAAATTAAAACTCTATAATTCCACAGAATACAAAATGATAGTAAAAATGCAGTCGAACAATACAGATCCAACCCTTATATCAAATATATCAGAGCAGAATATCATAGATAATTTAGTAAATATATACAAAGATTTTTTCAATAAGTTGCCTCATGATAAAATGAGAGTTCCTCTGAAACAATGCTATATCCACTTGCAGTTTAACGATTATTTATTTAAGGCCATGTTGATGCACGATAATTATTCTAATTTTGAAAGAAGTATTTTAAGGGAATACATAATAAATGATGAGAAATTATTAGAAATTTTTGATAATAACTTTGTATTATATGAGATACGATTGATAGCAAATGAATTAAAACGACGAGATATAATAAAGAGAAGGGCTCTGAATACACCTATAGCATTAACAACAGATACATATTCCTCAACTAGCGATGATAAAAATTTAAATAGTGATAAACATATTGCCGATATTATGAAAAACAGCGAACCTGTTTTCAATATTAATATCATAATGCAAGATAAGAATACTTCAATGCCATATAAATCCAACGGTTCCGAAGGTTCCAACGGTTCCGAAGGTTCCAATGGTTCTTTTGATTCTTCAGATTTATCAGGATATGATACTTCGAATTTAATATATGATCCTTATGATATACAGAACCCGATAATTAAAGGGAAGAGCGATAGAATATATGATCCTATCACGTATAAACAGCAATATCGCGGCCCTATGGAATATAGACCCAATGTATGTTCGTACGGAACGAAACAGATTACAAATCCATTGTATTTAAATTCGCCAGGAACAGATTTAAAGGAGGCTATAGAGAACACACAGGTAGGAAGTATAATGCCGAAGTTCATATATAGAGAGTACGAAGATGTAAAAAAATAAATTTATTTGATTTAATTAGATTATGTCTAATAATAAATCTTCCATAAATAAAATTATAAAAGAGATAGAGGTTAAAAAGTTAAAAGAATTGTATGGCGAATTTAATGATGTGATAACATTAATTTCTAATTTTATTCTTAAGAAAAACCTAATATTATATGGAGGTCTCGTTATTAATTTAATATTACCGAAGAAGTACAGATTTTATAAAGAGTATACCATAAATGATTACGATTGTTTTTCTAAAAATCCTGTAAAAGATGCAAAAGAATTAGGTTACGAAATTAAGAAGGCTGGTTTCGAATACATTAAGCTGAAGAGGGCCGTTCATACAAATACCTATAAAATTTCTGTATTCGGAAAACAATTCTTTGATATTACTTTTTTAGATGCTAAAATATACAATATATTATTAAAATATATCAATAAAAACAATAAAAAATTGAAATATTATGGTGATAAATACAAGGTAATTCCAGTAGAATTAATAAAACAGAACCTTTATTTCGAATTAGCAAGACCTCTTCAATCTGGTTTTAGATGGGAAAAAATATACAGTAGATTGTCTCTCGTAAACTCCTTTTATCCTACTGAAAAAAACAAGAAGGTATTAAAGTGTATTCCTATAAAAGAGAGCTATTTAAATACTATTAAATATATTCGAGAATATATTAAGGCGAATAAGCTTCCTATAATAGACAGCTATTCTATTAAATTATATATGAATATATCGTTGTGTTGTTACCGTTTAAGCAATAATTCTATATGTCTCACGATATTAGTTAAAAATATAAGAGATGTATTTCTAAATATTAAAAAAATAATAAATCTGTATATTACTGATAGTAAATACAAAGTTGAAGTAATAAAAGCTCCTATTGACTCTATTAATTTATACAAGTATTATGATATCAAGATATACGATAATGAAACAAAGGTAACATTCAATATGCTAAGAATAATTAAAATTAAAGACCAATGCTTTTCTACAACAGTTAAGAATGGCTATACCTTAGGGAGCATAGATACCTGTCTGTATTTCTTATACTATAACTACATAAACAATAAGATATATAAAAATAATATGAAGGATGCTATGGAAAATCTCTATTACATTAATCAATTTGAGAATAATTTACTCAACGCAAATCTCAATAAAATTCCTATAAACAAACGCCTGCAGACCAATTGTTATGGAGAAATTAAACATGAAAATGAATTAAAAGAGATATGGAATCATAGATTAACCATCAAATACTTCTAATTTACACATTCTTTTTATTTTCCATATCAATAAAAACATTTTCAATATCATCATATAAATCTGCCTGTATAGTCTATTCTATAGACTATACATTATCTTTGGTATTTCCTATATTGCATACAAATGCCTCCATATTAACTATGATGGTTTCGACAATTGCGTCTACCGTTTTTTTATTATAGAATCTGTAGAATCTGTAGAATCTGTAGAATCTGTAGAATCTGTAGAATCTGTAGAATCTGTAGAATCTGTGGAATCTGTGGAATCTGTAGAATCTGTGGAATCTGTAGAATCTGTGGAATCTGTGGAATCTTTTAGATCATTTTTATTATAAATATCATATTCGATGATAATGATATCTTTTTCTTTGTCTAAAATAATTTTGTCGCTGTTATTGAGGCTATCAATAAACTCAATCATTCTCATTCTTTTTATTTTTCTCATATTCAATTCTTTTTTTTCTAAAAGTAGTTTTACAGAATGAATATGCATACTTACAATAACATCATCATAATAAGGACATATACTATTTAAACATAGATAAAAGTATACTAAGAAATTGTAATAGCAAACCTCGAAACTATTGATTATATTCAAATGCATATATATAGAGAATAGAAGTAAATATATTATAATCAATTATCCATATATATTTTTTTTAATAGTATATACACATATAGTAAGTTTGAAAGAATCGCCATTTATCTTATTTAAAATAGCAAAGTCTTTATCTCTTATTTTTATATTAAATCTTCTTGTATTGTGGGCTATGGGATTTAGAGTGTAAAGTGTGGGATCTGTCCAATTAGAGCTTGTTAAAGCATAGAAAATTCTAAATTTACAAGAACCGTTAGCATGATAGTCAGCATGGTTGTAAGGTATGGCATCAAAGTATTTAAATGTGAACCCTTTATCTTTTACATATGTGTTTATTCGATGATAGTCATTTAATTCGATATAATAGATATCATTGTAATTCAAGTTTGACCTATTCAAAATAATAGATGCCTCTATAATTTTAACACTTGATATGTTTTTAAAAGGGTTTTCGAAATCAATATAAAAATCAAAGACTTCGTTGCTTTTAAATGTTCCGTTGGTAGAATCTAAATATATTATTTGTTTATCATAATCTGTTGTATTATTCAAATCAACTATCATACTTATTAATATTATAATATTTTAATTACTACATAATATTTTTGAGTACATAATTGAAAAAAAGTTTAGAAATATAAAAAAGTTTTAAAAGTTCAAGGGAAAATAAATTATGTACTCGTTTATATTCTCTCAACAATCTCTCTTATATGATATAAAATATTTATTAATTTACTACAGCTGTATAATATGAATAAATAGTAGAATATAAAAATATATAAAGATTTTATATATATATATG